>Ga0114975_10001401_pt1 | contig 17185 bp, 7 predicted proteins | sample S_130626_EF_Meta_FD_87031 | JGI IMG/M metagenome (GOLD analysis project Ga0114975, IMG submission 87031) | Freshwater microbial communities from Lake Simoncouche, Canada to study carbon cycling - S_130626_EF_MetaG | ecosystem: Environmental > Aquatic > Freshwater > Lake | place: Lake...
CTAGAAGAGACGGCAATAAAGTTTACGCAGTTTTAAAAGGTTGGGGCATTTCTTCTGACGGAAAAGGTGGCATCACCGCTCCAAGCAGCACAGGCCAATCAATGTCATTAATTCGTGCTTATGAAAGAGCTGGCATGACACCAAGTCAACTTCACTTCATTGAAGGTCACGGAACTGGAACAGTTTTGGGAGATGCAACTGAACTTAACGCTATCAAAAAAACCTTCGATCACTTTCATGAAAAGCATGAGAAAAATTGTGGCATGACTTCTTTAAAATCAGTTATAGGCCACACTAAAGCCGCTGCTGGTATTGGTGCATTTATTAAAACTTCCATTGCTCTAAATCAAAGAATAGTTCCGCCAACTTCTGGCGTTAATGTTCCAAACACAATTTTTGGCAGCGATAATTTTCCACTTTATCCTCTAATCACAGGAAAAAGATATCCACAAGATGCAATTTTAAATGCTGGTGTTTCAGCTATGGGTTTTGGTGGAATCAACAGCCATGTGGTTTTATCTTCAGGTGATAAACCTTTTGCAGAATTCAAAACTAAAATTGACGAAGAAAAATTATTTTTCTCCAATCAAGATTCTGAAATCTTTGTCTTCAGCGCCGATAATCAAGATGCATTGTTACAAAAATTAAAATCATCAAAAGAATCATCACTTGGAATTTCTTACGCCGAACTTGCTGATTTGGCTAAATTAACCAGCGAAGAAGTTTCGCCAAAAGAAAATTTCCGCTGCGCTTTAGTTGCAAAAAATCCAGATGAATTGCAAAGAAATTTGCCTGAAATTATTCGTTATTTAGAACATAATATTGTTGAAGAAGGTAGCGTTTTCAAATCAGATAAATTTTCTTTCTGCTTAGGAAATAAAGTTAAACAACCTGAAATTGCCTTTCTATTTCCGGGACAAGGTTCACAAAGACTTAACTCGGCAAAAATTCTTACTCAAAGATTTTCTTGGGCAAAATCTATTGTTGATGAACTTGATACAATCGCCAAAAAAGAAGTTGGATATATCATAAGCGACAGATCTTTTTTCGATATTGCGAAAGTTGTTAAAGAAGAAGAAATCAAAGATTTGACTACAAAGTTATCAGAATCACAAATTGCCCAAGCCGCAATTGTTTCATCTTCAATAATTTGGAGTAATTTTCTAAAAAAACTTGGCATCAATCCAAGCGTTGTCGGTGGACATAGTTTAGGTGAATTGGTCGCGCTTCAAGAGGCGGGGGCTTATGATGTTAAAACTCTTTTTAAACTTGCAGTTCTTCGCGGTTATGAAATGAGCAACACCAAAACCACAGGCAAAATGATCAGCTTGGGTTGCGATGAAAAACAAGCCAAAGAAATTATCTCAAAAATTAAAGATTTAGAAATTGCTAATTTGAACAGCCCGGAACAAACCATTTTTTCAGGCACTTCAGAGGCAATTGACGCTGTTTACGCAGAAGCTAAAAAAAGAGGATTATCTGCTCACCCACTTCCAGTAAGCAATGCTTTCCATTCAAAAATTATGAACGAAGCGGCGGAAAAATTCGGCAAAAAATTAAATTTAGAAAAAGAATTTAAGTCAGAATCTGTAAGCTTTTTATCTTCAAAATTAGGTAAAAAAGTTACCACAAAGCTTGATCTAAATTCTCATCTTTCATCGCAAATTACTTCTCCAGTTCGTTTCATCGACATGGTGAAAGAGCTTTCTAATTTAGCGGATTTCGTGATTGAAGTTGGCTCTGGTGAAGTTTTATCCAGATTAGTTGCCAGAATTACAGATGGCGAAACTCCTTGCCAAACTGTAGAAAAAACTTCGGGAAGTTTCTTTGAAGTTAATTATTTACTGGCCAATCTTTTCGTCAGAAATGTCGAAATTAATTGGTATGCGCTATATGAAAATCGTCTGACTCTGCCATTTAGAAAGCCTTCAGAACTTAGCTTCATTGTTAATCCTTTAGAAAGATCTTTAGAAGATGCAGCCCTTGAAGGAAATGCTTTTGCAGATATTGATCAACAAGCAAACAATCAAAGAGAAGGTGTAGTAGTTTCTGAAAATAATCAGCAAGGCTCTTTCTCAACTGTGGAAAATTTATTAGTTAAAATTGCCGCTAAAAAAACTGGCTTTGATGAAAGTTCAATTTCCATGCATCACAGAATCTTGGATGATCTGAATTTGGATTCGATTAAGTCAGGTGAATTTGTGGGCGAAGTTACCAGAACTTTGGGAATAAAAGCTTTAGATGTGAGCAAATTCGCCAATTCAAAATTGGAAGAAATTGCTGAAGTTTTAAAAGTTGAAATGGCTAATAATCCTAATGGAGAAGGCCTTGAAGGATCTAAACAAGATAATTGGGTAAGAGCTTTCGCGATAGCAAAATCTACAGAAAAACTAGTTACTGACGAGCAATTTTTAAAAGGAAAAAGAATTGTAGTTGGGGCCTTTAAAAATTCTGATTGGTGCGAAGCGCTTTTGAAAGAATTAAATAAAAATGCTAAGGCTAAATATTTCAATTTAAGTTCGGGCGATCTGAAAGAAATTGTCGGATGTCATGTGATAGTGATTATGCCTGAACAAAAACTGGATTATAAAAATATCGATGTGAAGGCTAGAGTAGAGATGATTGCGAAGTTGAATCAACTTTCTTTCACAGATTTAGATTCTTTAAATATCATCCATTTTGATAATGAAGTTCAGTCATTATTTGCCAGTATCCATCATGAAAATCCGAGTTTAAAAGTTCGTGTAATTGACATTAATGCAAAACTAAATCTTAAAAAATTAGTCGGCATCATTGGTTATGAATTGCAAAATCCAGCAAGTTTTATCTCAGCTTCTTATGACGAAAAAAACAAATATGTTAAATATCCAACACTAGCTTCAGATTCTGATAAAAATCGTAATATCACTTGGACAAAAAAAGATGCCAAGAGAGATGTAGTCCTTGTTACAGCTGGTGCCAAAGGTGTTACCAAAGAATGTGTTTTGCATTGGGCTAAAGATAAAAATATTTCTTTAGCACTTTTAGGAAGAAGTTCTGAGGCGGATGAAGAAGTAAAAAAATCTCTCGTTGAATTTGCCGAAAATAAAATCAAATGCCGTTATTATTCTTGTGATGTTGCAAATGAAGAATCTGTGAAAAAAGCGGTGGAAGCTGCTCAAAAAGATTTAGGCAAAATCACGGCTGTAATTCATGGCGCGGGAACAAACTCTCCGCGCTTATTCAACAAGGTTCACAGCGACGAAGCTTATACTGAAATTTCTCCAAAAGTTTTGGGAATTATTAATGTATTAAACTGCGTTGATCAAAAAAACCTAAAAATTATCGGCGTTCTTTCTTCAGTTATTGGCTATACTGGAATGCAAGGAAATGCTTGGTACGCATGGTCTAATGAGACTATTGAAAAACTTTTAGGCGAGTATCAAAAGAAAAATCCTCAAACCGCAATTTGCGAACTTGGCTATAGCGTTTGGGAAGAAGTTGGAATGGGTGTTCGAATGGGAAGTGTTTCAACCCTTGCTAACATCGGCGTTATGGGCATTTCTAGACAAAAAGGTGTGGATAGCTTCATCAGATTGATGGACAAAGATTTAGGAACTAACAATTTCATCATTGTTTCTGAGATGGGCAAAACCCTTGATACTTGGAACCATAAATTGCCAGCCAAACCAAAAGCCAATCGCTTTTTAGAAAATATAATTAAATTTGAACCAATGGTGGAATTGGTTTCTGAAATTTCTCTAAATTTAGAAACTGATTTCTATGTGCGAGACCACGATTTCCAAGGATCTTTCTTATTCCCAACCGTGTTTGGTTTAGAAGCAATGGCGCAAAATGTGGCGCATTTAATGGGAATTGAAAGTTTTAAAGAGCCGTTTGAAATAAATGATTTAAATTTGGATAAGCCAATTGTTGTTGATGTAAAAACTGGTAAAAAAATTCGTGTTAGAGCTTACGCGGAAAGCTCTAGTAATGTTTCTGTAGAAATCACAACTCAAGATTCTGATTTTACAGAAAAATATTTCTATGCGAATTTTGATTTGAAAAAATCGCCAAAGAAAATTTCTGTTTTCAAAGATTCTATCAAAAAATTACCAATAAATCCGCAAGAAGATTTATATGGCGGATTCTTATTCCAAGGCCCTTTATATCGAAAATTAAAGACCATAAATCAACTTTCTACGGATGAAGTAATTTGTAAGATTGATCCAAAATATAATCCAAAAACTAGCAAAGTTTCAGAATTTTTCGGTAAAAATTTTGATAATGAATTGATACTTGGAAATCCTTTTGCAAGAGATGTGTTGCTACAGACTGTTCAGCTTTGCAACACTGATCGTCTATTATTGCCGATCAAAATACAAAAAATAATTATCTTTAAAAATGGCTTCAACCATGCGGAATTATCTTCCAGAACCAAAATTATTAGCAGAGATAATGATGGTGGACTTGTAGATTCTGATGTTATTTTAACTGATGGAAGCTTTGTAACGGAAGCTCTCATGGGATACCAAACTAAAATGGTTGGTAATTCATTGAAAGCAAATTTCACAATTGCTGATTTACTTGATCCAGCAAAATATGATTTAGAAATTTTAAGCAAACAGATGAAAGAATTTGCCGATTCTAACAAGATAGAATTGCCAAGTTTTGGTTTGAAATATATCGATGGTTTAATCAAGCTGGACAAAGATTCTCGCCATAAAAAAGAAGAGGTAATTTTTAAACAAGCTCTGGATAATTTGCTTGGCCAAAATGCTAAAAAATCTACTGATTCATCTCATAAAATTACTTGGAATAAAGATGGAAAACCGCAAGTTCAAGCGGCAAAAAACAGCAAAGAATCTTTCGTTTCATTAACTCATGATGATAAAATTTGTTTGGTTACTGCAGGATTTTTTGATCAAGGTTGCGATGTTGAACCAATTAGATCTAGATCTTCTGAAGAATGGAAAAGTCTATTGCTAAATCATATTAATATTTGGCAAAAACTTGCTGAAATTATTGATGAAAATGTTTCAGGAACATTGCTGTGGTCAGTTTTAGAATCGATCAAAAAATCAGGAGTTTTCGGTAAGAAAGAAAATTATCAAATTTCTCTAAACTCAGTTGAGAAAAATAATTTCTTATTCAGTGCTGCAAATGAAGACCGTGAAATCGCTGTGGCTGCAACTATTTTCGAAGGCTCTCGTCCTTTAAAAAGAGTCTTCGCATGTGTGGCTCGTTCAACTCAAGAAAAGACAATTAATTCGGAAATCAAACTTTCAGATAATTTGGTAAAAGATATTTTTACCTGCAAAAGAATAGGATCTGCCAAGGAAGAAGTTTATATTCATCGCTTCAGAACCACTTTTAAAGAAGCTAACAGCTTAGATAGAACCTTGCATTACCCAATCTTTGCTTCATGGATGGGAAAATTACGAGAGCTTCCTTTGCAGCCAATTTCTGAGAAATTGATTGAAGATATGACTTCTGGTTTGTGGGGAATGGTAACTAATAGTTCTTACATAAAGATTGTAGGAACCGCTAAATCACTAGATTTAATTGAAGGACATTTTTGGGTAAGTCGTTGTTATGGAGTTCAAAATTCAACCACAGATTTATGCTTCAAATGGCATAAAGTTTTGGAAGATGGAAGTTTGGAAGTAATTGCTTATAGTTTCTTGCCAACAACTTGGGTTAAAGTTTTGGGCCACGGAATTGTAGAAGTTGCTCCTTTTCCAGAATATTTCCAAAAATGGATTGATAGGATTGTTGCGAAAGATACGAAGGAAGATTACCTAAAAACCATTACTAGCTATCCAGAAAGATGTTCTTTGGGTAAAGTTTTATTCCAAAATAATATTCCTTTACAAAGCAGAAAACCAAATTTTAAATCTGACTTCAGTACTTCTTTAGACGAATCAAATTTGGTTGGTAATGTTTATTATGCTCATTACTACTCTTGGCAGGCTAAAACTTTCGATCAATTCATCTATAACATCATTCCTAATTTTTATCAGTTTAGCAAAGAACAAAAGAGATTCATTTGTCTTGAAACTAAAGTTCAGCATTTAAGAGAGGCGATGCCATTCGATAAAATCGAGGTTAAGCTTTATATTGATGAAATTTATGAAAATGGTTTGAAGTTAAGCTATGAATTTTTCTGTACTAGCCGAGGAGAGCCAGAAAAATTAGCTTTTGGACAGCAAAAAGTTGCTTTCGTAAAAGGATCAAGTGATAACGATTTATGTGAGATTCCTGAAATTCTCAAAAGCTACAGCAAATAATTCAAACACTACAAAAAACTAGAATGGTAGATATTACAGTCATTATCATCTTCATAAACCTTATTACCTGCGCCTTTCTAAGTATATTTTTACTGCTAACAAAGAGCAAATATAAGACATTCTTGATATTCAATATTAACTTATTGTTTTGGGGTTTATTTTATGCTCTTTCGTTAGGCACTCAAGATCCCATCAATGCTTTATTCTACATAAAGACCTGCTTCATTTTTATCACATTAATTCCCTATTTAACTTTTCGTTTTTGCGCCGAAATAGCAGATTATAAAGCGAGCAAGCTGCTAAAAGGTATTCAGATTTTTATTGTTTCATCTTTAATAGTTCTAATGCCAACAAGCCTTCTGATCAAAGGTGTGAAGCCATTTCTTGATTTTAAATTTGTGCCAGATTTCAATTGGGCAGGGTATGCAATACCTCTTTATTTTTCTGCCAATGTTGTAAGTGGTCTGTTTATTTTATATCAAAAAATTAAGACCAACTTAAGAATCAAATATATTTTCCTCAGTACTATCGTTGGTTTCACAGGTGGTGCAACCAACTTCTTCCCATATCTTGGCATACCGATATATCCACTGGGAAATATCTTTATTGCCATATATTGCGTAGTCCTTGCTTATTTGATGATTAAGCATCGCTTGTATGACAGTTCGGTTATGCGCAGTAAAATTATTGTGAGAGGATTTACATTCCTCACGCTGGGTTTGTTTTATTTCGTTTTAAAGTCTCTTTATTACTTCTTAATTTCTAACGAAAGCGTTACAACGATATATGTTTTCCATGCATTATTTTTAATTCTGGCTTGCGAATCATATCAATTATTGATGAATAAATTTCAGGAAGTTCAAGAAAAAGTTTTGCCAAAAAAGTCTTATGAATATGGATTTATATCAAAAAAATTAAACCAAGATTTATCCAATGTTATCAGTCTTGATGATCTTCAAGAAGTTCTGAAAAATATCTTTGAAACCAATCTAAGATTAAATATCAAAAACATGTATATCATCGATAAGCATGAATCAGATAATGTCACAGATTTATCTTTGCTTAAATATTGGGGAGAAGATCTAGAAGATGATTTGATGGCAGAAATGAAAGTGCAAATTTCCTTTCTAACCACTACAATTAAATATGGCGAATTGCCTTTACCATTCTTGCAGACAATTTTTGATCGCACCGATTCTTCTTGTTACATTCCATTCGTTGTTCATGAAAGAGTTCTAGGCTTTATTTTAGTGTGCCAAAGATCAAAGAATCATTACTTTAGCTATAATGACATGATACTTTTTGACAACCTTACTTTCCAAGTTGGCTCGGCTTTAGATAGAATTAAACTTCACAATAAAGTTCTTGAAAAAGAGCGCGTGATTCAAGAAGAAAAATCTAAAGTACTTCGTTCTTTAGGTGGCTCAATTGCTCATGAAATGCGCAATCCTTTAAATGCCATCAATATGATCATGGCACAAATTTCTGATTATTTAGAAGAATTGTCGCAAGAAAATATCAGCAGCACCAAAGAAAAAATTTCAGAACTTACTCACATAGCTGACAATTCAATCAGCAGAACTAATAAAATTATCAATATCACGCTTAATGAATTGAAAGGTCAAAAGCCTGACAGCTCAACATTTGTGCCGCTTTCTTCTATCTCAGTTGTAAAAAATGCTGTGAATGAATATGGCTATAAAAACAAAAAGGAAAAAGGCAAAGTCATCATTAATGCTAAGGAAGATTTCCTATTTAAAGGTGACGAAACCATTTTAATTTATGTTCTTTTCAACCTCATCAAAAACGCTCTTTATTATTTGAACGAATTTCCTGATTCCACCATCACTCTTAAAACTGAAACTGGCGTTAATTTGGAAGGAAAAGAATATAATGTGATTTATGTTCGCGACACTGGTCCAGGAATTCCTCAAGATAGGATTGGCGGGCTATTTGCAGATTTTTCTACTTCAGGTAAAAAAGATGGAACTGGTTTAGGTTTAGCATTTTGTTTGCGCACTATGAAAAGTTTTGGCGGCAATATTAAATGTTTCTCAGAGCTTGGAAAATATGCCGAATTTGTACTTTATTTTCCGAAATTATCTGCTGATGAAATATCTGAAGCTAAAGAATCTTTTTATAAAGAAGGCCAAAAATCAGAAGTTCACAAAGTAATTATCCCAGCTAAAAAAATTCTTATCGTGGATGATGAGCAAGTGAACATCATGATTGTTAAAGCTTTGATCGAAAATAATTTCGGCAACCTTTCTTGCGATGTGGCGAAAAACGGTCAAGAAGCGGTGGGATTATTTGAGAAAAATAAAGATAAGCCATATGACCTGATCTTGATGGATTTGCAAATGCCAATCATGAATGGCTTAGATACAACTAAAGAAATTCGCAAAGTTAATAGTGAAATTCCGATTGTTGCTTACACTTCTAGAATCTCTAGAAAGTCTAAAGAAGAAGCCTCAAAGGCTGGTGTTGATAATTATTTAATCAAGCCATCAACCAATAAATTAATTTTAAAAACAGTCGCAAAATGGCTGAGAATTGATAGCAATATTAGTTACAGCAAAGAGCAGTTAGATGAAATTCTTAAAGATAAGCAGATTCTAATTGCTGATGACCAACAAGTGAATTTGATGATGCTTTCTCGCTCTCTTGGCAAATATGGTTTGAAAGTGGATCAAGCACAAGATGGCCAAGAGCTTTATGATAAATATATTTCTAAAGAATATAGCTTGATCATTGCCGACATTAATATGCCAAATATGACAGGAGGCGAGGTTGCTAAAAAAATTAGAGAATATGAATCTCTAAATGACTTAGAAAGAATTCCAATGATTGCTTATAGTGGCGATGATGATAAGGATTTAGTTTATAGAACTTTCAGAGATTCTATTGATGATTTCTTCGTTAAATCTGCTGGCAAAACTGAAGATCTAGCTCAAATGATCGCCTTTTGGCTCACTGCTAATGACAAGATTGGATATCATAGTTCAGTTCATGATAATACCAAAAATGATCACATTAATGAAGAGCATAAAGATTGTGGTAATCTAAAAATTATTGATAATATTTTACCTAAAGAAAGCTTGATTGAACTTGCTCCCGTTTTCATCGAAAGTAGTTTAAGATTAATTGGTGAAATTAAAAAATCTGATCTCGATAAAGATGTTGAACATTTCTTCATCGCTTCTCACGCTTTGAAAGGAATATCTGGAAATCTTGGTGCTGAGAAGCTTTACAAATACATGATTCACATCAATAAAGCCGCCAGACATAAAAGCTTTCCAGAAGAAGAAAATTGGCTAAAAAAATTAGATGATATTTTTGCAGAAACTAAGATTGAATTAGAACTTAGAGCTGGGAAGAGCGTCTAATATTAATTGGAGACAAGTATAAATTTTGCAACACAGTGAATTTATATTTTATAAAAGATGGAAAAAATATTGTGAAGTTAGGTTGAGGAATTAATCCTAGTAAAATGAATCAGATGCAGATGTGAAAAAGAATTTTGAGTTAAGTTTTAATTCAGAAAAGTTAAATAGAAGCTGAGTCTCAGCGATCTAGTTAAAAACCAATTGTTAATAATTAATATTCGTAAATTTATGGAAAATGAAACTAAGAAACCGATTGATATAGAGTTCTTAAGAAGCGTTATTGAAGACGATATTGAATTTGAAAGAGAGCTTTTCACTATTTTCTTAGAAAATGCCAATCGCAACATCGAAAAAATGGAAGAATCTCTTGATATCAGCAGATATAACTTTTGGTATATGGCTTCTCATGCATTTAAAGGTTCTGCAGCATCAATTGGCGCTTTTGAATTATCAAAAGCTTTAGAAACCGCTCAAAAAAGCGCAGAACAATCAGCTGAAGTTAAAGCTGGAATTATTCAAAAGGTAAAAGAAGAATTTAAATTAGTTTCTGATTTTATTGGCGAAGAATTGAAAAAATAATTTAACAATTTTTGTAAGTTTTCAGCCTCGTTTATTTTTAAATAAGCGGGGCTTTTTATTTGGGGTTTATATATTTAGATAGCCAAAAATAATTCTCTCTCGGTTTCATCGCCACGAATGCGGGGATTATACCGAGAGTGAATTGCTTAATTTATACTTCAAAAGCGATGAATAAAATTTCAATCAAGCCAGATAAAAAAGAATTCGTTTGGTTCATCTATGACGGCCAATGCCCAATATGCGTAAGCACTGCTAGGGCCTATAAAATTAAAGAAACCCTAGGCAAATTAAACATTTTAGATGCTCGTAAAGAGAAGAATCATGAGATTATGCGAGAAATTAATTCTCTAGGTTTAAATATTGATGAAGGAATGGTGATCAAATTTCAAAATACTCACTTCGCTGGCGCAGATGCACTGCATGTTATGGCTTTGCTGGGCACCAATTCTACCTTATTTAATCGAGTAAATTCTTATATTTTTAAGTCGAAACTCTTATCTAAAATCTGCTACCCATTTTTTAAAGCAGCGCGAAATTTTATTCTTTTTTGTAAAGGAGTGAAAAAGATTGATAACCTTAAAAATTTATAAGGTAGATAATGACAAATAATTTTTAAAAAAATGGTAAAAAATACTATCCTTAGACAGTTATCCAAAATTGATCCTAGCCGCAAATTAGTTTTATATTTTTCAGGAACTTTGAATCAATGTATCATTCTTAAAACCATTCTCAGAGAAACTAAGAATAGCCTTTTGGTTTATTATTTTGATAAGACAAAATACCAAGCAGATACGAAAGAAGAACAAAATAGAGCGTTGGAGATTTTAAGAAATTATCAAAAATGGCATCGTGATTTTACCTTCACAGAAATCAAATTATCGCAAGACGAAGAAGTCAAAAATTTAGATGATTTATTTTTTCACGAAAAGTTATTAAGCATTTCAAATAAAGATCTCACAGGATTCGACTCATATATCATTTCTCAAGATTTATCTTTCTTCAGAAATCAATTACAGGTTTTGGAGTTCTATAACCGCTTCAAAAAAAGCAATCCGCATATCAATTTGATAGCTCCGATTGCGACGCTAGAGCCTAAAGAAATATCCAAAGCAGCCTTCCTAAATATTTTAAATAATGACGAAATTAGTTTTGATAAAATTTATTGCGAGAATAGAGAATTAATCGAATCCATTAAGCTGCTTGATACTAAGAAAGGCATGGAAATAGAATACTTGCTAACTATCGATACAGACTACAACAGCATCTATAAATACCTTCTTTTTAAATCACATCTATCTCTAAAAACTTTCATCAAAAAATTTGGTCATTTAGTTGATAAAGAGCTGCTTACAAAAAGCCTGACAGAATTATCTTTCACTCCTCACAACGAATCTCTGATTTCTTTATTGATTAATTATGGCGATATTTCGCAGGAAGAATTGAATAAGATTTTGTTAAATAAAGTAAGATATTTTGCTGGTTATAAAGATAGAGCAAGTCAAGCGAGAGTTGATGAGATAGATTATTTCTTCAGGCTTTACGAACATAATATTTACGAAGAAACCAAGGATCAGCTATTATGGATAGCTTATGATTTTTTTGATTATCATTACGAGCCGCTGTTAGATAAGTTGGTTGATTGGAAATGCGATGTAGGAAATCTTCTGCTAAGTATGATTGATAAAGCCGTAATTGGATGTGTTGAAAAAAAAGCCAGCAATTTAATTGAAAAATATCACGAGAAAATTCACCAATTGCAGCTAAATGAGGCTTTATTAATAGCCTTTAGAAGAAACCTATATTCTCTTTGCCAAAGATTGATAGATGCTGGTGCTAAAAGAGAAATGCTACAATTTCACTCCAAATCCTACGCAGATGAGTTATGGAAAAATAACCAAGAGCGCGATTTTAAACTAAGATACACATATTGCCGAACCAAAGACCTGGTTGTTATCAAAGAGATTTTGAAAGAGTTGGGAAATCCTCAAGATAAAGTTCCTCCCGTAATTCATGTAACAGGATCAAATGGCAAGGGTTCAACTTGCGCTTTCCTAAAATCTATTTTGGAGAAAAACGGCTATAAATCTCATGTTTTTACTTCCCCTGGTATAGTTAGGGCTAATGAGAATTTCATCATATCAGGCGAGGAGATTAGCGATGAAGATTATTATAATTATTTGAGAATCTCTGAAGAGGCTTTTAATAGAATAAAAAATAGCGAAGGCTTTAAAAGCAAGGTGGATGAAGCTAATAAATTTGATAATTTGTCGCAACAGCAAGCGCAAGAAGATGGTTACCGCGACTGGTCAATTATTGTTCCGGCAATAATATTAGCTTTTTCTGAAAATAAAGCTGATGCGACAATTATTGAGGTTGTAGTTGGTGGAGAGCTTGATGTGACTAATGTATTTGATGCAAAAACTACAATTGCCACTATTGTTAATAGTATAATTTTTGGTGATGGTCATGCGTCTGCGGCATTTCATGATATTCCTAATATTGAAGGGGTGGCTAGAACTAAATCCCGTTTGGCTAGAAATTGCGTGCCGATTTTTTCGGCCAAGCAAGAAGATTCGGTGATTAAGGAGATCATTAAAACATCCGAAGAGAAAAACAGTCTCTTATTTATTATGGGTAAGGACTTTCTATCGCAGATTATTGATGATAAATATTTCACCTATAAGGGTTTCGGCAAAGATTTTAAATTACAAAAACCAAGAATGGTTGGCGAATATCAGGTTAATAACGCTGCCCTTGCTTTAAGTGCGTTGTTACAAGTGAATAAGTTTAATTTATCTGAATCTGGAATTTTAGAAGGCATAGCTCAAGCAAATCAGACTGCGAGATTTACTAAAATTGAAGAAAGCATTATTGCGGGATGTCGGAGAATATATTTCGGATCTGTTAAGTCCAAATTTGGGATTTCTGCTCTGCAAAACCTAGATAAGGTTTCATCTAATATTATCGTTAAATTTAATAAATATTCGGACGAATTTGTGGGTGGCTCTTTAGAAAATGAGCTTAAGAGTTTTGATAAAATTATCTTACTGGATGTAGATCAATCTGAGCAGGATGCGATAAGAAAAAAGATGAAGGCATTAAGCTTTGAGCAGAAAAAATATCTATCCAGCTCCATAGCTCGTCTAGATATAGAAAACCAACCTAGTCAAGTTTCTCTAATCCTGTGTGTTGTGGGAATAGTTAAATTTCCGGGATATTATTTGTCGCTCTTTAAGCAGATTCAGCAAAGTAATTTTACAAAAGACTTAGAATTTGCTAAAAAAAATCAGATGTTGGATGAAGAGAAGATTGAAATGATGAGTGCCTCATCATAGCCGTGTTTTTGGCTTAGGCAGAATCACGCAAAATTGCTTGATGAGCTCGACAAACTGTATCAATAATTTTCTTACTGATATTGTCGATTTCTTCTGAGGTGAAAGTCTTTTCAATTGGCTGAATTACAACTCTTAAAGCCACTGATTTCTTATCTGCCGCGATATTTTTTCCAGTATAAATATCAAAAATATTTACTTGTTTGATTAGCTGTTTATCGCAGTTCTGAACTGTTTTTGTAAGTTCATTAATGGTATCGCTTTTATTGATTAAAAAGGCGAAGTCTCTCTCAACAGGTTGTAAGTCGTTGATAGTGAAGGCTTTGCGTGAAATTGCTTTTTGTTGATTCGGTAAATTATCTACAAAAATTTCAAAAGCGTTAACGCGAGTTTTAACGCCAAAAGCTTTAGTAATTTTTGGATGAATTTCACCAAAATATCCGATGATATTTTTGCCCAATTTCAATGCAGCGCAGCGATGAGGATGATAATATTTTGCCACTTCATTAGTGCTAATTTGCAGTGAATCAGCGCGAATTCCAAAAATTTCAATCACTTCTAGTAAATCTTTTTTCACATCAAAAACATCAAAATCTCTTTGATCATTATAGTGATTTTGCTCTTTATTTTTACCGGCGCGAATGCCAGCGATCATCAGTTTTTGGCCTTTTTCAGAAATGTCGGAGAAAATTTTTCCCATTTCAAAAAGTGAAAGATCAGCAAAGCCGCGTAAATAATTTCTTTTGTAAGATTCAAGAAGGCCAATTGCCAGAGTAGGGCGCATGTGGTTTAATTCAGCACTAATTGGATTGGCCAAAATTAATTGCTCATTTTTTGTGGCAAAAAGATCAACCAAATTGGCATCGCAAAATGACCAGTTAATAGTTTCGGTCATGCCTTTTGTAGCCAGTAATAACTTAGCTTGACGCGCTTGGTTATTGGTATTTTTAATTTCAGAACTTTCTAATTTTTGTGGAGTAATTTTGTCATAACCAAAAATTCTAATCACTTCTTCAACTAAATCTTCAGAAGCAGAAATATCATGGCGATTGCTTGGGGGATAGACGAAAAATTTATTTTCAGAGATTTCTTCTAAGCCAAAATTTAAATCTACAAAAATCTGTTTAACCTTGTCTTTAGGCACTTCAACGCCGATTAATTTTTTGATTTTGCTTAAATCAAATTCAATTTTTTTATCAGCAGTTTTTTCGCCTTCGGTAATTTTAATTTCGCTAATTTCGCCACCACAAATTTCAGTGATCAATTGTGTAGCAAGTTCAATGCCATCGACGCAGCTATTAACATCAACACCTCTTTCAAAGCGATAACGCGCGTCACTTAAGATATTTAATTTGCGGCCAGAATAGGCAATTGCAGAAGGATTGAAAAAGGCAGATTCTAATAAAATTTCTGTAGTTTCTAAATCGCAAGATGAGTTGCTGGCACCAATAACTCCAGCAATTCCTAGAGGTTTTTCTTCATCAGAAATTACCAAGATTTTTTCATCTAAAATAAAATCTTCTTTTTTTAAAGAAGTGAATTTTTCATCATTATTAGCAAAACGAATAATCAAAGAACCATTGATTTTGCTGGCGTCATAAGCATGCATCGGACGATTTAACACCATCATCACAAAATTAGTTACATCAACAATTGCCGAAATTGAATTCATGCCAATTGAGCTTAATTGGTCTTTCAACCATTTTGGCGACTGGCAATTTTTAACATTTTTAATGTGACGAAAAGCCGCGAAAGAACATCCTTCAATAGTTGCGGCTTCGTTTTTAATCTGAATAGCAGAAGAAAATTGGCTATTTGGTTTTTTGATTTCCAGAGTCTTTAATTTTCCAATACCAGCCGCAGCTAAGTCGCGTGCGATTCCGCGAATTCCTAAACAATCTCCGCGATTTGGCGTAACATTAATTTCAATTACAGCGTCATTTAAGCCATAAAGATCAGTTATTTTTGTACCAACCACGCAATTCTCATCAATTTCAATAATGCCTTCGCTATCTTCGCCTAAACCTAATTCTCTTGCAGAACAAAGCATGCCATTACTTTCAACTCCGGCAATTTTAGCTTTTTTAATCAGCATTTGATTGGTCGGAATAATCGCGCCAATTGGGGCGTAGGCAACTTTTAAACCATTTCTAGCATTTGCTGCACCACAAATAATTTGCAGAGGAGTTACGCTGTCAATAGTTTGAACTTGGCAGATTTTTAATTTTGTAGAATTTTCGTGAGGCTTGGCTTCAAGGATGTGAGCTACTGAAAAATAGCTAAGTGATTTTCCCTTATCTTCAACTTTTTCAACTTCTAGACCGATGCTAGTGAGAGTAGAACAAACTTCATCAAGAGTGGCGGTAGTATCAAGATGCTCTTTCAGCCAGGAAAATGTAAATTTCATGAAGTTTGGTGGAGATTAGTGAATGATTTTTCCAAAATTTTGGGTTGCTTCTGACAATAAATAATCGCTGTTTTTCTTATCAAGATTTTTAGCTGCTTCATTTTCAATAGTCTTAAGAGCAGTTGCAACAATAGCGCTTTTGACTTCGCGTAAAGTTTTTTCTTCTTCATTTTTAATTCTTTCATAAGCTGCGTTAGTTCTTTTAGTAACTTCTTCAGTAACATTTTTTTCAGCTTCAGCCAAGAAATTTTTAGCTTCTAATTCAGCGTCAGAAATCAATTTTTGTGAATAAATCATTGATTCTTGATGATAAGTTTCGGCAGCAGCTAGAAGCTTTACAGCTTTTTCTCTAAGTTCTCTTGCAGCCAAAATTTCCTCAGCAATTTCTTTAGATTTTTGATCCAAAGCTTTAAGCATTTTTGGACCAACAAGTTTGATGATAAAAACTACAAAGGTAAGAAAGGCAATAGCTAACCAGAATTTTTCGTTAAACATTTTGTCAGAAAATTAAGAGATATTAAAAAGTTTTGCTTTGATCATTTGAGTCAAATTTTGTAAAGCTGATTGGCTTTGATCCTTAGAAGATACTAGAAAATTCTTCAAATCACTTTGAGATTTTCGAGTAATCTCATCGATTCTTTCTTTAAGTTCTTCAATCAATTTTTCTCTTTTAGCCGAAGCCAATTTGGTGGCTTCGTCTAGTTGAATTTGATATGCTTTAGTAGCTTCTCTTCTAAGCATGTTGCTTTTAGCTTGAAGAGCTTGAAGTTCTTTTTCAGTAGCGTGAGTTGCAGATAAATCGCCATCAATTGTTGATTTTCTTTCTTTTTGAATTTCACGAATTCTTGGCAATATAACATTGCTTACAAAGAAATATAAAATGGAGAAGCACAAGGCAAGCCAGAAAATCTGAGAGCTGTAAGTTGTAAAATCGAATTGTGGCATTTTAAATTATTTTTCGTGATTAAAGAATTATTAAATCTTATGGAGTAAGTTTTCTCTATCGAAATATAAACCCTAGATAGATTTATATTTCGATAGAGAGGGGGCGGTATTTCTACCGCCCACAAATCGATGTTTTATGAGAATAAAACCAAGAAAGCTAAAAGTACTGAAAAAATACCCATGGCTTCAGCAAGACCAACGGCGATATAAATATATTTTTCAAGCTTCGGAGACGCAGAAGGATTTCTAGAAATAGAGTTGAAAAAA
>Ga0114975_10001405_pt1 | contig 17147 bp, 16 predicted proteins | sample S_130626_EF_Meta_FD_87031 | JGI IMG/M metagenome (GOLD analysis project Ga0114975, IMG submission 87031) | Freshwater microbial communities from Lake Simoncouche, Canada to study carbon cycling - S_130626_EF_MetaG | ecosystem: Environmental > Aquatic > Freshwater > Lake | place: Lake...
ACATGGTAGGCAATCAAATAGAAGTCGTGATAGTGGGCGGTGGTGGTGGTGGTGCTGATGCACAACCCGGAGCAGACGAAGGCGGTGGTGGAGGTGGTGCCGGCGGATATATCAATCGCATACTATTTGTAGACCCAGGATCACCTGTGGTGATTGTGGTAGGTGGCGGTGGCGGACTCAGTGCAGATGGAGGAGCCAGTCAATTCATTTATGCTGATCAAACCATTACTGCCTTGGGTGGTGGTGGTGGTAAAGGATCAACTGGTGCCAATGGCGGTTCAGGTGGCGGTGCTGGTGGAGCAGGTGGGACTCACTCCGGCGGCGCTGGACTACAACCAAGCCAACCATACCTAAGTGCTGGACTAGGCAACAACGGCGGTGCTTGTCCACAAAGCGACAACTTCCCGGGTGGAGGTGGTGGTGGTGCCTTGGGAGCTGGCGGAGTAGGTGGAAGCAACAATGGAGGAGCACCTATAGCCAATCCCATAGTTGGCAGCACAGTGGGCTACAACATCAGTGGTACTTATTATCTAGCAGGTGGCGGATCGGGTAGATATATCAGTCAACCTCATCTCACGTACACAGCTGGATCAGGCTACGGAGGAGACGGCAGCTGGGGATATCCTAGCAAAGCAGACGGAACTCCAGGTGCAAGTGGTTGCGTGATCATACAATTTGACACACAGTAGTATTTTGGCAATCACGGCTCTTTACTTTTAGAACACAATGTAGTACAATAACTCTATGGATACCAACGAACTAGTAGCATACAGTCGTGCTCGTTTTGATCATGCTATGGCCAAACGAGTACTCAAAGAAAAATATCAGGCCAAATTGACCTTTGCCTATAACGGAGGGCTTTGGAGTGCTGGTCCAGAACTGATCAACACTTTAACAGCGTCATTGGAAACAGGACAACAAGGACTAGTGCTTCTTGACTTGTATGACACACCAATACGTGTTGACTATCAAGAACTTGTAACCCTGGCCCGCGAAAGATGGCAAGAGCAAATGACTGCCTGGTTGATCGAACACGAACAGTTGAATCAACAGAGATGACCGCTGGAGTGGTGATTTTTGCCTATAACAATGACTTGATTGACTATGTGGCCATGGCTGCTTGGTCAGCTAAAAACATACATAGGCATTTGAATCTACCAGTGTGTGTGATAACTGACCTAGAAACGATCCCAGACCATTATGAATTTGATCAGGTCATAGTACGACCCAAACGCGGTGAAGATTTGCGATATTTTTCAGACTTTGACGGATCTGCTACTTGGTACAATCAGGATCGCATGACAGCGTATGCCTTGTCACCTTGGCAACATACTCTAGTGCTAGATGCCGACTACGTGGTAGCAAGCGATCAGTTGTTGCATCTGTTTGATGTGGATCAAGATTTCCTGGCACATGACCGTGCCCATGATGTAACCGGTTTAGAAAAATTCAATCAAAATAATTTTATGGGCACAGCACGTTTTCCCATGATGTGGGCCACAGTCATGCTGTATCGCCAGAGCCGTACAGCAGAATTGATTTTTGATGCCATGACCATGATACGAGACAACTGGACGCACTATACCAGGTTACACGGCATCGATGACGCAACCTATCGCAATGATTACGCACTGACCATGGCAAGGGCAATCGTGGACGGTCATCTTATCAACAGTCCTGCTATCCCGTGGAGCCTATCTACAGTATCGACTGGATTTACGGTGACCCAACACGCCGCGGACGCTTACCAGATCAACTACAACAACAATTATGGCATGCCAAGATTCATGATTTTGAATCAAGATTTCCATGCCATGTGCAAACACAATTTAGGAGCTATCGTTGCCAATCCATGCTGAACGCGGTTATCTGATACCGGCCATTGATACTGAAACTGTGGACTATGTAGCCTGCGCTGCACAATTGGCCAGGAGCATACGAGAATGGCATCCAGATGCCAATATAGCTGTGATCACCACACGAAGATGCAGTGATCCTGTATTCGATCATGTGGTTCCTTTACCACATGGCAATCTAGAAGGATATGCCAATGATTGGCAGTGCTTTGATGCCAGCCCTTATAGACAAACTATCAAGCTGGAAGCCGACATGATCTTGGCCAGCCCAATAGACCATTGGTGGTCCTTGTTTGAACATCGTGATGTGGTCATTAGCCAAGGATGCAGAGACATATATGATCAACCAGCCCGTTCGCGATACTATCGCCAGACGTTTGACATCAACCACTTGCCAGATGTATACAACGCCATAACCTATTGGCGCTTGAGCGCACAGGCACAGGAATTTTTCCGCTTGGTACAGTCTATTTTTACACATTGGGATCAGTACAAAAAATGCTTGAAGATGCCGGACAACGAACCAACCACCGATGTGGTGTACGCCATGGCCGCTGTCATGCTTGGCGTTGAACGAGTCACTTTGCCACCTGGCATGGGACCAAACATAGTGCATATGAAACAGCACATAATATCGTCACAAACTGACGATTGGACACAGGAACTGGTCTGGGAATCAACCCGTCCTGGGCTGAGAATAAACACCGTGGCGCAATGGGGTCCGGTACACTATCATCAAAAAGAGTGGCGAGTGGATGAACAATGACGCTGAGGAGGATTTTTGGGCAGCGTTTGGTGAATGGCAAAACGGTCCAGAACCGGACACGTCTCCTGTACGTAGGCTGTACTACGACGAGCAAGGTCAACCTTTGTTCTATTCAGCCGATGACTTGCCGGGCACATACCTAGATGTAGATGTGTGTACTTTTATGGCAGCATCCATGCAGGTGCGTGTACAAGCTGGAAAATTGATAAAATTAGACCGGTATCGGCACGTGAACAAGCTGGTGCCCAATCCTGAATCAGGAACTTGTTGCGACATGCAGGACGTCAGTATCGTGGTAGATCGATCACGGCCGCATCAACGATGGTCGCTTAAGACGGGCAAATAGTTCCAGGAAATGTATATAACGCCATCTATACTCGGTATAAATACATTTAATCTGATAAGTATTATGAGTGATAAAAATCACTAGAATTTAACAATTAGGCAAGAAAAACATGACATACAGCGCCGGTTCAACCATACTAGCAAATGACTATAACTCATTTGTTTCACAGGTAAATACATCATGGAATAGTCTTTGGGGACAAACAGCACTGTCTGGTGTGAGTGCAGGTGGCACTGTCACAGCCGCACAATGGTCTACCCTGGCCGGTACCATTACCAATGCCTATATACACATAAGTGGCAGTAATCCCAGCGTAGCTAGTCCTAGTGCTGGTAATAATATTGCCATCATTACCAATCTCGCCACAGCAGCCACTTACGTACAAAACAATGGTTACAGTTGTTATGCTTCTAGTTTTAATGCAAGCATAGATAATGTAGCACCGGCAAAAGGAAGCGCCAATGCTGCTTGGCAAATCGTCTGGACGCAAAGTATAAATTTTGCCAGTAGTGCAGCAAGAAGCTATTGGTTCAATGCTGGTGGACGAGTATTCTTAACCTTTACAAAAACCAGCACCGGTACAACCAACGACCCTACCTGGAACGCACTGGCAGCGGCCTGTAATCAGATTTCATTTACCAGTGATAGCTCATCAAAGACCATTGTCGGTACAGTATATCAAGGAACCAACAAACAAGGTGGTTCAGGAGTTACTACTGTGTTGCGGACCGATATTGGCTTACTCCAATTAACTGGGACACCTGTAACAATATTCCAGCAATTCTATCCAACCTATCCCTACACTGGATCTTACATTGCAGTAAACGCTTCTACGTCTGGTAACAGTGTTTTATTCCAAACTTATTGGTATCAACCAGCGTCTGGTTATGCCTTTGAAGCTGTCAATATCAGTGCTGGTAGCAACACTACACTCTCTTTCTATACTCCAGAAGTCACTTATATCTCAAACAGTTGGGGTTCAATCACTCTGTCTAGTTCAGTAGCCTAATCTGGTCCACAAACTCTAGACTTTGAAGTTTTTTTGTAGTATAATACAACTATGCGTACAACTCAATCTGGCACCCGAGGAGTGGTGATTTTTGCCTATGCCAATGAACTGATTGATTATGTGGCTCTGGCTGCTTGGTCAGCTAAAAACATACATCGTCATTTACGCTTGCCAGTGTGCGTGATCACAGACCAGGTCAATTTGCCTTCTCACTATAGCTTTGATCAAGTGGTCGTCACGGACAAAAGCAGCGAATACAGCAGACACTTCAGTGATTACGATCAAGTGGTCACCTGGTATAACCGCAATAGAATGGATGCGTTTGAATTGAGCCCATGGGACCAAACTCTGGTACTGGATGCTGACTACGTGGTAGCAAGCGATCAATTATTATCCTTGTTTGATAGCCCATACCCGTTTTTAGCACATGATCGAGCACACGATGTGACTGGCGCAGAACCCTTTGAAACCAACCGCACATTTGGTCTCTATCACATGCCCATGAGCTGGGCTACCGTGATGATTTTCAATCGCACCAGCCAAGCCAAACGTATTTTTGACGCTATGTCAATGATACGAGACAACTGGCATCATTACCGTGTTTTGTATTCGATCACGCCGGCTACCTATCGCAACGATCATGCACTCAGTATCGCGCAGTTGATTACAAACGGACATGCACTATCATGGCCCACTATTCCGTGGAGCCTGGCCAGTGTCACTCCATCGCCGCGTGTGACCCAATTGACCCAGGATCAATATCGAGTGGATTACCATAACGCACAAGGACAGCCACGCTGGATCACAGTAAATCACGATTTCCATGTGATGGGCAAACGACATCTAGGAGACATAGTTGCCAACTCACAATGATTCCAATGATCCTGTTACAGATCAAGATGTAGAACAGCTCTTGCTGAATTTTTTCCAATGTCTTCCACCAGTCAAACAACCCAGCTATCGCATCTACTACGATGAATCAGGTCGTCCAACTTCTTACAGCACAGATGATTTGCCAGGTAATTACATTGAAGTTGATTCCAAAATCTACACAGAATCTAATAGAAACATACGCATCATTGATGGAAAGATTGTAAAAATAAAACCGCCAGTGCAAGTCGCTAAACTGACGCCGGGTGATCAAGGAGTTCCGTGCAATCCTGACAATGTATGCGTAGTAGTAGACAGTGCAGAACCACATAAAAAATGGAGTTTGAAAAACCGTGAAACATATTGACATAGCCGATCTAGATTGCATCTACCTGACCTACGATGAACCCGAGCGTGAAGAATTCTGGGTCAAGATACGCAACATGATACCGTGGGCTCGGCGGGTAGATGGAGTCAAAGGATCGGATGCCGCACACAAGGCAGCTGCCGCTGCTAGTACTACTGAACGTTTTATCCTAATCGATGGCGACAACTTGCCCGATGAACGATTTTTCAATCTCACAATGGAGTTGCCTGATGCACAATGGGAAAGTGCGGTTTTCCGTTGGCGTGCTAGGAATCACATCAATGGACTCATGTATGGCAATGGTGGACTCAGTTCATGGACTAGGACATTTGCCAACAACATGCGTACCCATGAAGCCACCGACGGGCGTGCTGAAACTGAAATAGAATTCTGCTTTGATCCACTATATTGGCCCATGCATGATTGTTACAGCACTACCTATCCCAATGGATCAGCATTCCAAGCCTGGCGAGCCGGCTTCAGAGAAGGTGTCAAGATGTGTTTGACACAGGGGCGTCGTCCAGACTTGGCTGAGTTTAAAAATCAAGTACATCGACGAAACCTGGATCATTTGACCATATGGCAAAATGTAGGCCGTGATGTGGAACACGGAGTGTGGGCCATTGCTGGTGCCAGGATGGGCACTTACATGACCATGCTGACTGAATGGGATTATCGCTTGGTACAAGATTTTGATGCCCTTAAAGCAATATTCCAAACGGTAGATGGACACAATCCTGAAATAGTACTGGGTCGTGTGGCTGAAGATTTGTACAGGCAACTGGACTTGCCAATGACTGTTATAGATGCACAGGCCAGTCGATTCTTCAAACATCACTATCGCAGTAACTGGCACAACCGCGGAGTTATGTCCCGTGAAATGGATGTGATCCGGAGCCAAGAGGGTTGGTAATACTGTTATAAAATTTTTCAGCTAATAATCGGTGAGTCTTTGCGCCGTAATGAAAACTATCTCTGGCAAGATCTCTTTTGACAATAGGAGGAAACACTACTCCTGGGAGTTGGGCATAGTTAACTGGCTCATTGTGCCAGCTTGTGATAAAACTATGGATCACCGGAAATCCACACGATGCAATTTGATTAAAATTCATTCGCCAATTGGTCAAATTTTCTTCTCCAGAATATACCGGATCAGATTCAGTCCTTTCATTATCGTGCCAGTCTACTCTAGCTTTTTCTCGTCTATGACTAAAACTATAATGAACTATGATGCATTTTGGTGTAAACATCGTTAACAAATCTTTTATTTTCCTTGCCATCCAGTCATTGCTCGCACCGTTTAAACTGAAATTTAATACAGGATAGTCAAGTAAGTATTCTAATTGTGATGACCAACAATCTTTTTGATTAACTCCTAAGCCCAGGGTAAAACTATCACCAATTGCTAAAATTTCATCGCCTTGGTATCGATCTACGGGTCGACATCGATAACCTATTTCATTAAATGTATAATCAATTTCGTCTGGATAATTTGTGTAGTGGCTTTTATCAAAACAATGATCCATGCTGTCAAGCCCTAGAGTTTTGCATTTTAAATCTGCGTAATATGGTATTTTGATAGTTTGTAATAGGGGGTGTGTAGGGTACATAAATATCGCAATGAATGTCATCATACTTACCCCAGACCGTGTTGGTTCCACATTACTTCAACGATTAATAACTGTTTACGCTAATATCAACGAAGCTCCAGATCAACTCACAATCAATTTACACGAGCTAACAAATGGTATTGTTAGTTATCACAATGATTCATTCAATCGCACCCTACTTGGAAAAAAAGAAGGACATTGGGGATACCATCAAAATTTACAAACAGTTACTGAATTATTAAAAAATTCTAACCACGGAATTATTTCTAGACTGGCACATTATCACATTAAAAATAGACGAGATTCTTTAGCAGATCAGTTGGATTTTTATCGTTATCTAAATGAAAATTTTTATGTGATTGCTGCTCGCAGACAAAATCTATTTGAACATGCCATGAGCTGGTGCATAGCCACAGAGACAAAAAAATTAAATGTTTATTCACACGATGAAAAATTCCAAGTGTTTAAACACATACAAGAACACGGAATCAATGTACAACCAGAAGCCTTGGAAAAATATCTTAACCAGTATCAAGCATATATGAGTTGGGTGGATAATCATTTCCAAGTTAATAGTTACTTTGAATATGGTAGAGATTTACCCAATATTGAAAATTTTATTTTAAACTTAAATGTTTTTAAATCCACACAAGATCCGTTACGCTGGCAAGACCGTTTTGATATTTCTTGGCATGATTGGAATCGCATGCATTATCTTTTAAGTTTGGTAATGTTTGACTATGAATTTGATCAAGAAGAAAATAAATTCATGCAAGACCACATCGATGATTACACCCAATGTAGGATAGCTTTACAAGATCTACAGGACCAGGGAGTATTGGTATCGGGCATACCTATTAAATTACATACACTTAAAGAAAAAGCCAAAGTGATCAAGAACATATCAAATTGCCTTGAACACTACAATCACTGGATCGGTATAAATGCTCCTGCTTATGCTGTTGCCTATCAACCTGAATCACTGGAAAAGATTGCGCAAATCGAACATTCTCAATGGGCATCATCGGGAACGGCAATGCAACTATCAAATTGTTCAATACCGAAAGAAAAACTATTGCTTTCAGATTTAAAATTCAGTTGATTTAACAAGACAAATACTGTATAATAAACTATGATTATTGCTTTTTATCCTGGTGCCGGCGGCAACCGTTACTATCACTATTGTCAAGGACATCGTAATTTTGAGAGAAACGTCATTTATGAACCAACTCAAGATGTTAAACATCGCTATTTAGATAACAATTCCATTGTACTTCCTGAACAAAAAGTAATAATTACACATTGTGTAAATGTTCCTTTACTTAAAAAACTTTTTCCAAATCAAACAGAAATTGTTGTTATAAAAGCAGACCTTGTGCAAAGTTTACGGAGAGAGTGGTACCTAAAAGCCCAGCATCAGGACATAGACATGACTGACAAACTTGAACATGCTAAAGCGCATTGGTCATATCATAAAAAATATTATGCAGAATACCCAATGAATACTACTGGATCCACGGTCATAGTTGATCTCAACGACGATAGTGATTTTTCTAAAATCATGCAAGAAGAATTGAACAGTATCAATTCACCTGAGTATGACCAAGCAGTCGCAGAATTTATACAACACGATTTATCAAATATAGCCGGCGATAAGATTGTGGAAGGATTTAAAAGTAAATTTCTTGATGACGCTGAAACAATGAAGCAACGCTTGGACCGAGTAAGTCCTAGCATGTGTCTAGCCAAGTGGAAGCAAGTGAGTCTTCATCTGGCTACTGGCCTTAATAACTCTTGCTACCATCCTCCGTTGCATACAATACAACTAGAAGATATACAACGTAGTCCCAGTGGACTACATAATACAGCATATAAAAAAGAACAACGTAAACTAATGCTTGATGGCAAACGTCCTAGCGAATGTAGCTACTGCTGGACCATGGAAGATGCCGGTAAACTGAGTGATAGACATTACCGGTCGGGTGAGTCTTGGGCTTCTAGAGACTTTGGAAAAATTGTTAGTGGAGAATGGAACGATGATATCATACCTAGCTATGTTGAAGTCAATTTTAATCACGCTTGTAATCTGGCTTGTAGTTATTGCAGCCCTCAATTCAGTTCAACGTGGCAACAAGAAGTTGACAAGTGGGGCGGTTATCCTACTAGCACTGTTCATAACGATCCTGGTCACTTTACCGGCCGTAATAGGCCTATTCCTGTCCGTGACCACAATCCTTACGTAGAAGCATTTTGGGCATGGTGGCCCACACTATATCCTGAACTGGAACACTTCAGAATGACCGGTGGAGAACCTTTACTGGATAAAAATACCTATAGAGTGTTTGACTATGTGCTGGCCAATCCCAAACCCAACCTGCATCTTAATGTGACCAGCAACTTCAGTGTGGATGAAAAGTCGTGGCAACGGTACAAAGGCTATGTGAAACAGTTGTGTGAAGGTGAACAGATCGAACACTTTATGCAGTATATAAGTTTGGACTCGTGGGGCGAGCAAGCTGAGTATATAAGACATGGACTAGACTTCAATCTCTTATGGGATCGAGTCAATCAATTCTTGACTGAAATACCAGGTCGTAACAGTGTGACATTTATTGTGACCATGAACAATCTTAGTGTAACTGGCCTTGGCAGTTTGATGGCCGGCATACTTGGCCTTAGACAGCTTTACAGTACCACTTATCAACGTATATGGTTTGATACTCCTGTGCTGAGACAGCCAAATTGGCAAAGCCTACAACTCTTGCCCGAAAGCTATTGTGATCAGCTAGAACGTGTATGGGCCTGGATGCTGAAACAGATCGAGACACCTGAAACAAGATTCCACGGGTTCAAAGATTACGAACTGTCCAGACTGGACCGAGACATCGCCTGGATGCGTGATGGTCAAACGCTAGATCCTGCATACTTGCAACGTAACAAGGCAGACTTTTATAGATTCTTCAGCGAACACGATCACAGGCGAAATACCAATTTCTTAAAAACATTCCCAGAAATGATCTCCTGGTGGAAGGAATGCGAGTATCATGCTCGGCAATCGTAAACTGGTCTTAGACACTCGATGCGGCATATATGACATGATCAAAACACATGCAGATGTCCTTATCTGGGATTTAAAAAAACATCTCAGAGATCATCCGCAACTGATTGCTAATGCTGTGTATGTGCTAGGGTCAGACCAGATGCGGGCAAATTCTACGTTGGTGCGTGAGTTTGTGCAAAACAACACAGTACAGATCGTCTACAGTAATCCTTCAGAAGGTAGCAAAACCATGATCAATCATTGTCGTGCCTATGGCATAGCAGATCTGGTCGAACAAGGACGGATATGGATTGTGACTGGTGGATATATACCAGACAGTTATGTCAATCTCTATTATGAAAACTTCCTACCCAAGATGTTGGACTACGAAGAAAACACCCGAGCTATTGACCAATATCATCAAGACTATTCCCTCACAAGACCGTATAAATTTTTATGCCTAAACGGTAGGTATAGACCGCACCGTGATCAGTTGTTGACCAAACTTGGTGCGTTTAAAGATCATGCTGTATGGACCAATCTTGATTCGCAATCAGGGCCAATCAAACCACTGGATCCCAAATACGAGTATGCTCATGTGGCCACGCAGACGGGATTGCCCAATTTAGGATTTGTTAAAAATCACTTGTTCAACAACAAATGGGGTGATGTGTATATCAAGGCCGAATTATATCAAGACACCTATTTCAGTCTGGTGACCGAAACTGTGTTTGACTATCCGTACAGTTTCAGGACTGAAAAAATCTGGAAGCCCATCGCAATCGGACATCCGTTTATCGCAGTAGCCAATCAGGGCTTTTATCGGGACTTGCACAATCTTGGATTCCAAACATTTGGATCAGTTATCGACGAGTCTTTTGATCAGATTGAAAACGGTGCAGATCGTCTGGATCGCATAGTAGAGATCGTGCAGGATCTTTGCCAACAAGACCTTGCAAGTTTTCTTGATTCGTGCTATAATACATGTAAATACAATCAACAACTACTAGTAGAACTAGGTCCCAAGATACGAAAAGATTTTCCTGATCGTTTTGCCCATTTCATAAATTCACATGTCACTAACTGATTTAGAATTCCGCCAGCAGATCTTGGACACCAAAAGTGCCAGCTTCTGTGCAGCCAAATGGTACAACGCCACCATATGGCTAGGATCAGGACAGACTACCAGTTGCCATCATCCATTGCCACACGCCGTAGATCCAGAAGCAATAAAAAATAATCCCAGTGCGTTACATAACACACCAAGGAAGAAACAGGAGCGAGCACAGATGCAAAAAGGCGAAAGGCCTGCAGGCTGTGAATACTGTTGGAAAATAGAAGACATTGGTCGAGACAACATCAGTGACCGTGTATACAAAAGTCGAATTTACCCCTTGGAGGATTTATCACATGCATACCACGCACCAGCAGATGAAGACGTCAACCTACGCACATTGGAAATCTCGTTTGATCGCACTTGCCAATTGGCTTGTAGCTATTGTAACCCTGCTTTCAGTAGCACATGGGTACGTGACATACGACAAAGCGGCCCCTATACCAATTTGGTGTCTGATGGGCGCAATCACTTTACTCATACTCACGGTAGCAGTCAACCGTTCCGCCGTGGTGAAACGAATCCGTATGTGGAAGCATTCTTTGCTTGGTGGGAAACAGACCTACACCAAACACTACAAGAGCTAAGGATCACAGGCGGTGAACCACTCATGAGTGGCGATACCTGGAAACTACTAGATTGGTTCAAGAACAACAAAGGGCGCAGCCGGACACGCCTGGCTATCAACAGCAATCTAAGCATGGCCTATGACATAGTCGATCGTGCTGTCACAGCCTGTGCTGGCACTGAACTGGATATCTATACCAGTATGGAAAGCGTGGGAGCACAAGCTGAATACATAAGGGACGGCCTGGACTATGACCGCTGGTGTTATAACATGACACAGATCATGGATGCCAAACAGGTACGTGGACTACATGTGATGTGTACCATCAACGCACTTTGTCTAGAAAGCCTTCCAGAATTTTTAACCATGCTCATGTCATGGAAGAGTCTGGCTGGCAGAGACTTTCCAAGTTTCACTTTAAATATCCTACGATTCCCCAGCTTCCAAAGTGCTTTGGTATTGCCCGATGAGATCAGGACACATCATCAACAACGCCTACAAACTTGGTTAGACACATGGGATCATAATATTCATCTACACGAACACGAACGAAATCATGTACAACGTCTAATAGACTACCTGGACGTAGTTAAAACTCCACATAGTGACGCATTTGATCGAGCCAGCTTGTTAAACGATTTCAAACAGTTTTACACACAATATGATCAACGACGTGGCCACGATTTCGCGAAAACATTTCCTAACTTGTCAGATTGGTACAACACATTATGAGTAAAAAAATCATAGGCAAATACAATTGGCAAGACCGTGTGCCAAACTATATTTCCTTAGATCAGCTTTCAGAACAACAGAGATATCGTTTAATAGATAGTGAAACATTTTGTATGTTGCCTTGGATACATTTACATGCTTGGCCAGATGGTCGCGCTTATCCGTGTTGCTTGGGCAAGGGCGAGTATCCAGTTGGAAATCTCAAAGAAAAAACCATGCGTGAAGTGTGGAATGATACAGACATGCGAGAAATGCGTCTGAACATGTTGGAGGATAAACCTTGTAAGCAATGTGGCGATTGTTATGAACAAGAATCTGCAGGGTTTGCTAGTATGCGCAATAATAGTAATAAGAATTTTGGAAACTTCATCGCCGAAATAGATGAAACAAGGCCAGATGGTCGCTTGCCTGACATGAAGTTGCATTATTGGGATGTGCGTTTTAGTAATATCTGCAATTTAAAATGCCGTAGTTGTGGCAGCATCTTTAGTAGTCGCTGGTACGATGACGATGTTAAATTATGGGGTAAAGAATTGCGCCCACGTGTATCGTTTGCTGGACGACATGATGAAGATATCTGGGAACAAATGCAAGAACATATTCCGCATCTTGCTCAAATATACTTTGCTGGTGGTGAGCCGTTGATCATGGAAGAACATAATCGCATCTTAAAGATGTTGATCGATAAAGGTAACACTAACCTAGGGTTGATTTATAATACTAATCTGACTGAACTTAAATTTAAAAAGGAAAGTGTCCTGGATTTATGGAAGCATTTTCCTAATGTATGCGTAGCGGCCAGCTTGGACGACATGGGCGATCGTGCAGGTATCATACGCAGCGGAACTGACTGGGCCAAGGTTGAACAAAATATAAAAGATTTAAAACGTGAATGCCCGCACATAGATTTTATGATTAGTCCTACATTGAGCATGATGAACATCTGGCACTTTACCCAATTCCACCGATACATGGTCGAGCAAGGATTTATACGGGCACAGGACTTTAATTTAAATATACTGCAAGGACCAAAAGAGTACAGAATAGACATGTTGCCAGCTGATATTAAACAACGATTCAAACAAGAATTTGAAGAACACATCAAATGGTTAGAACCTATTGATGGAATACAACGTGCCACTGGCGGATTTAAAGGTGCTATTGAATTTATGATGGCCACTGATAATAGTCATTTATTAACAGATTTTTGGGAAACTGTCAATGATCTAGATTGGAGTCGATCTGAAAGTCTAGTAAGTGTAGTTCCAGAACTACAAGTTATTATGCAATATCGTCCAGAAGATAAAAGAATACCAATCAAATGAATATACCACACGATCGATTTTGTGTCTTGCCCTGGGTCAGTCTAGAAACCAGCCCTATCGGCACAGTGAGACCTTGTTGCCTGGCCGAAGAAGAAATAGTCGACGACGCAGGCAACAAGTTTGATCTCAACACAGCAAACTTTGGCCATATACAAACCAGCCAGTACATGCAGGATCTAAGACAACAGTTCTTGGACCAAAAGAAACCGGCTGCTTGCAGGAAATGCTGGCGAGAAGAATCAGCTGGTCGCACAAGCAAACGTATGCATACTCTAGACAGACTCAAGCACATGATAGTAGATTCAGAGTGGACTGCCGATGCCAAGCCGTTAATGTTTTTGGATTTAAAACTAGGTAATATATGTAATCTCAAATGCCGTATCTGTGGGTCATGGAGTTCCAGCACCTTTGCCGCCGAAGAACTACAATGGCTGAGACGCGGGGAGGATCGTCATGATAATCATCACTATCACATGTTACGAGCTGGTGCATGGCCTAGAGAGAATCTCACATTCTGGGCCGAAATAGATCGGGTTATAGATCAGATACAGTATATAGAGTTCACCGGTGGCGAACCGTTCATGATCCAAGAACACTTTGATCTATTACAGCGTCTGGTCGATCGAGGCATCGCTGCGCAGATTGAGATACATTATAATACCAATGGTACGCAATGGCCCGAGCAGGCCGAAGCTATATGGCGACATTTTAAAACTGTAGAGATAGCATTCAGTATCGACGATGTAAGCGACAGATTTGAATACCAACGATCAAATGCCATCTGGTCAAAGGTGTGCAATAACATTGAACTTTTTAAGCAAATGCGAGATCGTAATCCACGTATACGATTACAAGTGTGTACCACAGTAAATGTGTTCAATGTGTATTATATTGAACAAGTGGCCAATTGGATCAACACCCAAGGATTTGATTTTGTTTATTGGAACATGATGCACGAAGCTTATTATTTTAGTATCAGCACCCTGCCAGAATCAGCCAAACAAGCGATAGCGACAAAATTACAATCAGCACAAGTAGATCAAAAAACACAACAGGAGTTTGCACAAATCATAGACTTCATGATGCGTGGAGCCAGTCTAGATGGCGATATATTACGCATGAAAATCCGGGATCTTGACCGCAAACGCGAACAACGTCTAACTGAAGTTGAACCAGAACTGGCAAGATTGATCAACTATGAGTGATACCTTGTGCATGGCACCGTGGACTCATACCTATCTAAGTCCACAAACAGAAAGACGATTGTGTTGTGCCAGTCGTGAACCAGCACAGAACTTTGAACAGTACATAGATACTAGTTCAGGAACTGGTCGTTACATTCCTGTCACTTTAGATGAACACTGGAACAGCGAACACATGCGGTCAGTACGTAAAAGGATGATAGCAGGAGAAACACTGCCCGAGTGTGCGGTATGCAATGATAAACTGCTCAACACTGACGTTTATAGGAGTTACTTTAATAGACTGTTTGGGCACAAACGCGATCAGATCGAATCGACCACAGATGCCACAGGACATACTACCATGTTGCCAGTCAGTTGGGATTATAGATTCAGTAACCTCTGTAATTTTAAATGCCGTATGTGTGGCGATATGCTTAGTAGTAGTTGGGAAACAGAACAGCGACAGCATGACATGATTGATTGGACCAACACAAAAAACAGTTGGATGCGTCCAGAAGTAAAAGCTGAGATAACCCAATTTCAAGACACGCAGATTGAAGCAGAGTTTGCTCAAGCAGTAGAGCAACATAGGGTAGAAGAAATATACTGGGTAGGCGGAGAGCCTCTCATGTATGAACAACACTGGCGCTACATGCGCAGGATCATTGAACTAGGAGATGGACAACGTGTTTACGCTAGATATAATACTAATCTTAGCCGTGTCAACTACGGTGGTAGCAATCTGTATCGCGATATTTTATCTGGGCTACGAGACTGGCAGATCTGTGCAAGCCTTGACGGAACAGGATCCATCGGAGAATACATCCGTACAGGACTCGACTACCCTGCATGGCTTGCGAACTTTAAGCAAGGAATACAAATAGCACGCCATCCTAGACAGATGCGTATAGACTTTACGCTTACCTTACCGGGCATGTTTGAAGTAGAGAATATTATGAAACTGGCACAAGAATTACAGGTTGATATACTAGCCAAAGTGGTATTCTCATTCTCACCAGACATAGTGATGAGTCCCCTGGCCTTGCCTAGGACCTTGCTGGATCCGTGGTTGGCGGAATTGATTGACCAAACCTCAGGGGCCATGCAGGCAGTATTGACACAGTTACTGTCTAGACCAACCTTTGAGGAACAATGGCCAGATACTTATCTGGCGGGCATCACGAAAGGCAAAAAGAGGATATTGCAACTTGAAAAAATCCGTAAAGACCTGTATACTATGAACAATATCCTGGCCGCAAGGCCGGCTGTACTAGAATGGTGGAATCAAATTGACAATTAAAGTAGTTTTACGAAACCCACTTGATCATTTAGATAAAGTAGATTATACGATACAAGCAGAAGATCATGAACTGGCACGAGACTGGCAAATAGCCTTACGAGATTTATTACAATCTGGTAACCTACTAGAAAAAAACTTTTGCTTTATGGGATTTCCTGACACAGTAAGGACATTAGACTATTTGTGCAATGAACTCAATCAACATGTTGCAACAATTAACGCATTCTTTCCTGGTTATCGTATTGAAGAATCATTTAGTCCTGATAATATAGTAGATTATACTAACAACGGTATCAATCATGTCATAATGAATGTGTTACACAATCATTTTGAAATATTACAAGGTACTGTTTGGAGCCTTAGTGAGTATTACAGACAAGCAGACTATGAAACAAAATATGCCATTAGACAGTTAAACAATATCTGTCACGAAATGGAGAATCTTATACTAAGTCGTCGTAAGGCCAAGACAAGTCCATTCTGGGTTAGGCCCAGTCAAATCACTACGTTTTTAAATGCTCCTAGATTAAATCTTGAACCTGTGCATAAACAAGGCTTTGTTACCAATGGATACGATAGAGTGCTAGGAGGAGTGTATATGCATTGGACTCAAATAGGAAAAACCCTATTTGAAGTATTTAGAGATGAACATGCACCAGAACTAACTGATACTGTATGCGAAGCTATTACAGAATTGCGTTACTACTCAGGAGAGTTTGATATAGAATGGGGAAACGATGTGGTGCGTCGTGGAGCACATCCCTGGCATGATACTGAACAAAATCACTTTGAAGAATGGCTAATCCGCAATGGCCGAGATCCGCAAGATCCCAATCTAAGCCTAGGATACTTGCCTCTAGGTCAGGTGGATTTGCGTGGCAGTTTTGGCACTGCTAAAAGTTCTGATATATGGGAAATACTATCAGCACACCTGGATATCTACAGTATAGAAATTGACGGTGTATCACAAAAATTTGATTACTGCTGGACTGATGCTAATTATAAACAAATGCAAATTGACATGATGAAACCTGGCTATGATTACTCAACTAAAGGAGCA
>Ga0114975_10001408_pt1 | contig 17122 bp, 2 predicted proteins | sample S_130626_EF_Meta_FD_87031 | JGI IMG/M metagenome (GOLD analysis project Ga0114975, IMG submission 87031) | Freshwater microbial communities from Lake Simoncouche, Canada to study carbon cycling - S_130626_EF_MetaG | ecosystem: Environmental > Aquatic > Freshwater > Lake | place: Lake...
CTGATGCCATTCGAAGATTGGTTAGTCCTCCCTCCCAAATTGACAACATGCACTGGTACAAGTGGCGATCTATTCTGATTACGAGTTAAATCTCCACGTACTGGTGCTGACAATGAGGGAACTGGTATCACCTCCTCATTCATACTACCCTGATTGGTATGCTCAGTGCAGGTGAACTTGTAGATAAATACGCCTTCTTCATTTTGATAAGAACGAACTAGGTTGAAAGGATACAAAATTTCACCGGTGAAATAATGTTTATACCAGATTCCTATTCCTCCTGGTCCTTCAGTTAAAACTCCTACTTCAAACTTATACTCAGTGCGATGAGTTCTTGGCAGCGATGCCTCCACTGGCACATTTATAGGTAGCGGTGCCAACGGTAAAGCAGAAGTAAAGAGTGGCTGATAAAAATGAGTACCAGCATGATTGATGCCACCATAAATCTGAAAGTGATCATCATTGTTGTTGCCGGAACCTCCATCTGAAATATTCGAGATGTTCTCCAGCTCTTCGTTAACTTGCGGCAAATTTTGACGTACATTTGGAGTATTAGGAGCAGAGTTTAGAGCCGTTCTGAAACCAGCTCCAGCGTCACTCGCAAATGTATCATCAACTTCCACAATTGGTTGAGTTGTCATCATTCCTATACTTTCTGACAATTCCATTGCAGGATCATTAGATGGGCTTGCCATGTTCTAGGGCTCTTGAATAGAATAAATTTATATAGATGTTTACAGATATAAAATATTCTATCAAAAGACTTGGTAAATCTAATATAGTTAACTTGTTTTTTATTTTTATTGTTTTTTAATTTATAAAACTTGGTATATTTTCTTGAACGAGAAATTATAAGATGCACTTGAAAAATATTATAAATACTTGCGGAGTCTTTATTAATATGCTTGAAGTGTATTTTAATGATGCTTATAGAGTACTAAATGAACTTTAATCAACAAAGAATCAACTAGAACAATACAGGCTAATAATATGCTATGACGGCTTCACTTGGCAAAATGCTTTGTAATGCAATATAATATATTATCTTTAAGACTGCGTCGAGAAATACAAAATCTAGATTTGAAGTATCCGAACCAATTAGACTGGACAAGTATCGTGATATAACAGAATGCTTCTAATTATATAGTACTGAACAGATTCAAATTGTATCTACCTTTGCTCTGCGTTAGGGCACGATCGACCGGCGGATGCTTATAAGATAAGACAGGAACAAAGAATGTATAGCTTATACTATCAATAGTACCTAAAGGAAATGGTGTTTTGATTGTAAATAGATAAAATAAAGTTACCTTTTTACAAGTTATAGTATCAGATCGAGGTGATATGATACAAGCGTACAAGAAATGATGCGATACAATTAAGTAAGAGGTTACAAGCGATTGTATAGTTAAAAGTGCGATATATTATAGTATAAAAGCGTATAAAAATGTTAAAAGCTAAAAGTTTGGTAAAATGCGTAAATAGTAATTCAATTAATTTCGGAATGATAACTTCCTCATTTTTCTCATTTTTTGTCTACCGGTTTTTGTGACCTTTGGCGAAGTCTACAGAGGTTATGACCCAAAAATAGCCGTTTATCGCCAATTAGCCGATACTAATCGTTAATATGACTGTTTAGCGAAGATTAGCGATAAGCAGACGGTAATAGGACCGTTGGTATCCGTTATATCCGTTACAGGTAACCGTTAGTGTCCGTTATAGATAACCGTTTTTAGAGCCGTTGAACATATCCGTTAACCGTTACGTATAGCCGTTGTTATCCGTTATATATAACCGTTTATTAGACCGTTCGAATGACCGTTGAAGTGACCGTTACCCATATTAGTATATCTGTGTCTTGTGCGGACGAATCACTACCCCCCTGGTAGGAAAGTGGTGAATGCGTTGTTGAAAATTTGACTACCCCCCTGGGTAGGAAGAATTATTCCACCCAAAGCCGAACCGTTCGGTTTTGCGTAGCCGATTGTTTGGTTGGAGGTAAATGAGTAGGTAGGAAAAATGAAAAGTTGGAGTTGTCATTGTTATTGGTGTATAGTTGGTGTGCGTTATATTGGGTGTGATGCGATAGTTGAGGTTCTGCTTATCATCAAATAGAACGATGTTGATGAAAGAAGAAGTGATAGGAGGAGCAAGACCATGAAGCTATTAGGCGAGGTGGTAGAATGATGGTATTGTCCCGTGTTGGTATACAGCATTGATGTAACTAATTCATGATAATTACGCGTGCTTGAATAAATGAACGAAAGCGAAAAGTGAACGATTATTGAAGGAAGGTAAATATCGTGCGATGAAGGATGCTAGGTTAACGCTGCACATGTGTGGTTGTACCAATGATTGATTATAGGGAAAAAGAAATAGGGCGTCCATTTAATTCTTTTTGATGAATTGTTGGCATATTGAAGGCACTGCACTTTATACCCATTAGTTTTATGAATAATAGTAACAACCATAGTTGGTACAATTGATGATATTAAGTAGGTGAATGCAGGCTAGTTGGTTCACGAGAGATTGGTTATGAGTGGTTGATGAAATTGGCTTGATCATGCAATATAATACATTTAGGCAGCAAAGTATTAATAATGGATGATGTTGAGATCGATTTGCATGTACATAATACGTTGGTATTATGCATATGTCTTACTGCGTAATATAGTATAGACACGATAGCAACTTGGATAAATTCAACTGTAAATTAACAACAATTTCATAGAGCGAATTAATCTTCTTTTATAAGCGACTTGCAGTTGGTATTAGTCAACTTGGTATTTTATCGAAAGCTGATGAAGCATTTCGTACAGAATATTAGCTTATCACTTTGAACAACACTTTTCAATTGCGGCAGCGATTGTAGAATGATGTAGATAGAAATAAAGTGAATATTATGTTTAAAATAAATAAATACAATCTTATGATTGCATTAGCAAGTATAAAAATTAGAATTAATATGAATAGAAGTTAGAAGGTAGTGGAAAAGATTAAGCTTCGTCCTCTGAAGGCGGATCGACTTGAAATAATCCTTTCACACAATCAGCTAGTTGGTGATCTTCACCTTCACTGTCAGTGCTTGCTGGACCATTGGGATGAGTTGTAAATCTACTGTGTGCCCTGGTGAAGAAAGTAGGAATCAGATTATTAGGCCATGTCTCTGGATCGATGGTATAGCGTGGGTAATCATCTCTGTTGGCAATCCATAGATGGCTTCTGCGTAGCCTAAAAGATTGGAGACTCCTTCTTGGCTGGATTTGATGCCGATCAGATTGATTTTGTGACCAGATGAGGAAGGCCACAGTCATAGCTTCGAAGCGACAAAGGAGCCTGGTGCTTTCAAGGAATTGCTTATCGAGAAGATAAACAATATGCGAATTCTTAATATGATGCATCACTTTATATTTAAACTCTTCTGTAACCATTGTGATGCGGCGTTCTGGTGAATGATTTGGTGGCTCGAATATATCAATTGCGGGTGGAAAGAAAATGACATTACCTTTCTGATCCCGTACCTGTCGATCTGAGGGTATTCGTTGTACTGGTTGCGGAATAATAATAACCTCCATACCTAAATCGTCTCTTACTAATGCATTGATACCATCATTTTGAATGACGAATCTGTCATTTATATTGAACTCTTGGTAAACTAGATCTTTGCCTGCCAGTGCGTTGGGATTGATATAAGCGAGTACACATTTCTTTAATGCCTCCAAGTAGATGAGGTATGGGAGTAAGTCGCTTGAAAACATACCAATGGTGCGACGACTGTGTTCTGAATCTGTTGCTGGATTTGCCTGAAAAAGTGAGCCTTCCAGTGAACCTGGAGAAGAAGGAGTCTGATCATCCATCATCAGTTGTTTCTCGGGAATATACAACGTGCTTAGTGAAAGTAGCTGGCCATTCTTATCTAAAACATGACATGGATCGGCTAAGCCTTGCTGAGATTCTAGTGTAAGTTGTATAGCTTCTCTTTTCGTTAGAGGGATAGTCGGATGCCTACTGATAACAATACCTATGGATGAGCTGTTAGTAATAATGGGAGATAAACTATGATCTGGGTGTACTAGTAATCCTTGGTTTACATCAAAAATGAATCGTTCAGTCAAGGTGGCGACCGCTGAGATGATCGTTTGATTCTCTAATATACGCCTTGATTCTTTATGAGGAGAAATAGGTCTTCGGAAATACTCTGGAATTTCCCTTACCCCGCGGATGATGAAACGTGAACCTTCTGGATGCGAATTGAGGGCTTCAAGAGCTGCTGCTGAGATTGTTCTTGGACTAAAGAAACGTTCCTGGGGAATGAGTGACCTCAACCATATGATTTGGCGGTTAGCCAAAATCAATCTTGCAGCTAACTGATCTGCTCGATACCAAAGAAATGTATCTTTTCGTTTCTTACAGATTATGGCGAATAAAGGTATATAAGTATATTCTCCAATCTTGGTGCTTGAATAATAATTCATCCCAACTATTATCACCCATGTGTTTTTTGATACTTTGCGTAAGATATCGCTTGTATTCGGGATAATGTTAAGTTCATGTGCCTCTAGGCGGCTATTATCCTTTGCAATTAATTTGTGTCTCCCTCTCCGTGATGATATACCAATGGAATTGGGATGACTAGATGTACGATAGGCTGTCTTGTGAGCGGCGGTCATTTCGTCTTGGAAAGAGTCTGTAGTGTCGCTATTCAAATCATACCCTGATTCTTTCGCATCGGAAGCTGGTTTACTTAATACCGATTCTTCATCTGACTCATCATCCGAAGAATCATACTCCTCATTGCCAACCTCTGTTTTAAGCCGAAGGTCCGTGCCATGATGAAATGTCACTTCTTGAATTCCAGAGTCTCGTTCTGGGCTATTGAAATCACTTCGAAAGCGCTTCTTGGGAGTAGACTGTTCATCCATACCTCTGCGTCCGCTGTGATTAACAGCTGCTGTATTAACAGATGGATTTTCAACAAGGTTCAATGAGTTGCTTGTCGAAGTGTTGTTTGAAGCAGCGCCAAATATGTCGCGCAGATCTGCACTCAAAGGAGTATTCGGAGTCTCAGTTTGACCAGCTGCACTGGTTCCTGGGTCTATAGGCGTTTCTTCAATTGTTTCATACACTACTACTTCTTCTTGTAGGGGTTCTGTAGTCATGACCTCCAAATCTGGCGGTTGCCAGACAAGACGATGGCTAGAATGTACGACTTGCTGTGTGGTCTGTTGTTCCGAAGGTTCATCTTCGATACCTGGAAAGTCTTCAGTTCCTGTCACCATCTCGTTATCCGTATAAGCAATTTGCATGACACAACTAAATACATCAGGTGCTATTGAGCCCCTAAGCCTATCTAATGTTGCTAAAGTAAAAGTTCTTAGAATATGTTCTACCTGTTTTTGCTGGGCATCAGTAAGATAGTAATAAGCTGCACTCACCTCTCCGTAGGGCTTGATAGGAAATGGGAATTCCGATTCTTCAATATCCCAATGGCGATTGCCTGCATTTAGGTCTAACTCAGAAGGAGCTGTTACATGCTCCACGTCCGTTACATCATTTCTAGAGACCGTATCCTGTAAGGTGTTTGGTTCCATAAGCTGTTCAGAAGCACTGGGAAACACTTCAGCATCGTTTCCTTGATTGCCAGCAACCATATCGGTGATTGGTAAGAACAGCAGTGGGCATCTATCTTTATAGATGTTTACGTATAAGTACTCATCTAATTCTATAATGCAGCGGTAAATATCGGGTGACATACGATCTTTCCAATCAGGGATATGCTCCCTATCCACAGTTTCCAAGAAGCCTTTCACCAAGGTCTTATCGAAGAGTGACAATGAATTCCAAGATCCTAGATTTATCGTAATCCAATTTCCAAGCAAATTGGTGTAAGCCTCCTGAAATGCATCTGAGTCTGATGGCCCTATATATTCCCTCGACATGTCCGGGTACGGATCTTCTGGGTAGAGTTCGTGTGGTGGTGATTTGATTCCAAATCTATGCTTGATAGCTATCAATATATTGTGAAGGTCCTCATGCATTTCCGTTTGCATCATCCTTAGTTCGAATATAGAAGCTCGTTTTAAGGTCTTGAGAAGATGAGCTCTAGTCTGGAATGATAAATCTAGCAGGGTGGGGATGTATTCTCCATCCTCTGACTTTCCAATGTCGTTATGGCTCATAACTATGTCGTTAGCATTGTTTAAGGCACTTTGTACTTCGATCATGACACCATCGTCTGTAACTTCAACTACCGGTACCATCGCTTCTTCAACTTCAACTTGAAGATCCGTTTTGTCTACTGACTCAGTTTCAACTTGAAGGTCTGTTCCATCTGCTGAGTCATTTTCAACCCGTTCGTCATCGTCTGGATTTGAAGCTTGTCCTAAAACAAGTGCTGTTAATCCGCTGTAATCTCGGTCTTCAAAGAGCGCATCGTACAAATAAGCAGCTGAGATTTCTCTGGGAAAGCTATTCAAAAAGGTGTATAAGTCCGCTAGGGCCGGGCTTTGCGTGTTTTGAAATGTAAGTATTGAAATTACATCTCCCATATTCCAAAAAGGTAATATCTGATCTCTAAGCACATGTGCTGGTACTGTCCACCTATCCCACCAGGCTGTTTTAAGTGTCTGACGTAAACCAGGTATAAAACGATTAATGCGCTGGAGAAAGCGCCAAGTGGAATTGGTTGATAGGAGTAACGGGTCACTAAAGCGAAAGGCTTCTGGAAGCACGGCGTCCCATAGACGACTGTCATTAGGCAATGTTAGAGCGAGGGATCGATTAAATTGAGCCTGAGTTCTAGAAGGAGATAGAGGGAGAGGCGCAACATTGGCACTTAGCAAGTGACGAAGAAAAGGCCTAAAACGTTCGATGCGTTCTTGCAAGAGTGGGTGTACAAAATGTAGACTGTCCTGAGCATGTCCGAAGATGTCTAAATAAAGCGGATCTTCCTGGTGTCTGTGAACTAGATTGCTCATATGACGGTGATGAAACGCCATGGCTCGCCAAATAGTAGGTAAATCATCAGAATGTATGTGAGGAGTGTCTAGAAATTGCCATAAAGCGGAGAAAGGGGAAGCACCAGGCTGTAGAGCTGAAAGCATGGCACTTAAATCACGCAGTAGAGAGGTTTCTTCATATCCTAAATATGTAATGAACATTGTATGCTTTGGAGTAGGGCGTAAGCAACGTTGGCGAGAGTACATTTCACTGAAGACTCCAATAAGAGATACCCATAAAAGCCAACGGTTGGATACCAATCGAGCCGAATTACGTACCTTGGACTCTGCGAAGTTGAACAAAGCCCCATGCAGCACTGATGAGTGATGTTGTTTTGTGAATTCCACCATAGGTAACGCTCGTTGAACCAAAAAATACGAGTTGATGATTGGACCAAAAACTTGAAATGCGATGACTTGAAGCATGGCGAGTTCCCAATTCACCGAGTCATACGTGTTCATGTTGATCAGGTAGTCTAGAAGGCGTCCGATACTCTTTGACGACATATAGTTGGAGGAAGTAATTTGTTCACGAGTGTTTGCGGCAATACAACATACTTCTGTAATGTCCACCTGTTGATCGGATTCACCATCGATGGGATGTGCTAAACACAGGTGCACCCCTCGTTCTACTGGTGACATACCACGACGTAGATGAGTGGCATACCAAGCAGCTGTTCTGACTCGTATTGTCGCGATGAGGTTATCAGGGCCTTCACGAAAGGGATACCTAGTAACACTGGCTAAATCCATCATGAAGAAATCAGCAAGCTCCTGCAATCGAAAAATCGAGCCATACATCGATCGCATAGACATGCATGCAGTGGTATCACGATTGTTACGAAAATCAGACAGTACTGTTATTGTATAATCAAAAGAAGTAAGATGTCGTGACAAGCCATCCATGTGATGCGTAAAACGAAGAATTTGAGTCAGAGCGTTATAGTAAACAAAGAAAGGAATTTGGTCTCTGTTACGGAGATTGAACTCCTCCATGAAAGCTTGCACCGTAGGATAAGCAGCACTGCCATGAAAGACAAGGGCTGGATCATGCTCAAGTCTTTGACCTTGAACCCTTCTTAGACGATCTAGACGTTCCGCGAGTGCGCCTACCGGAATATGTGATCTTAACTGTAAATACCCAATTCTAAATTGCTGTATTGTGTAATCTGAAAGATTAAATAAACCCTCCAAGAAGAAAGCAACTTGTCTTCGAAGCATCTCCAGGGCATAAATCATTTCATCCAAATCGACTGCTTGTACAACTGCGAACGGTGGCAAGGAAGTAGACCATAAGGCACGTCTATCACGGAGAGCAATATAATCACTTTGCGCGGTTGCATCTGTAAAAGAAGCCTCAGCCTGTTCTTCCGTAACATATAAAGGCAGCCATCTTTTATTACTATAGTGATCGAGTTCAATGGGCATAGTTGACTCTGAATCGTCGGATGTCTCAGAAGAAACACTCGTATCATCATCATGTACATCCCCTAGTACTGCTACAGCCATAGGCAACTCAGTAGCGGTTGCAATAGGATCCAGATTAGGTAGTGGAGGAGATACCGACACCATTTCAGCAGGAATTGCTTCAACTGAAGTGTTAGCTTGGGTCTGGTAGCTTTCTTCAGTATATCCCAAATGGTAAAAATATTCGAGCGTATCGTCATCAATTGACCAGTTAGTTGCACTTGAAGCCTCGCTCTCTGGTTCTAGCCACATGTCTTCTCTTGCCTCTCGATATATAGTACGCAACTCTGCTTCAGTAAACTCTGGAGAATCTTCTGATGCGATTGGCACCCTTGGTGTTAGAACCAAAGAACTTGGCTCAATGAAAGGTACGCCAGCCACTTCAGCAGTAGTAAGATTGGCGTCTACTGTACTTCGTTGCCCTCTACTTGCCTCTGAATTATCTTCAATGGACATTGCTTCAAAATCAATCAGATCCTCCGCCATCAAAGATGTAGATGATGTAGAAGGACCCACCTCTAATAACTCATTGAAGACATTTCCATCGCCAGAGACAGCAGGTGAAGGAGTGAAAGATCTACTAAATGCTTCATTATTGGTTATTTCAGCAGCGAACATGCAATTAAGCATTGCTATGGGAACTTCTCTGTCATCACGAAGCTGCAAAGCGAGAATGGAATTTTGGTGTGCTTCACTAGCTCCACCATTACGTTCATCGTTAACAGTATTTTGACGTGACATTTGTAGCTAATGTTAGCAATTAAGATGAAAACAATCAGAACAGTTAAACAATATATATGATGCTCGATAAGAACAATACAAATATATTGACTGTAAGCTAATAAGACTACTATAATAATAGTAATATTAAAGTTTAGTACTTGTAATATTATAAACAATAAAAGTTATCAACTACAAATTTAAAATTTGTATTTAATAATTCTATCTTTATATTATTAATAATAATATTAACCATCTGCTTCTCGTTGTAAATTGGATCTTTCATTGTGGAAGTTCGTGCTTTGGGAGGTGGCAGCTGCTTTTCATATAGCGGTACCTCACACAGTGGAAATTCTATGTTTGTCATTCTTGTTTTCAAGTAAAAGATCATTGTATGGATGACATTGGGATACGCAGTCATACTATGTCAATTCCTACGTTCCAATTTAGAATTTTAAAGCATATATTAATGTCCGTTTCATCTGCGGGTTGAAAGACTAGTTAATTGTTATATGAGTGAGATCTTTGATAATGTATGGAAAGCAATACAGTCAATTAAGGAGGAAAGAATTAAATGCACTCCAGGTGATAAACCATTTTATAAATGATTAATTTCAAGCGATGGAAGGCATCAGAAGAAAATGAAGCTTGTACAACAGAATTTGTATTAACTCCTTTGGTTTGCATTAGGTTCAACTCAAATGAACTTATAGCAGCATCATGTTTGCTACTATAGTTGCATTGTTTAAGCATGTTTCAATAATTGAAGTAGTTCTATTATCAACTGGTAACCATTGGCAGCATATGAGAAGCCTTATTTGATTATTACGCTGCTATCCCTCGGAAACGAATGATGTACTAGGTGTACAGTTCTATCCATGAGGATCTTTACATAGTTAATGTTATAAAGGCTTCGACTCTCCCTTACTATGTGATTGAGAAGAGTCAATCGAAGTTAATTGTTCAAAGGATAAACGTCTAGTGAGATCTGTGTTGACATTCTTCATGCTTATTCCTAAATACTTGCACTTAATGTTGATGTGAAATATATACATGTGGATGTGATAATAGAGAAAATAAATAATATGTACAATTGAGATCAATTCTGATGAATATATACAGTGCATTGTGAATAGGGAATTGACATCAATAATGGTAAGAGGGAAAAGGTATTATATCGATGCTGTTAAGCATCCAATAGGTTGAGGACTTGCTTGTGTTGTTGAGCAAATTCCTCATCAATCAAGACATGATGATCTTGATCTACAGCAGGTACAGTATACAGAATGAGATATGATTCATCCTTCTCATAAGTATCTCGGAAGAGGGGAGAGTACAGAATAATTTTGTTCTTCGTCTTATTTAAACCTTTGGAAAGTAATTGGAGGACATATTGTTTGTCTCCAATATCGGGAAGGTCAAGAGAAACGAACCAATCGTATCCGAAACTATGCAGAAAAGTATACAGAACAGTACCTTTAGGTAAATCCCTTAGAGGTAATTTGGTCATATCTTTGAGCTTAGATTTAAAATCCTTTATCGAATAGAGAAGGGGTTGGAGATAAGGTTGATATGGTAGCTTACGTCTGATGAATTGTTCATACTGAACTGTTTGGAATAGGTCCTGATCAAAGGTCTTAGTGGTGATGGAGTTATCGGAAAACTTCACTAAAAACGTGAGGGAGGTACGGCGATTATGATCTCCGGTCATCGATAGGATTTCTGAGATGATAATTTGATTACTATCCAATTCAGCAGCTTTCTGGGCCTGTTCAATTGCTGGGGCATCATCTTGTGCGTCAGGATAAAAGATTTTCAACTCTTCAATATGTACGACTCGTCTGTCTCCAGTATTCACATGTACGACTGTAACGTCATTTTCTCTGTGTGAAATTACTTCATATGGTCCCAGCCAGTCAGGATCCAGTTTATAATCTTTAAATATCTTACGATTTCTAACTAACACTAAATCTCCAGGTTGTAATCTATTCAATAGGTGTCGTGGGATATTACTTGCTGTTCTTTTTTGAATTAGCTCAGTTTGAAATTCATCAGTCAGTTCGCGCACTAGGGTCATATTCTCATGTAACTGGGAAATAAACTTGCTAGGTTTATCCTCCATTGTCATGTCGAATTTGAATCTATCTCCATCTGGTTCAGCAAAAGTTGCTTGGAAGGGAGTGAACCCGATCTCAGAGTTATATGTGCTATTTATTCTGAACGTTACCAGTGACAGGTATTCGTCTTGGTCCCATAGATCTTTAACTTTAGCATTAGCTACCAACATTCCAAGGTGCTGTAGTATCTTATAATTGCTCCTCTCGACTGCTGATGATTGAGGCCTCTGGACTAGAGCCACTTTGCGATCTGTCTCGCCAAGGTATACAAGGAATTCACTTACCGCGTTACTAAGAATATCACTCCCAGCATCTGACACCAAAATGTCGAAACGGCCATATAGTGCATAAAAACGAAGCAGTGCACGCGCAATAGAAGTACCATCATATTCTTTAGCTGGATAACAGAAAAGAAGTTTGGTATAATGCATTATTATGCATATCAGAGTGCTATTACCGGACTGTGAAGTTGGTGAGATGCTAAGGCGGTCTATGCCTACACTTTGCCTGAAGACTGGTGGCTTCACAACCTTGGTTATGGCTGCGAATTGCGCAAAGTTTTGTACTCTATACATTTGACATGTTGCGCATGTCTTAACACAATCATCAATAAAAGCATATGAAAGTCCGTGGTTGGGATAGTACTGGTTGAATAACAGATATGTCCTTCTAACGCCGTTGTGTAGTTGGCTACCTCCATGTAAACGATTGAAAGCTTTTCTAAATGCTGCAATATCCTCCTTGAAACTGGGTCTAGTCATTGCATCCAAATCCATGTCAGCGTCATCAAAATTGATTACCGCATTATGTATTAGAATAGCATAATGTCTCTTGTCATTTTTGTAAATAAATTCGACTGCTTTACTTCTCGCTAACGATACTAATTCAGGCTCCATTTTAAAATGATGTATAAGCGCTGCAAATGCTTGTTCTTCTGTTGTTGCATTCGCAACCTGAATGATCTCAACTTTAGCCACATCATATTTAAGTTTTCTCTCCGTAGCTGGGTCGGCCAAGGTTGCTTTATCTACAATGATTTTAAAGCGGTGTTCTGTTATACGTCCATCTACTGGTGTACGACTGTTCCCCTCGTGTATGTTGAGTATACACTCTATTCTTGCAGTATTAATGTTAGCTAAGGGTATTACCAGACTCCTTTCCAATACTTTTTCAAAATCCTTATTTGATATACCATAGGCAACAGCATTTAGCTTCAGACCTGCAGTTTCATGGATTATTTTAGATATCTCTTTGAAATCCTTTGAAACTTTGTACTCCTTCTCATCATCATATTCACTGGATGCCTTGTATCGAAGTTCAAAACAGTCATCTCTTTTTCGCAACCATAGGTCATTCTTGGTGAGAGTATATTCTTGAGGAATGTCGAAGTACACGTCTTCGATAGTGATTTTCTGAACTGATTTTGCCTTAAGTAAGCGCACAAAGGTTTGTGAAGGAACAAAGCGCTCAACATATGGTAAAGCTGGAAGTGAATGCTCTGGTGTGATCTCTTCTGAATTGTCGCTATCCAGAGGCGCTAAAATGTTAGCATATGGTCTATCAGTGTCTACTCGTGCAGGTGCGTCTGTAGCCCCCTCAGGCTGAAGTGAATTAAGTTGAGATGATCGAATAGAAGCAGTCGTATTAGAACGAGTGGAATATCGGTGTGATGAAGAGTCATGACGACGAGGTGTAGAATAAAGACGTACGTCAAGTTGAGCTGTTGGTCTGGGGTTAGTGGAGTTGTAAAAAGCTTGGTCCCTAACAATTCTGTTGTCAATAAGTACAGAATAACATTGTGGGTTATGACGTCTAACACATTCAATAAGCTTGCCATTGAGGCGCTGTCTGATTACTGAAGGGTCAATAGGAAACTGTTCAATAATGTCGCATAGAGCTTTCGCTGGATCTATACAGTATGGTGGAATTACCTCTACTTCTGCGATATTATATCGAGATGTTTCATTCGATATCAAACAGTGTAGACGTGCATGATCAATGTCAATGTTAAAGTGATGTGATGGAAGATTCTGTGAATCTGTAATTACCGGTAGATATTGGAAGAAATTGGAAGAGATGGTATGCGTGAGATCAGTGTGACTTGAGCGTTCTGTGAGTATTTCCACGAATGGTACAATTTGAAATTGTTTAAGAAATGATTCCATTTCATCATTGGTGTAAGCTACTTCTGTCGGTTCAAGCGATAGATGCTTCAAGATATCAACATTCGAAGTGATTTCTATGTATTGTGAGATACCACCTTGGTGTCCTCTTGGAGCAGGTCGCTTGAGTTCAAAAGACATACCTCTACGTCTTAACCAAAAGTCTTGAGCAGCCAGCCAGTAAGAGCTAACGTTGTCATAGTACAAGTCATTGATTACAGCACGAGTTCTGGGCGTTCCTGGTAACATGTCAAGAACGGCTTGAGTGATCTTGAACTTGCACTCTACTTCCATGTTTTGAGTATCATTGGTCCCAAGGGAAGTATGTACGTTCAAAGTACTACCCCTATTAATGTAAGCTTTGTCGGCTTCCGAATAGTACTCAGTAACTATAGCGTCAAACTGTAACCACGTAAGGTCACCTTTACTTCGCAACATAGCGCGTAAGGGTTTATCTAGCAAAACAGGTGAGTTGTAGTTACTTGAATTGGCTGTCGTAAAGAAGTCAAAAATGGACCTAGGAATGACCACATGATTATAAGGATTCATTATACTGGCCAAGTTGGAACTTGAATAACGAGTCCATCTCTCAGAATTGTGAGGTATTGGTGAGAATATTTCGAAACGAGGTACTTTGCTGGAAGGATGATAGATATTTGACAAGGTAGACAAAATCGTTGTTTCTGAGTCAGGGTTTGAACTTGGCCATAAATGTTCTTCACCTTGAGCTGTTAAAAGGGCTTGCTCTTGGCGTTGTGCCGACACTAACTGTTGAATAGAGCCGTTATTGGTACTAGTGGTCGCATTAGAAGCGTTTGTCTGTAACCCACTTGTGTCAGAAGTACTAATCCGAGCAGTATAATGTCGTTCCTTATAGATTCTATCCACTTCCAAACAGTATTCCTTTACAAGATAATTTAACTGCAGCCATGTAAGATTGTTTCTTAATCGTAGTTTAGTACGTAAGGACGGATCTAACAAAACGGGTAATTGGTTGTTGTTCGTACAGGCGAGAGTAAGGAAATCAAAGATGGATCGGGGAATGGGCACATTCTTGTAAGAGTCCATTATTGCAACCAAGTAGAAGCCAGAGTAACGTAACCACGTTTCAACATTTATGGCTCCCTTGTATGTGGTTCGGAAGGGTCTCACACCACCATCACGATTATAAAGGTAAGTTAGGATGTTTAACGTTGACGCCTCTACATTATTTGGATCATGTGAAGGTGGTCCTTCATAATGCATATTGAGAGTGGCGACTGTCTGTGGTTTCTCTACGGAAGTTGGAGACTGATGTAATGGATGATCATAGCATCTGCTCAACATGTCAGCTATCACATTAAGACTACCTTTTACATGTTGAATACGGAATGAAAACTTGCTGAGATGAAATTTCCATCTAGTAATAATACTGGATTCATTGGAAGCGACAAAAACAAGATTGCGATGATCTGTGTATATGGTGAAAGGTTTAGCAATAAGATAATACTCGAAGTGCTTAGTAGCAGCATAAATAGCATAAGCTTCCTGTTTGATAGTCTCCCAGCGTCTAGCTACTGGTGAGAACTTCTTACTATAGAAACCTAAAGGTTCGTAAGTCTGTTCACCTGTTTCTGCATTTTCACTGATTTGACAAAGACATGATCCTATACCGTATTCAGATGCATCACAGAAGAGTGCAAAACGTTTGTTATAATTAGGAAGATGTAGAGTAGATGAATTAGCAAGAGCCGCCTTCATTTTCTCAAACGCTGCTTTATAATCCATTGTCCACGTCTTAGGATCCCAATTAAAATCCTTCCTAGTCATGTCATATAACGGTGACGCTAATGTGGCAAAATCCGGAATGAATTTTTTGAAGAAGTTAGCTGAACCTTGAAAGCGTTGTAAGTCCTTGAGTCCAACAGGAAACTTGACATCTTGTAGCTGTTGAGCTCTTGCAGGATCCAAGCGACATGTGTGACTCTCAATGACATAACCGAAAAATTCGACTCTAGGAAATCCAAGTTTTGACTTAGCCATTTTGAGAACTAAGTCGAAGTCATTGGCGCGCTTCATTACCTGTTGAAAACGAAGGAATAACTCATCATAACTGTTAGCCATTATCAGAAGATTATCAAAAATTACGATCATGAACTCCCGGTAGTCATGAAAAATCTTACTCATGACCATTTGCAGGATCGGACTTGCACTTGAGACACCTTCCGGTAAGAATTTAGGGCGAAAGAGACCCCAAGGGGTAATTATTGATAATTTATTCGATGTAGCTTCACTCAGAGGTATTTGATGAAAAGAATTGGAGAGATCAGCATCTATAAACACAGTAAATGATTGCATCCTAGCAATTTCATACTCCACATTAGGAATCGGAAATTTGGGAACGGTCAAATATGTATTTGCATCCGGGTAATTACCGCAAAGTCGAATATATGGTGGTGTAGCCTTGCTTGCTACCACTAAATTCACTGCGAAATCACTGGTGCTCTCAGTATAAAAATATTGAGCCATACGTCTAAACTCCTGTTCGGCATTTGCATATATCGCCGCATTAATAGGTCTAGCTCGACACTTCATAGATGATGGCATATCAGCTCTGAATTCGAGATCGTAGGGTTCTATTTTTAATCCTTTCCACGTTGGAGGGCAGAATACGTTTAAGCATTCTTCACTAAGTAGGTAATCCTTCAACTGAGGTACCGCCTTTATGAATTCTGGGTAAACTTGAGTTTTCAATAATTCTCTATATTTTTCTAAAGCTATTTCGTGAGTTGTAGTTAGATATAGAAGAGGCTCTGTGAATGAACAAGGCAGTGGAGTCTCTTTTTCTTCGGGTGACTCTACGTCTTCTAGAGAAATATTAAAAGGATTGGTGCCTAACGGTATTTCCTCATCATGAAACGGCTCCGGTATCGGTACATGGTCAATGATATTGAGACCATTGCATAACCTTTCCTGGCGAAATTCATCTGGAAAATATTCTTGGAGATGTTGTAGCTGATCATAGATCCTATCTCTTTCATCTTCTGCTCCTAATATCATTTGGACTACTAACTGCTTGAAGGACGTGCATATGTCAGGAGCGCCAATGATAAAGTTTGAACCTTGAGTCTCATAAATCGAAAAGGTGATAGTTGCAGTGTATTCCCTCTCCTTTCGATCATAAAATGTACAAGGTATCTCTAGGCGTTCAGTAATGGGAATACTTGTTGTACCGTCGCCTAAAACGGTTACAGATTCATGCTTGTATATGTATGGAGCAAGAATGTCTCTGTATTTTTCAACAAATTCCGACGAAATATAAGAATTCTGGGCTGCACCAGTATCGAAAAGAACCCCTTGCATAGGTAATAACCTATCCTTCGTGCGCATGATGCCATCCGCATAAAAGTTGAACTTATTCGGTCTTGGAAAACTGATGTTTTGAACAGCCGCTGCATTCAAAGTTGAAGCTTGCATTAAAATTGTGGCAATCTGTTGGCAATCCTCTTCAGATACATTTAATGCTGATCTATCCCGTGCTATCTTGCGTCCTATTTCAGTTAATGATCTTGAAAGTGTCTGTATCTCTTCCTGTGTCAATGTCTGAGTGGGAACGCATTGGTCTTCGTCGTCTGGGTGACTGGAAGAAGCTGTAAAGGTCGGTAAATTATCAACAATA
>Ga0114975_10001410_pt1 | contig 17106 bp, 12 predicted proteins | sample S_130626_EF_Meta_FD_87031 | JGI IMG/M metagenome (GOLD analysis project Ga0114975, IMG submission 87031) | Freshwater microbial communities from Lake Simoncouche, Canada to study carbon cycling - S_130626_EF_MetaG | ecosystem: Environmental > Aquatic > Freshwater > Lake | place: Lake...
ATAAACATCATCAAAAAGGATTTCTTCTGGTCTAGTATTGTAAACGTGTAAACCAACGTTTTCTACAGCACCAAATCTACGATGGAATGTAATCTTTTTAGTAGCAGCATCCCATGTAAATTGAACATCTCTACCAAACATTCTACCAATCAATGATTGATATTGCATGGCAGCATCATATGTTGCCAATAATCCTGCACCAGTTGTCCCTAACTGCGCGGGATTTTGAATCATATAGATATTATTGGTAAATGCCAAACTGAAAGGGTCAATAGCGGCACCACCAGAATTACCAAGAACATTTCTATATACTGAACGGACTTCTTGAATTTCTCCAGGCAATGTATAAGTGGCTACATCTGGTTGAACATCTAGGAAAACGAAGGCTTCTTCAATAGAATTTCCTGATCGTTGACGATAACGATCCACCGCCAATGTTATAGCCAAATCATAATCGGCTGGGTCTAATTCAACATCTACAATCGATCCACCCAAGATGATTTCAATTTCGTTAGTCAAACGCTGGCGTTTTGTTATGGTGGCGGTCATGTAATATCTCCATTATTAAGAGTATTTAGGCTACCAATTTCGGCAAGACCAATAGTTTGCTTTCCATTTTGGTCCTGGGTTAGTATCGCAATGATGTCTTGCGCGATAACTCTTACGATGTTTGGGGAATCTTTTCTTAATTGTCATATTTGGATCACCAAAATTGACTTTAACTACGTTGCCTTTAGCATTTTTTACATATACTGAGAACTTTTTTGGGCCACTGGGTGTTCTAGTTGGTTTATTCAAGGTAACTTTTCGTCCTTGATATTCTGCTTCAACTAATATGTCATTAATTTCTAACCAACCATATTTTTCAAAGAATGCATCGCCATTTAGGGTTTCTTCTGAAATAAACTGATTAAAGCTTTCAGTAAAATAGATAAAGTCACTAATTTTCATAGCATTTTCCAAACAATTTTTTAATATTTATCAAATATCATTCTATTAATTTTATGCTATTTCAATGGATGTCTAATATAGCATAAATAATTTATATTATGCGATGAATTGGCATCGCGTATGGCCTAGAACGCCAAGGAGTAAAATTATGGGTAGACCGTTAAATCAAAAATATTTTGGTAATTATAATAAAGGATCAACTAGCACTAATTCTGACAATGGAATGGGTGGAGAAGGTGTTTCTAGTGTAACAATTAATACCGCAGGTTCGTATTTGCGTGCATTGCCGACCGCAGCTTTCAGTATTCCAGAATTGCCTGGAGTTGGTGCTACTGGTTCAGTAGTTGGTAGAGCGGTAAGCGCTGTAACGACTTCTAGTGGCTTCGGTTATGGATATAATGATGTTATTACCGCAGTTGGTGGAACTGGCTCTGCTGCAACTTTTCAAGTTACTTCTCTTATAACTGTCGGCGCACCATCTCTTACAGCCGGTGGTTCTGCCTATGACGTATCTGGCGGCGCGAAAGATGAAATCTGGTTTGATAGCTCAGTCGATGCTCGTTGGACTGTTCCTCTAAAAATCCGCGTTGATACAGTTACTGGTGGAAATGGCGTTGCCACTTTCACTGTACTTCAACAAGGTGTATGGGCTGGAGCTAATCCACCATCATCAGTTACGGGCGCAAGAACATACAATGGCCCAGTTGATAACAATGGTAATGGCGCAAGATTTACTCTTACTTGGGGTGTTAATTCAGTTAGCGTGGCTAATGGTGGTTCATATACTACTGTATCTAATAGTGCATCAAGCACCACTGGTGGAGCCGGAACTGGCGCTACACTAAATGTTTCTTATGGTGTTTCTGCAATTACTGTTACTGAAAAAGGTAGCGGATATCTCAGCGTTGCCGATGCTGCAATTACTTTCTCTCCAGCGGGTGCAGCCGCAACTTCGGTTTTGACTAGCGATCAGGCAAATGCAATCTTGGTTAATGCTATGGTTGGTTCAAGTGTTAAGGTTGCTGATGCAGTTAAGCAAATTAGCACAAAGCGCTACCGCGTTGAAACATACGAAGGTACTGGGGTTTGCCAATTGGTTTCACGTACTCCCGCAGTTGCTGGAGAAATGTCAATCAATGCAACTGATAGCGCTGGTGGAACATATTGGGTTATGAAGGTTACCTCAAATCATGCTTTATTGATTCAGAACACTGGAACTCAATTTGCAGATCATACATTAGTTAAATGGACTTTCGGTAATCCTACCGCAGGAAGTTCTGTAAAAATTGATAATGCCTAATTTATAATATAATTAGACGATGAGAAGCCCGCTAAGAAATTGGCGGGCTTTTTTTTCTAAATAGTTATATGGCTAGATTATCTATTTGGAATAATGGAATTCGTGGAAAAGATTATCGATTCTTTGATAGAACGATATCTGAGTTTTTTGGTGCATCCGGTACGGGATTATATGTTCATCTATATAAAGGCATATATGATCAAACAGAAAGTGGAATTGCAAATTCTTCTATAATGGATGGTGGCATACTTGCAATTCAAGATACATTATTATTAGAAAATCGCGACCGAGCATATGAGCCAATCGTTAGAGAATTGCGCGGAATATACAATGTTAATGATATTGACTTCAATTTAAGCCAATTTGGTTTAATGCTTACTAATGATACAATTTTTATTGAAATTCATTTAAATGACATGGTGGCATCTTGTGGCCGTCGTATTATCTCTGGTGATGTTATAGAGCTTCCACATAGAAGAGATGATCAAAAACCAGAAGATGGTGTTCCTATAAATGCGTTTTATGTGGTTGAAGATGCTAGTTGGGCATCTGATGGATATTCGGCAACATGGTTTCAACATATTTGGCGAATAAAATGTGCTCCGATGACGGCTAGCCAAGAATTTTCGGATATTCTTAATAAACAAGCGAGTGATCCTCTGGGTCTTAATGATTTGGGAACACTTGGTGACATAATGTCTACTATTGCCGTTGAAAATAATATCAATAATGCGATAGTTGATGCTGCTAGAGCCAATTTTGTTCATAGAAACTTTGAAACTCAGCAATTCTGGATTATGCCAGGAGATCAGATGGGTAATATGAATCCTTGGATTTTTGCAGGAGATGGGATTCCGCCAAATGGAGAGGGAAAGCTATTACAATCTGGAACAAGTTTTCCATTAAATCCTAAAATTGGTGATTGGTTCCTTAGAACTGATTATTCTCCTAGTACTTTATTTTTGAAAATTCAATCTGGCTGGCAAATTCAAGAAGTTAATTATAGACAGCAAGAATGGACTGCTGCGCATAGATTGCTTTATGATTTTATCAATAGTAATTCGACATTTACATTAAATGATGGAACAGTTCAAAATACTCGCCAATATCTATCAAATGCGGTTACAGCTAGAGCAGATTTTTAATGACGAGATCACTAAAAGAACTTCTTTTGTTTGAAGCTACCAGAAAGCCAAAAATAGCTGAATTAATCTCTAATATTAGAGAGTTGTCTGAAGAAGATATTGATAATAGTAAAGTTCCGTTGCCTTGGTATAAGAAGGCATTGAAAGAATATAAAATATCGTTAGTTAAAGGCGATGAAGATGCATTAATTAACGCAAAAGCATTGGAATATATATCAAAATATGTTGTCGATGGCGTTGTTCCGGATGGATTAGGGCATTTAAAAGAATGGCGAGGTGAAAACATCTATCTCATTTTAGATCGCAATGGAAATTTAGAAATTAAAACTGGAACAGCCCTTTGGTTTCCTGATAATGGTGGAGTTTGGATAGATACTGTTTTTAGTAAGTTTATTGATCCAAGAATATTCGGATTGCCTGCTATGTCTCGTATGACAAAAACTGAATATAGTAATTATTGTTGGAAAAAAAGAAATTCAAATATATCAATATCATCTGATACTTCTTCTACAAATTTGGTAAGAGAAACGCCATTATTCAGAATATATAAATAACATTATGCGTATATCTGATTTTTTAACCGAAGCTGCTTCTGCCATACTTTATCATTATACTGGTCCTGTGGCGGCATTAAGTATAATGAAATCTGGAAATTTTGAACTTAGTAGTGTGGCCGGTAATAAGAGCGAGGAATCGTATGCACCAAAGGGGCATCCGTATTTTTTAAGTTTAGCTAGAACAAAGCTTGGCGATTATAGCAAATATTCTGGACCAGGTTCTGTCATGTTTGTTTTAGATGGTTCGTGGTTTAATAATAATTATATTGTTAAGCCGATAGACTATTGGTCTGGGTTTGATAGAACTGATCGACATAGAGAATCAGAAGATCGTGTTTTTTCTAAAAAAAATATAATTCCTAATACGGCTATTAAAGAAATCCATGTATTTTTAGCAAAATTTGATGAAAGAATAAGCCCACGAGTTAGAGAACTTTTGATATTAGGTAAACAAAGCAATATTAAAACCTTTCTTTATAATGATAGTGATTCTTTTAGGCTCTTAGACAAAAGAAACTCTATATCAGTTGCCGATTCTAGTAATATTATTAGTGGATCAATTCCTTTAAACACTAGAACAAAAGATGAAATGCTGGGATATCAAGAATATTATAAGAGTCATGGGGAATCTGAAGGCAAAAAAGGTTTAAAGAAATTTCATAATAGAGATTCCACTATGTCTGGAATTGTAGAACTCATACAAAAAAATGATACTAGCCATTTAACTAAACGGGCATCGAAAGAATTGCACAATTTACTTTATTATGTTGCTCGTGATTTAGAGTGGGGTAATGAAAAAGATGCAGAAAAGTCTATTTCAACTGATTTATTTAATGCGAAAAAGCCTAGTAGTTCCGATTATAAATATGCCGTAATTGTTGCAGACTTTATGAGAAAAAATAATATGTCGTTATTAGATTTCATTAAATTTCTTATAGATAAGTGGAAAAAAATAAAAGGCATTCAATAATATAAAAAATATTTGAATAGTTTAAGTATATTATAACAATAAATATAATATAATTAGGTGGAGCATTATGGCTATTCAAAGTTTAGATTACTTCTATGATCGTCAACAAGTTAGATTTTTAGAACAGGTTGTAAGAGCTTTTTCTGGATTTCAATATATGGCGGGTTCTAGTAATGGAAATCCACCAACTTTAATGACCGTTCCATGCAGAATGGCTGCAACTAATAGCATGGTTGCTAATATTATACGAAATCAATCGGTCAATACATTGCTTACTGTTCCAATTATCACAGTATGGCAAACTGGTGTTAATTTCGATCAAGATCGAATGCAAAATAGAAACCACGTTGATACTATGCAAGTTGTTGAACGGGCTATTGACCCTGTAACTGGGCAATATACGGCGGATAGAGGGCAAGGATATACAGTTAAACGATTGATGCAAATTCCATTTACTATGCAAATAAAAGTTGATCTCTGGACTTCAAACACTGATCAAAAATATCAACTTGAAGAGCAAATTTTAACGATTATGTGCCCAAGCTTTGATATTCAGAATAGCCAAAATGCATTAGACTGGACCGCATTAACCACAGTATACATAAAAGATATTTCACATTCGTCAAGAAGCATACCAGTTGGTTCTGAAAGCGAAATTGATATTATGTCTCTTACATTGGAAATACCTATTTGGTTATCTCCTCCAGCTACTCTAACAAGACAAGAAATAATTAACAAAATAATCGCCAATATTACGGATACTGCTCCATTATTAGATGTAATAATCGATACAACTTATGCAGGAGCAATGTTATCGCAAAGAGCCGTTACTCCTGGAATGCATTTTGTTAAGGTCAACGGAAATATTATAACATTATTAGGAGAACATGGCAAAACCATAGATTCTAATAACATGGAATATATATGGAAAGATTTAATACATCAATATGGCGAGATTAGACCAGCCACAAGTCAACTTATACTCAAAACATCAGATAATATAGAAGGCCCTAGCGTATTTGGTACAATACAAATAGATCAAAATAATCCATCGCAATTATTATGGCAAATTGATCCAAGTAGTCTTCCTTCAAATACACTTGATGGCGTAGATGCAGTAATTCATCCATTAAATAATTATCCAGTAGACGGTGGATTGCCAGAACCAATAGATGGTGCTAGATATTTAATTTTACATGACTTAGGTCCAAGTGTTGCATGGGGACAAATTACTGCAAGATATGGTGATATTATAATGTTTAGAAATGGTGCTTGGATAGTTGATTTTACTGCGGTTGGTAGCGGCCAACAATATGTTTTAAACAAATATACTGGAAAACAACTAAGATGGACTGGCGACGATTGGGTTATTGCATTAGATGGAGAGTATTCTCCTGGATATTGGAGTCTCAATCTTTAAAGTAGGTTAACCAAAAATATTCTTGTTTCAAATCAGATAATCTGATATTTTTTGATGGTCGATTGAACCCATATGGACAATTCTGTCGAAACTGACCAAGATGGTTGGGATATTTTCCACACTCCTTGTGTTGACAGTAAAACCTCCGATGGAAACGTCGGAGGTTTTTTTGCTACAAAAAAAGGCGGTGCTCATTTAATAGAACACCGCCTTAAAATTTTATAGATTAATTTTTAGCCTTCAGATCGTGTATATTTATAAGAAAGCATTCGCGAGAAATCGCCTTGATATTGATGACTGCCTTGGTGTGTAAGCTTAGATTCAGCATCTGCATAAACCTTGCCACCAATCATTTGCCACAAACGACAAAAAGCATAATCTTCTGAAAGATATCGACCATCTTCATCAACAATAGTATCAAAGAAGTTATAATAATATTGATCAATCTTATGAGCGAGCTTTTCGAGGCCAACTTGACGATCAGGCTTATATTGAAGCTTTGGGTAAGCCTCAATCATCTTGTCAAATACACCACGTTGGATCATCATTAGACCAGTTGGCGCATCCTTAACTTCAACAAAGCCATTTTCAACTCGGAAACTAGCACCAGTTGGATTAAATGGATATGTTGTGTATCGGAACATCAAATCTTCGCGAGATTGCTCTGGGATTTGATCTGGATAGGTAAATGCCTTCAATGGATAAACGCCTGCGGCAATTTCATGATTGCTAGAGAGCAAACGATATACGGCATCAGGGCTAAATCCAATATCGGCATCAATCCATAGAAGATGGGTGTACTTTGTTTCGGAAAGAAACTCCGCTACGATTGAATTACGTGATCGTGTAATTAGTGAATCTCCACCACGAACGATAAAAGACAAATCAATGTCTTTACGTTGCAATGTGGCATAAATTAAGCCAATAACACTCAAATAGTAATTTTGAAAAACTTGACCGCCGTAGCATGGTGTAGCAATGCAGATATGTGGTCGTTGCCCAACAGGTTTATCGGATTCCGTAATAGATGGAATAATAACCGGCTCTGGGGTTTTCAGAGTAATATCGTGATTTAGCTTATTTTCTGGAATATTAATAGAACTCGTAGACGTACTCGTATTTAATTTAGATTTTGATTTAGAAGTCATTATGTTCTCCACAACTATTCTTCTTTTGTACTATAAATCAGGTATATTATGCAATATTATTCGTTAAAAAATAAAAATTAACATATTTGCGCGATATGCGCAGAACCATCTCTATATGCGGAGTTAGGTGGAAAAATATGATCTCCAAATTTCCAAGAATAACGGTGACCTTCCACCGTATGGCAAACAAATTGCTCAATACGGTGTATGTGTTCTGCAATTTCAGAAATTTCTCCATTTAAAAATGGATAAACTAAAATTGTTGCTTGGCCTTCTTTTAGATCGTTTACATCTTCTATAGTTCTAGCCAATTTAACTTCAAAAGTATCAATTGTTTCGTCTAACCTACTAACCACGTATCGACGTGATCCCGTTTGCTCTGCGATATAACCATCAACTACCGAATTTCCATCGTGAAACTTTATGGCAATTCTACCAACATCATTTCCAAAAAAATCAGTATTTAAAATTAAACCCATAATATTCTTAATAATGATCTAACGTTGCATCTCCAGCAACCGAATTTGTTGGTGAAACTACCCAAATATACCAATTTCCTTCAAAAGTAGCAATATGATGCCCATCAATCTTTTTAACATGTTCTGTTCCACCACCAAAAGGTGTTGCAATAATGGTAAACTCATTAATTTGTGGTGTAGAAGATGACGATATAAACTTTACAGTATATTTTGTTGTACCATTAGCGGTAACAATGAACTTTAATGTAGATAATTGTTTTACAATCCATCCATCAACCACTGAAGACCCATCATTGAATTTTACTTTAATTCCAGATGGTCCAAATTTTAATTTACTGGTGGGATGCATTGTATTTCCTTAATTATGACTAATTTATTTATCCGTTTATAATGAAATTGGATATACGAAAATAATAGGTTATACTTATTTCGATAATTGGAGAATATTATGAATATAATTTTATTTGGGCCACCAGCCTCTGGTAAAGGAACTCAAGCTACGATTTTGATAGAACAAGGAATGAATCATTTATCTACGGGGGACATGCTTCGTTCGGAAATTGCATCAGGATCAGATTTTGGAAAAGAAATTAGAGAAATAATATCAAAAGGGAATTTAGTTTCGGATAATATCGTCAATGAATTGATTAGAAAAAATCTATCACCAAATAATGATAATATTTTTGATGGATATCCTAGAACTATATCTCAGGCAGAATCTTTATCTGTTCTCTTATCAGAAAATAATCAGAAAATAGATTTAGTTATTAATTTTGAAATAGATAGAGAAGAATTGTTAGGTCGGATCGCAAAAAGGTTCATTGAACAAGGTCGTACCGACGATAATTCAGAATCATTTTCTATTAGATTGGATGAATATACGAAAAGCACGCTTCCAGTATTAGAATATTATAAAGAATGCGGAACGGTTGCTCCAGTAGATGCCATGCTGGCTATAGGAACTGTTTCGGCAATTATTTCAGCACATATTGGTTGGATTGATATGGCTTGACATTTACTACCCTAATGATATTATCCTTTTATAACCAAAGGAGAAAATTATGTCTGATTTTTCGGTAAAAGTTGTAGAGATTGTTGAACCAATAGAGGATCATCCAAATGCTGATCGTCTTAGCATTGTACGCATTGGTGGATATCTGTGTATTTCTGCAAAATTGGAAGATGGTTCTCATCGTTATAAGCAAGGCGATTTGGTAGTCTATGTTCCAGAAGGTGCCGTTGTTCCTGAATATCTTTTAAAGCCAGGTTTCTGGAATGAAGAAAAGGATAAGGGTATTCTTGCTGGTTCTAAGGGAGATCGCGTGAAAAGTATTCGGCTCAGAGATATTTTTTCACAGGGCATTTTGTTCCCTGTTGAATATGACGATAGTGGGTCTGAAATTCTTTCTGGGGAGGATGGCACATACATTTTTGTCAAGAATGGCGATGATGTTGCCGATCATCTTGGTATTATCAAGTATGAGCCACCAATTCCGATTGCACTTTCTGGCGAAGTGACGAGCATTTTTGGTCATACTACAAAGTATGATTTTGAAAGCATTCAAACTTTTCCTGATTTGTTTGAAATTGGGGAAGAAGTTATCGTTACAGAAAAATTACATGGCACAAATTTTCAGGCTGGGTATGTTCCTGACCTTAATAATTCTGAAATGTTTTTTGACGGTAATCTGTATGTTGGATCGAAGGGTCTTTCTGCAAAAGGGTTCGTTCTGATTAATAACGAAGCTAATTCTGGAAATACTTACGTCAAAAATCTGAAGAACATGCTTGATAATGGTTTTGGTGAACGTATCAAAGCTATTTCTGAACGGATGGGTGCTCCTATTCGTGTGTTTGGTGAAGTTTATGGTGCAGGAATCCAAAAGGGTTTCAATTATGGTCATAATAAGCCATCTTTTGCGGTATTTGACATTCAAATTGACTGGAAGTTTGTGCCATTTGATATGATGCTAGAACTTGCAGAAGAACTTGGCGTTACGGTTGTTCCAATTCTTTATAAGGGGCCATATGATTTGGAAGAATTAGTAAAGTATCGTGATGGCAAGGATTCTCTTTCTGATTCTAATATTCGGGAAGGCATTGTTATCAAGGCTATTGATGGCGGAAGGCATCCTAATCATGGCCGAAAGATTGGAAAGTGGGTTTCGCCTAGTTACTTAATTAAAAGTACTGGAGAGGAATTTAACTAATACTACAAATTAAAACATTATTACTTAAAATCGCTCTATTTTAGGGCGATTTTTTTTTGCATTATTTTTAATACTTCCGTATAATATCAGTATATTTCTTTACTAAATAAAAAGAACAAAAATAGTTTAGACTATTAAATTTACATTTAAAGCTAGAGAGAGCGAAATAAAAAATGGCGATTATTTATAAAAATATTAAACCAGAAGGATTGTCAAAGATTCTAAGTCAATCAGCAACGCTTGTTGCATGGGTTAGTCCAACAGCGGGAAGCGTTGGATCATATAACGGAAATGATTCATTTACTTTAAATTCTAATGTCAGTATTACTAATGGATTTGGTGCTACAGTATATTCAGTGGCATCTGGAACATTGCCTACAGGGACAACTTTAAATACATCAACTGGTGTTATTTCTGGTACATTGGATAATAATACTAACAGCTATAATTTCACAATTCGTGCAACAAATAATGATGTATCGGATGATCGTGCATTTTCGGTAACGGTTACGCAAGTAACAACTGTTGCATGGGCAAGTCCAGCGGCAGGAAGTCTTGGTAACTTCAACGGGGGCGATTCTTTCGTTTTCTCTCCAATAATAAGCGTAGTTCACGGCTCTGGCTCAACAGTATATTCTGTTCAAAGCGGAACATTGCCACTTGGAACAACCTTGAATACATCAACTGGTGCAATTACGGGTATTCTTGATGCTGCTCCATATGATGACCTTCCAGAAAATTACTCTTTTACAATCCGTGCTACTAATAATGGCGTTTACTCGGATCGCTCTTTTACTACTTCTATATATGAAGTAACATTGGTTTCATGGAATGGTCCGGCAGCAGGTGCTCTTGGTGCGTTCAATGGTGGAACTGCATTTAGCTTTACTGCAAATACAACTATTCTTGATGCAACTGGGCCAACGGTATATTCGGTTGCTGCCGGTTCAATACCAGCAGGAACAAGTTTAAATACATCAACTGGTGCTATTACGGGCACATTGACTAATGCAGATTCTAACTTCTCATTTACTGTTCGCGTAACTAACAACGGTGTATATTCAGACCGAGCATTTACTGGTTCAGTCGTTAATACAACTTCTGTGACTTGGAATGGTCCATCCGCAGGCGCACAAGGTGCATCAGCCGGTGGTTCTTCGTATAGTTTTACTGCTAATACATCGGTTGCCAATGCCGTTGGTTCAACCGCGTATTCTGTTTCATCTGGTACATTACCAGCAGGAACGAGCCTTGACGCCGCAACTGGTATTGTGTCCGGCACATTGACTAATAGCGCATCGAGCTATTCATTTACCATTCGTGCAACAAATAATAATAAGTACACAGATCGTTCGTTCACTGGAACTGTTACCGCTACTACTGTTGTTACTTGGGTTAGCCCAACCGCAGGCGCTCAAGGCGCATTTGACGGTGGATCATCCTTCAGTCTAACTTCTAACGCCTCTGTTATTAATGCAGTAGGCTCAACGACATATTCTGTTTCATCTGGCGCAGTACCAGCGGGAACAACTTTGAACTCGTCAACTGGAGTTGTTTCTGGTACATTAACGAATACAGGCTCCAGCTTCTCATTTACAATCCGTGCTACCAACAATGGTATCACTTCAGATCGGGCCTTTACTGGTTCAGTTACCCCGATCACTGTTGTTACATGGAATAGTCCGTTCGCAGGAGCACTTGGTGCTGTATTTGGAAATTCTTCCTTTAACTTTACCCCAAGCATTACCGTTACTAATCCCATTGGATCAACGGTATATTCTGTTTCATCTGGATCATTGCCCGCAGGAACAAGCCTAAACTCATCAACGGGTGCTGTTACTGGTACATTGACCAATACAGATTCGAATTATGCATTCACTATTCGTGCTACAAACAATAGCGTTGCATCAGATCGCGCATTCACTGGATCGGTAGCTGCTATTGGTATTACTTGGAATAGTCCAACCGCAGGAGCACAAGGCGCATCAGCGGGTGGATCAGCATATAGCTTCACTTCTAATGTTGCAGTTACTAGTGCAATCGGTTCTTCTGGAAGTATTTCGTTCAATGGTAGTTCGAAAATTTCTGTACCAGGGTTAATTACTGGTAATTTCTCAATGGAAGCATGGGTTTACCCAACTTCTGGTGCAAGTAGCACAATTTTCTCAGACGGTGCATACAATTCTGGTTCATCGTTAATGGTATTCTTGAACAGCGGACAAGTTTACGTTAATTCTGGCGCTTCTGCTGGAAACATTGTCAGCGGCGCAGGTTCTGTGCCATTAAACACATGGTCGCATATTACTTGGGAACGTAGCGGTGCAACAAATACCATTTATGTTAATGGTTCGTCCGTAGCATCATTTAGCTACAACGCCAATGCATTTGGTGCAAGCGGATTTGCTATTGGTAGCACAACTTCTAATCAATATCAATTTACTGGAAATATGTCCGGTATCAGATTAGTAACATCAACCGTTTATAATGGCAATTTCAATACTCCGACTTCTCCCCCATATGCCATGACCAATACGGTGCTTCTGCTTAACTCAACTACATCTGGTACATTGCTAACAGATTCAAGCGGATTAAGCACCTCTGTAACAAATAGCGGAACTACATGGTCGGCAAGTTCGCCATATACTCAAATTGTATTCTCAATTCCAACTGGAACTGTTCCAGCAGGAACAACATTGAATACATCAACTGGTATCATCTCAGGAACACTAACGAATTCTGCTTCTAGCTATTCATTCACAGTTCGCGCTACTGTAAATGGTGTTACTGCTGACCGTTCGTTCACTGGAACGGTTACTGCTACAACTATTGTTTCATGGGTTAGTCCAGCCGCAGGCGCACTTGGTGCATCAGCGGGGGCGTCATCTTATAGCTTCACTGCCAATACTTCAGTAGTTAACGCAGTTGGATCAACTACATATTCTGTTTCATCCGGTACATTGCCAGCAGGAACAAGCTTGGATGCTAATACAGGTATTATATCTGGTACATTGAATAATCAGGCTGCTAGCTATTCATTCACAATCCGCGCAACCAATAACGGTGCTACTTCTGATCGTGCCTACACTGGTTCAGTTACTCTTACTACCACGTATGCAGTATCTCCAAATATTACTTCGGTTGATGAAGGAAATGCTGTAACATTTACAGTAACCACGGTTGGAGTTGCAGATGCGACAACGCTTTATTGGACTAATAATGGTACAGCCGTGGCTTCTGACTTCTCAGATTCCTTAAATTCTGGATCGTTTACCATCACAAGCAACTCTGGAACATTCACTAGAACTCTTTCTGCTGACTTAGCAACAGAAGGCCCTGAAACCATAATTGTTCAGATTAGAACAGTTTCGGTTAGTGGAACAGTTGTTGCCACCGCAAATACTGTTACAGTCAATGATACGAGCCTTGCACCAACTTATGCAGTATCACCAAATGTGACTTCGGTTGATGAAGGAAATGCTGTAACATTTACAGTAACCACGGTTGGAGTTGCAAATGCGACAACGCTTTATTGGACTAATAATGGTACAACTTCTGCGGCTGACTTCTCCGATTCAGCTAATTCTGGTTCGTTTACTATCACAAGCAACTCTGGAACATTCACACGGACGTTGCTAAATGACGTAACTACAGAAGGTAGCGAAACCATTATTGCACAAATCAGAACTGTTTCGGTTAGTGGAACAGTTGTTGCTACAGCAAATACTGTTACCGTCAATGATACAAGCGTTACGCCTTCTATAACTTATGCGATCTCGCCAAACGTTACTTCAGTTAATGAAGGAAATACTGTAGCTTATACCGTTACAACTTCTGGCGTTTCTGATGGAACATCGCTATATTGGACCAATAATGGTACAACTACTGCGGCTGACTTTACCGAAGGTGGTAGCATTTCGTTCAGTACTCCTCTATCAAATTACTTACAGGTTACAACCGATGCAATGGCTGGAGACTTTACGGTAGAAGCATGGGTTAACCTTACCTCATTGGCAACTGCTCAAGTAATTCTCGGTATTGATCCGGGTTGGGAAATCTGGATTACTACTAGCGGCACATTGGTATACTACGGAAGTGGTTATAGAATACAAACTGCTCTTTCTATTACAGCCAATACATGGAATCACGTTGCTCTTGTTAGACAAGGTTCTACCACTAAGATGTATGTTAATGGTGTAGCAGACGTAAATACGTCTGCATATACTGGAACCCTAGCAAGCCAAGCATCATATATTGGACGTGATAACGGTTCTGGCGGTGGTCTTACTGGTAAGATTACAAACCTACGCATAGTCAATGGAACTGCGGTTTATACTGCAAACTTCACTCCTTCTACTACTCCGTTATCGGCAATAACAAATACTTCTCTATTGTTGAACGCAAAAACTTCAACAAGTATGTCAACGGATTCTAGCACAAACAATAAGACAGTTACAGTTACTGGAACTCCTACATTCGATAATAGCAACCCATTTGCGGGTGGTAGCATATACCAGAATGATATAACTGGCAATTATCCCGTCCTACCAACGGGTAGTCAGGGATCAAACTTTACTTTTGCTGGCGACTTTACCATAGAAGCTTGGGTATATTATACTAGCGCAAGTGGAACGGACGGTAGCGTATATGCCGCTAGCCAAGATAGTGCAAACTATTTTGCATTTAACATCAATATGAGCACGAATGCATATAGTGTTTATTTGAACGGCGGGGCTACATCTATTGGTTCACATGGCATTTCAGCAAACACATGGACGCATGTGGCATTGGTTCGTTCTGGTTCTACCATTACGGCATATACCAATGGTGTCAGCAAAGGTACGGTAACCAATAGTAGCACATTAGGATATTCAACCTTATCCATACATCGTTTAGGTACGGGAGCAGCTACTAGATATATCACCAACTTTAGAATGGTTAAATCGGCGGTTTATACTGCAAACTTCACGCCACCAACGGCTACATTAACAGCTATTGCTAATACAGTAATATTGTTGAATGCGGCTTCTTCTTCTACACTGCTAACCGATTCTAGCGCAAATAACTATACTGTAACTGCAACTGGTACTCCAACATGGAGTCCCCTAAATCCAGTTGTATCGGCTCTAACTGATGGTTCGTTCAAGGTTTATAGCAACTCTGCTACAATCACTAGAACATTGCGGAATGACTTGTCATCAGGCGAAGGCAGCGAAAGCCTTATCCTTAATGTAAGAACTACGTCAACAAGTGGAACAGTAGTTGCTACAGCAAATACCGTTACAGTTAATGATACAAGCAATATTGACCCAACATACTCAATATCTCCAACTGTTACATCGGTAAATGAAGGAAATACTGTAGTTTATACAGTTACTACTTCGAATGTTGCGGATGGAACAACTGCATATTGGACTAATAATGGTACAACTTCTCCTGCGGACTTCACCGAAGGTGGTTCTATTAAGTATGCATCCGGCCAATCAGTAGCTGTTCCAGATAATGCTGCATTCACATTCGGCACTGGCGATTTCACTGTTGAAGCGTGGGTTTATATCAATTCTGGGCAAACTGGAACGTTCAATATCTTCAATGTCGGCGGAGCAGGCGCTGGATCATATGCTTTATATTGGATTGCTTCTTCGCAGAAGTTCCAAGCTGCAAGATACGGAGACGCTGGTGGTTCGGGTACAACAACCAACACGTATGCAGTTGGTCAATGGTATCATGTTGCCAGCGTTCGTTCTGGTGGAACCGCAAAGCTATACATCAATGGTGTAGCCGATTCGGGAGCTACCTATGCAATGGGCAACGTCTCTGCTAGTACAGCCGTAAATCTTGGCATAGCATTTGGTTCCGCAGCGGTAAATACAGGTTATATTTCTAACCTAAGAGTTGTTAAAGGATCGGCAGTTTATACAGCAAACTTCACACCTTCAACTACTCCTTTAACTGCTGTAACCAATACAGTATTGTTGTTGAACAATAAATCTTCAGCAACTGCATTGACGGATTCGAGTACGAATAACTTCACGCTAACGAATACCAATACTACATTCGATAATGCTACCCCGTTCGTCGGTGTTAGTACGTATGGTAGTGCGGCATTCACTGGTGCGGCTGGTCAATATTTGGGACTAGCAGGGCAAACACAGTTTGTTATGGGTACTGGTGATTTCACGATTGAAGCATGGTTCAATACATCAAGTTTCGCTGGCTATCCGCCGATTATTGATTTTAGACCTTCTGGTACAAACGGTGCATATCCAGTTATTTCCATAGATACCACCGGAGCCATGGTATATATGGTTAGTGGAACTAATGTACTTACCAAGGCTGGTATGGCAGTGAATACATGGACTCACGTTGCTATCGTTAGAGCTAGCAGTGTAACAAAGATGTATATCAATGGCGTGTATACTGGAACATCATATAGTGATACAAACAACTATTCGGTTGGCGCAGGCAGACCAATAATTGGACAAGCAGGATATGCTTTAAATGGTGGTATAGTCGGTAATATTGCAAACCTTAGAATTGTTAAAGGAACCGCAGTTTATACCGCAGACTTTACCCCATCAATAGCTCCATTGACTGCGATAGCGAATACATCATTATTGTTGAATGCATCAACAGCGGGAACATTGTTGACCGATTCAAGCTCAAACAACTTCACAGTCACAAACGCTGGAACTGTTACATGGAGTCCATCTACTCCATTTACGCAGGGACTTACCGATAGTTCGTTCAAGGTTTATAGCAACTCTGCTACAATCACTAGAACATTGCGTAATGACCTTACGACTGAAGGAAGCGAAAGCCTCATTCTTAATGTAAGAACTACATCAAATAGTGGAACTGTTGTTGCTACAGCAAATACTGTTACGGTCAATGACACAAGCAAACTAGTTACTGCATCATACTTGGTA
>Ga0114975_10001411_pt1 | contig 17106 bp, 35 predicted proteins | sample S_130626_EF_Meta_FD_87031 | JGI IMG/M metagenome (GOLD analysis project Ga0114975, IMG submission 87031) | Freshwater microbial communities from Lake Simoncouche, Canada to study carbon cycling - S_130626_EF_MetaG | ecosystem: Environmental > Aquatic > Freshwater > Lake | place: Lake...
GGTCATACTCATGAAGACTTTGACTACATGATTAAAGGTTGTCGTGTTGTTTGTAATCCTCGTGGTTACATCAACTACGAAGATCGTGCAGATCGTTTTGAATTGAAATTCGTAGAGGTTTAATATGAGTGATTACACTCCAGACAGATGGATGATTGTTAAAATTACTGGACCAGTTGCATATCCAGTCCATAAAGTTTTTGCTTGTTGGTATGGTGGTTATCTTGGTTCAGATTCTTGGAAACTAAACAGTGGTATCACAAGAGCATATGAAGATGGTCATTGCTTCATGTTTGACGGAAGCAGTGGTTCTACCTATGTTTGTCATAAGGCACATTATGGTGCTAGCAGTTATGGTTTTGGTGTTCTTGAGAACATGGTAAACAAAGCACTTGAACATGGTGTTCGAATCGAAGTACTGCCTGAAGAAACTAACTGGTTGGAGATTAACTATGAGTAAGTGGACAATTACTGTTGAAGAAGATCCAGAAAATGGCGATCTCATTCTTCCGTTCACTGATGAAATTTTATCAGAGGTTGGTTGGAAGACTGGAGATACTATTGAATGGATCGATAATAAAGATGGTTCATGGACCATGAGGAAAAAAGATGGAAACGAACCAGTGTGAGTATGCCGAGACGGCACTTGAACATTACATGAAGAAATGTTATTCTCTTGAAGAAGAAAACAAACAACTGAAGCAACAACTTGAAAAACTTTTAAAGATAATGGAAGGAACATAAAATGCCAAAATTTACATTAATCGCTGAACATACAAATTGGTATACTGGTAAGGTTGAATCTAAAGTGACTTATGAGTTTGATGCTGATGGTATATCAGAAGTCCTGCAGAATACAGATTTGTTTCTTCGTGGTGTAGGTTACCATCCAGAAGGAACATTGGATTATGTTCCTGATGAAGATTATTATGGCGAACCACATGAGTGGAGCACACCAGAATGGGATACACCACAAGATGATGTTCCTGAAGACGAATGGACTCGTGTGCGTCGTGAAGATGCAATGGCAGAGGGTTCTGAATTTCATAGCAAACACTATTTTGATACGGAGCGAAACAAATGAGTAAAACATTTACAGATGTAGCAGTATTTTTGTCCGCCTGTGGTCAAAGAACACCGAATGTTCCTGATCCACAGGTTTCTGATTTGGCAGAACTCTATAAGAAACTTATTAAAGAAGAGGTTGAAGAGTTTTGGGAAGCAGAAGCTGCATCTGATGATGCAGAACAACTCGATGCTTGCTTTGATATAATGTGGGTCATTATCGGTTACATGAAGGCACGTGGATGGGATTGCGAATCTGCATGGGATGAAGGTGCAAAAAGTAACTTATCCAAAATTGACCCTATCACTGGTAAGGTTATTCGTCGTGAAGATGGCAAGATCCTTAAACCAGAGGGTTGGAAGCCACCGAATTTTGCGAAATTTGTCGCTTGACTTTAATTCAGTTTTCAGGTATAATTATATTATGATTACACTATACTTAGACATGGACGGAGTGCTTTGCAACTTTGACAAAGCATATCGTTCTTTACGCACACATGCAACTGATGGGAAGCGATTCCGATCAGCAGTCATGGATTATCAAATTTTTGAAGATCTGGAATTTATGCCAGACACTCAAGAGTTACTAAACTACGTGACTAAACTTGAAGGTATCAACATTGAGATTCTTACTTCAATGGGTACATTCGAAGCTGATCAGGGTAACGAAGCAAAAAGACAAAAACAAAAGTGGTTAGATAAATGGAACATTCCTTACAAAGCAAACTTTGTAAGATCCAAAGAAGAGAAAGCGAAGTATGCTCATGATCGAGCAATACTAGTTGACGATTCTCCAGGATGTATTAATCCTTTTGTTGTTAAAGGTGGTCATGGTATTTTACATACTAAATCCTCTGATACAATTCAGCAAATCCATGACACCATTCGTGGTGTTCGTGGATTAGACGCATTGAGAATAAATTATGCATGATATTTTTCAACCAACTTTACAATGGATTAAAGATGACTGGAATTCAAATCGTTCTCGTTTCGTTCTCGAGTTGCTTGCTTGGGCTATCAGCATTTTTTGCTCTCTTACAATGGCGATCACAGTACCCAATCCTCCATTGCTTGCTCTTTATCCTGTCTGGATTGCTGGTTGCGCAATTTATGCTTGGTGCGCTTATACTCGGAAATCTTTTGGGATGTTGGCTAACTATCTCTTGCTAACTACAATTGATATGGTAGGTTTAATTCGAATGCTTGTACTATGAATATATTTTATCTTCATGAAGATACACAAGAATGTGCTAAACAACATCTTGACAAACATGTTGTTAAGATGATTTTGGAATACGCACAACTTCTTTCTACTGCACATCGTTTACTCGATGGGTATGAGTATGAAGGTAAGTCTATTTCTGGTCGTAAAGCAATGCGCTGGAAGTTAGATGACGTACGTGAAGATAATTTATACATGGCATCACACATGAAACATCCATCTGGTATCTGGTGCCGTCAGTCACTAGATAATTACTGGTGGTTATACAATCTATGGCGTGATCTCATGAAAGAATATACATTTCGCTATGGAAAGAACCATGTTGCAGAAAGATTGATTCCGTTTTTGTCTTTCCCACCAACTAATATTCCAGTAGGTATTGCAACTCCAATGCCACAGTGTATGCCAGAACAATATAAAGTACCAACTGACTCTATTCAAGCATATCATAATTATTACATTAATGACAAACAACCATTTGCTGTTTGGACGAATAGACCAATTCCAAACTGGTTCGTAGAAGCATGGCGCAACAAAAACCATAAAGCTGTTTCTTTGATAGCCAACAATAAAGTCAAGTTCAAAATGATTCCAGCATAATCATCTTGCTAAATAGAACAAGGAGTTATTATGCCAATATATCGATTCAGAAATACTGAAACAGGTGAAGAAACTGAGAAGATGATGAAGATCGCCGAACTCGACACATATCGTGCCGAAAATCCCCATTTACAAACCATTATCACTGCACCAATGATTTGCGATCCAGTGCGAGTAGGTGCACGCAAAATGGATACAGGTTTTAAGGAGGTTCTACAAAGAGTACACGAGAAAACACCAGGGAGCGAATTAAACCAACTATCATCACAAATTTAAGGAAACATTAATGGCTCGTACTTCCGCAGCAAAAAAAGTAATAGAAATTCATAATGAAGAACGTGAGTCAAAGCCAGTTGCTAGCAATCAATTAAGATTACGATTAGACAATTTAAAAACTTTCCAACCATTAACAGAAAATCAAAAACTATTTTATGAAGCGTATAAACGTGGTGACTATTTTGTTGCACTACATGGCGTGGCAGGAACAGGAAAAACCTTTATTGCTTTATACAAGGCAATTGAAGAAGTATTAGATAAATCAAATCCCTTCAACAAGATTATTGTAGTTCGCTCTGCAGTTCAATCTCGTGAGATGGGTCATCTTCCAGGTGATGCTGGTGAGAAGATGGAAATTTATGGACAACCATATCGTCAAATTTGTCATCAATTATTTGAACGTAAAGATGCATGGGATCGTTTAGAAGAACAGGGTCATATTCAGTTTATCTCTACATCTTTTATTCGTGGTATGTCTTTTGATAATGCAATCATTATTGTAGATGAAATGCAGAACTTGACTTATGAAGAGATTGACACAGTTATGACTCGTGTTGGTCACATGTCAAAGATTATCTGGTGCGGAGACTATCGTCAGACTGATCTAAATAAACGAAAGAATGATGTCACTGGTATTCTTAAATTCTTCGATATTGCCCAACACATGAAGGCATTTACTCGTATTGAATTTACTGTAGATGATATTGTTCGTTCATCATTAGTTAAAGATTATATCTTGGCTAAATTAAAGTACGAAGATTACGAGGATAAAAAATGATAACAGCTGAACAGTTCCATGAGTTATTCCCAAGAAATCCAGACCCACAGTTATGGGCTGATTCTATGGCACAGGTATTCCCAACATATGAAATCAATACACCTCAGCGTGTTGCAGCATTCTTGGCTCAATGTGGCCATGAGTCTGGTGGTTGGACAACTTTCCAAGAAAACTTAAATTACTCTGCACAGGGTTTGTGTGGTACATTTAAAAAGTATTTCCCAACAATTGAATCCGCAACACCTTACGCACGTCAACCAGAAAAGATTGCCAATAAGGTTTATTCAAATCGTATGGGCAATGGACCAGAAGAATCTGGTGATGGATGGAAATATCGTGGACGTGGTCCAATCCAATTGACTGGTAAAAACAACTATATGCAGTTTTCCAAAGATATGTTTGACGACTGGCAAAACCTTTTCGATAATCCAGATTGGGTTACTGAAGATAAAGACTTCGCATTGATGTCAGCTATTTGGTTCTGGAATAAAAATGGTTTAAATAAAGAAGCAGATGCTGGGGATATCAAAACAATGACACGCAAAATTAATGGTGGTTATATTGGTCTTGAAGATCGTATCAAACACTACAATGAGGCAATACACTTACTTACATAATGAAAACATTTATTGATCATGATTTCCCTAAACTATTACGCACGACAAGTTCAGACGGTACAAGGGTATACGAAACACCTTCGGGTCGAGCCTATCCCAGCGTTACCACTGTTACTGGATTGCACTCAGCAAAGGGAATCATGGAGTGGCGAAAAAGAGTCGGAGAAGCAGAAGCCAATAGAATTAGCGGAAGAGCAAGTGCACGTGGAACAAGAATCCACAACTATTGCGAATCTTATTTACTTGGAGAGTCTACTGAGCCAGATATGTTTGATGCAGAGATGTTTAACTCAATCAAACCCCTACTCGACCAAATCGACAACATCCACGCTTTGGAAGACCCACTCTATTCAGACCACTTACAAGTTGCTGGAACAGTTGACTGTATTGCAGAATTCCAAGGTAAACTGTCTGTCATAGATTTTAAGACTTCCAGTAAACCAAAAGATAGAGATGATATTCATAATTACTTTATGCAGACTGCAGCATATGCAGTGGCGTTTGAAGAACGAACTGGTATTCCCATTGGAAGATTAGTTATTATTATGGCAGTTGATAATGATGATCCGAGGTGGTTTATTGAGAAGCGTGATAATTGGATAGGTGGTTTTAAGAAGTTGCGAATGGATTATCGCAATATGAAAAACATTTGACTTGCAATAAATGAAAGAGTATACTTATGTTATACGTTGACTACAATTTTGATTTGAATGACAATGTTATTTTGTTTGATAGTGAATTAAAACTTTCTGGTCATGAGAATGATAAAGGATGGGGTAATTTACCAGAGAGTTGGAAAGAGGGTGATATGTTTAGGCTTGTCACTGGAGCGAATGGTCGTGTTACTTTATTAAGAGTAGCTGACTAAACAGTATTGCTGTATGAAGCAAAGAGAAAGGTGTTCTGGACGGGAGTTCGATTCTCCCCACCTCCACCAAAAGTATATTGACGAACCAGTTTGGTAGCAAACACAACAAAGTAGAAACTGCGGTGTTGTGGCAATATACTTCTGATGGGGGTGACTAGGTTTCGACAGGGCAATAAGTAAATGCGTGGACAGCACGAGACAGATACTCGTTAAAAGTAAAACAACGTAAACGCAAACGACGCACAGTTCGCATTAGCAGCCTAAACACTGCTTAGGGTTTCGGTGGGTTTCCTCGTAACAGAATAACCTACCATATTATTTTTAAAAAGGAAACAGTATGAAAAAGGTAATCTTAGTAACAGCACTATTGGCAGCATTCTCGGCTCATGCAGTTGAAGTAGGTGTCAATGCCAGCACTGATTCTGCTAACACAGATCGCACTGGTTATGGTGTATCACTCGGTCAGAAATTTGATAAAGTTGGTGTAACTGCTGGCTTTGATCGTTATAGCAAAGGTATTGACCTTGATAAGTATACAGTAATGGGTTCTTATGACGTCACTAAAATTGGTTCTGCAACTCTTTCTGCAAAAGCAGGTGTTGCGTATTTAGATCAGAAGAACTCAAATGATGGTTATGCAGCTTTAGTGGGTGCTGGTGTTTCTATTCCAGTTACCACCAAAATTGCAGCGACTATTGATTATCGTTATCAGGCAGGACAATCACGTGTTAAGTCTTTAGACGGAAGCACTATATCTGCTGGTTTGAAGTACTCGTTCTAATTTGAGAGTTGATGGTCTCTTCAAAACCATCACCTATTAGTTAGTCTTTGCTCTAAATTAGCTACCGATGCCCAATGGCTCTTGTACTAATAAAAAGTGACGAAACTGATATGCGGTTATTTTTTATTACTTAAAGGAAACTTAAAATGAAATCATTATTCACAATCGTATTATCTGTTTTTGCTTTGACTTCTTTTGCTGCTGAACCAGCTAAGAAAGATGAAAAGAAAGCTGAGGCTAAACCTGCAGCAACTGCACCAGCTAAAGTAGATGCTAAAGCAGCACCTGCTCCAGCTGCTAAAAAAGAAGAAGCTAAGAAGTAATTAGTTGAAGTATGCCGTACTCTGCCCACAGAGTACGGTTTTACAATTAGAGCATAATCGAGAATTAAATGAATCTTATTGATCAGTATAAACAAATGCATGAAGATGAAAATCTTTATTCTGGATCTGCATTAACTATACATAAAGAAAGTATTCAGCAGTTTCTAGTAAACACGAAATGTGAAACTATTCTCGATTATGGTTGTGGTAAAGGTGTTCAGTATTTTCAAGAAAACATCCATCAAGAATACTTTGGTGGAATAATGCCTTCTTTGTATGATCCAGCTATTAAAGAATATTCAAAAATGCCGAGGGGTAAGTTTGACGCAGTAATCTGTACGGATGTTCTTGAGCACATTGAAGAAGAAGATTTACAAAAAGTTATTAAAGAGATTTATAACAAAGCAACTAAGTTTGTCTACCTAGGTATTTGTAATGCTCCAGCTGATTCATTTTTACCAGATGGACGCAACTCACATGTGACTCAAAAAGATTTAGAATGGTGGATTGAACAAATTATTCCACATGCTGAAATTTATACTTTTGTATACGTCTATGGTAAATATAAATCCAAAGCAATTATAGAAAATAAAACAGTAACCCTAAAGCGTATATGATTGGTGTAGTTATAGGGAATGGTCCTAGTAAGAAAGCATATGATAGGACAGGCGATTTTGTTATTGGATGTAATATTCCTGGAAATGAATTTAGTGTTGACGCCACGGTAATTTGTGATGAAGAAATTGTTTGGGTTTTAAAATCAAATCCTAAATTAGTTCAGTGTCCAGTTATCATTAGCACTAAAGCATGGGAAAAAATGAAAGAGTTGCGTATTGATCATCTCTTTTATATTCATCATGTGTTTAAACCCAAAGAATGGTATAACACTGCACACTATGCAGCTGATTACCTTCTTGAGTATGGTGGATTTGATGAAATACATATATGGGGATGTGATTCTATTTTTGAAGACCACATTGCATCATCTACTGATGACTTTGTTTTCAAAGAAGATAAAACTGGTGATAGATTTTTAAAAAACTGGCGTAGAATTTGGAATGAGATTTTTGATGCTTACCCAGATGTTACTTTTAACGCAATAAGGATAGAAAAATGAAAAAATTATTAGCAATTCTAGCCATGGCTTTTGCTTCCACTGCATTTGCGGCAGATGCACCAAAGAAACCAGCTGAAACTAAAAAAGCACCAGCTAAATGTGTGCCAAGTAAAGAAGTAGTTTGTGACAAGAATCTTAAAGACAAGACTCGTCCAACTCCAAAGAAAAAAGCAGAGACTACTAAATAATATACACAGTGGGTTGAAGGATCCCAATAAAACCTTCATTACACATAACACAACACAAAGGAGTATTATTATGTCTAATATGACACCATTCGAGATTCGCCTTGAATTATTAAAAATGGCGAAAGACATGCTTAACGATGAGTATTTCGGTAAGCGTGAACAAATTAGCAACGACTGGCACATGAAGGTCGAATCTGCTAAACTCAATGGAGGCACGATCCCTGATCATCCAGGTTTCCCTGCTATCCCATCCGAAAATGATATCATTGCAAAGGCAACTGCCTTGAATGGTTTCGTTTCAAACATCCCAACAGATATTACAAAGACTAGCAAAAAGTCCACTTGATACGGGATTGAAAGAGAGCATCCGCTCTCTTTCTTAACTAATTAAGGAGAATTATGCGAGTATATACAAAAATACTTTTAATAATTTCGATAATGGTTGCTTCAACAATTTTCGCAACTGCTTATCCATCAAATTTTAAACTATTTGATATTCGTTATACAGAGCTAACAAAAGATGCTAGACATCAGGTCGATTGTTTAGCAGAAAACATTTACCATGAGGCTGGCTATGAATCAGAAGAAGGAAAGGTTGCTGTTGCTCTAGTAACATTAAATAGAACACAAGACCCACGATTTCCCAAAGACATTTGCGGAGTTGTAAAACAGAGAACTGTTGGGACTTGTCAATTCTCTTGGTTTTGTATGCCAGTTAATACAAACAAAAAGAGTATTGTATATGATAAAGCATTAGACGTGGCGTTACACGTTTATGCAAACTATGAAAACTTAGAGGACATTACTAAAGGTGCTCTATATTATCATGCTGACTACGTAAATCCGAAATGGAAGTTACAAAAAACTACTGTAATTGGGCGACATATTTTTTATAAAGAAGGTGGTAAAAATAATGATGGAAAAACTAAACCTAGCACTAAAGGAAGAGAGTTCAAGACATTCGTTCTTTCTTCTGATGGAAGAAGTAACTCTTAGTACTTCAAAGAATGCGGTTGAGTGGATATTTGAGGCGAACTTTGCCGAAGAACGTCCAGAGATGATGAACATGATTATCACTTCTCCAGGTGGCGACCTTAATGCTGCCTTTGCTTTAGTTGATGCCATGCGTGGTTCCTCAATTCCTATTAGAACAATTGGACTTGGTCAGGTTGCCTCAGCTGGATTAATGATTTTTATTGCTGGAACAAATGGGCAAAGAATTCTTACTCCAAACACGTCAATTCTTTCTCATCAATACTCATGGGGTGCGTTTGGTAAGGAACATGAGTTGTTTGCTCAAATTAAAGAGTTTGATTTAACCACAAAGCGTATGATTGCACACTACAAGAAATGTACTGGATTAAAGGAAGAACAAATTAGAGAATATCTACTTCCGCCACAGGACATCTGGTTGAGTGCACTCGAAGCGAAAAAGTTAGGAATATGCGACGATGTTAAAGATCTTAAGTAAGTACATTCGTTATTCTGGGATATGGGTTAGTTTCGCACTTAACCCATGTCATTGGAGAGTAAGTTTTGAGTTCATGCATCCAGATGAATTAAATCCAAATATGCGTGGTGTTTTTATTTCGTTATTGCCAATTTCTATAAGGATAATTGTCGATGATGGTTCTTGGTAAAATCTTAAAAATTAAGGAGTTGATTATGAGTGAATCTTTGTCTTTTGTAATTGGTATTGTTTTAGTTTCTGTCACTGGTATGTGTTGTGCAACTTACTACAATCTCCACAAGACTAATGCAATGAAGTCTAACATTGAATCCGCAATCGTTAAGGGAATTGACCCAGTTTCGGTTCGATGTGCCTATGAGTCTTCTGATAGCGTTTGCATTGCTTATGCTGCAAGCCATGGCAAAGTTGATATAACCCCAAAAAAGTAATCCCCTCAGTATAGTAAGGGATTGGTACCCCTGACGGACACAGGCTCCGCAGGGGTATTTACTTTAATTCAAGATCGTAGTATAATAGTTATTATGATGATTGAAAAGGAGTTGTTATGAAGATCCGTGCTATCGTGAATGGTGTTTCCTACTACACTACGTCAACAGCTATCAAGCAAAGACGTTCAAGTGACTTCTCAATGCAAAATGACGCACTTTTTTATGTGTTCGAATGCATGGGTAAAAATGCTGGGTTTGCAACTACGGTTCGTTACTACGACCACAAGATGCAAAAACATTCTTTTGAAATCCAATTGAGTAAGGTGGTTTAATCATGGCAACTAATCACACCGAGAATGCCGCACAGTCTGACATGCTGGCAGTGAAACATCTTTGGCCATTCGTTAAAACAAAATCCAACGTAACTTTAGACCAAGCACTCATGCTAGCCGAAGAAGGTTATTTGTCAATTTCAACTACACTTGAAAATGCAGTAACCAGCGTCAACAAGAAGTTGAAGCGAAGTACTGAAGTTGGTATGGATCTTTCCGATGGATCTGAAATCAAATTTATGACTGCTCGTTACCGAAGTTCTGGTAATAGTCATAAAGGTAAGATGTATAAATCTATTTTAGCCACACTAAGTCCAACTGCACTCAAGAACAAAACTGGTGCTCTTAGAGTTTGCATTCTTCACATCGATAAGAATGGCAATGACACGATGCGGTTCTTTGTTATTCCCTTTCCTACATGGCAAAAGCGTATGACCAAAGCTGGAATTACGTTTGCATTTTCTAGGAAAGATGACTCCAAATTCACCCCAACTGCTGAAAAGAAATGGGCTGAATTCGAAGTCAAAAATCTAAAACAATTTTCCGCTTGCCTTTAATTCAACTTTCAGGTATAATTATATTATGCAGATGATTAACACTGGACCAGCTAAATCAAAAAAACGTAAACCGAATGCGAAACAACGTGAGTTGCGAGCAGATTGGGAAGCGTTACTTAAGAAGTATGCCACAAAGACGATTGTGAAACCAAAGCAATCACTCAGTGATGTATACTCACTTGGAAGACCTGCCTGTCGTGAGACACCTAAGATTCCGAGTCTTCCTTTTACTGGTGGTGCATGCGCACTAAAACCAAATCCAGTTTATACTGGTACTGCAATCAAAGGTATTGGTACGATGCATAAATCAAATGCAGTTCCAATTTTTAGTGATGAAGAAGCAGTTGCTATTGCAACAATGAGGAGATGAAAATGTCTGAATTTTGTACTAAGTGTGCCGAGAAAGAAGCAGAGATGGAAATCCTGCGCAATAAGTATTACACTGAAATAGAGTGTATGAAGAAACAGATTGCAAAACTGCGTGATGAAAATGACTCACTCATCATGGATGTTGCATTCTATGGTGGTAACTTAACAAACTTGTCTTGCAATAATAAATAAGGTATAATTATATTATGAATCCGAACTACTCAAAAATTGTTTCACTGGCTACTGATCGTAACTATGTTGGTATTAAAAACATCTATGGTCAACTTATTGTTGAACGCATGCGTCTTGATAAATTCTTCAGTATGTATCTAGATAAGTTTGAGCGTAAGATGGATCCAGAAAAGACTTCTACACCAATTTGGGATCTTTATAAAAAGAAGATGCGTGAATATGGTGAACTACAACAGGTTATCAAAGCTGCAGAATATTACATGAAGAAAGCATAATGTTTAAAAACTCAAACGAATTTTCTTTGCACATAGAACAATTAGTGAAAGAAAAGAGAGTCAATCATATGGATGCAGTACTTGAGTATTGTAAAGAAAATTATCTTGAACCAGAAGATGTTAAATCTCTAATCAATAAGTCTCTCAAAGAAAAGATTGAAATGAACTTTCGCGATTTAAACTACTTACCTAAACAGGCACAGTTAGATGTCTAAGTATACTTTCATTGCATTTGCAGTAGTATTTGTTTTGGTATTTTGGGGATTGTTCTTTCTCTTAATGCCAAGACATGGTACAGTTGTATATGATTGTCGATTAGCGGAGATCTCCCCAGATTTTCCACCAGATGTTCGTAATGAATGTAGGAAGAAAAACAGTGGACGGATTTAAAGCATTTAAGTATTACATTGCTATTAAGTTACACTTCACAAAAGATTCTTTCGATGTTTTCAAAAACAGAGGTTCCGTAAAGGGAACTCGTGAAGCATTTAATGCACGCAACGATAGATATGTATTTGAGAAGTTAGCTCGTAAGTTTCCTGTTGATAAAGAATTGATACAATACTATGTTGCAAATTTTGCATACGGTAATGAGAATATGGTTTATGCAACAGAAGAAGCTGAGACGTATTTAATAGAATGGAATAAACGTAAGCAATCTATTACAAAAATCTTTGCAGATGATTGTAATAAAATTTTAATGGATGCATACAAACGCAAACTTAAAGAAGATTCAATTTTAAACTTTACTTGCAATCAATATCCAAGTATACTTAACCTATACCTTGGAAAACAAATTGGTATTGAAACCCTTAGGATTTTAGATGACTTCGAGAATTTACTTGGTGCGTGGAAAGAACATAGTTCTATGCTTTTGTTATGGGAAAATGAGATCCGTAAAGTTGAAAAAATTAACGGATTTGTTAAGTACGATAAAGAAAAAGTTTTAAACGTATACAATCAATTTAAGCAAGAAATTAAAGAGTTATAATATGGGCAAGACATTCCATAAAACTTCAAAGAAATTTGATGACGAATTTTCCAGCCAGCGTTCTGGGAAACCCACTGGTAAAAAAGGTGGTGGTATGAAAACGCTAAATAGTTATGTTGATGAAGAATATGATGATCCATTTGTCGATGAGATAGATGATATAACTGATGAAATCTTTATTCAACATATAAAACAAGACGATACTAATTAATACTTTTAATACAAAGGAAATACGATGGACATTCAAACACTCCGCAAAATGCGCAATTCAGACTTCGGCAAAATCGCTGGAGAATTCGAAAAGATTGCCAATCCCCAAACCGAAACCAAGTCATATGCTGACGATCGCTTCTGGAAACTTGAAGGCGACAAAGCAGGTAATGGCACAGCCACACTTCGCTTCCTACCTCGTGTAGAAGGTGATGAGTTGCCTTGGGTACGTTTGTTTTCTCATGGCTTCCAAGGACCAACTGGTAAGTGGTACATTGAGAACTCCCTAACAACTCTTGGTGAAAACGATCCAGTAGGTGAGTTGAACACTAAACTTTGGAACTCTGGTTCTGAAGCAAACAAAGAGATTGCTCGTAAGCAGAAGCGTCGCCTATCTTTCATTGCCAATGTTTTGATCGTATCTGATCCAAAGCATCCAGAGAATGAAGGTAAGGTTGTCTTATTTAAGTTTGGTAAGAAAATCTTTGATAAGATTATGGACAAGGCTCGTCCAACTTATGAAGATGAAACACCAGTAAATGTGTTTGATCTTTGGGAAGGTGCAAACTTCAAGTTGCGCATGCGTAAGAAAGATGGCTACACTAACTATGATGAGTCTGCATTCCAGGATCCAAGTCCTGTAACTGAAGATGAAGATAAGTTGTTGGCTGTTGTAAATGCTCAACACAAGTTATCAGAATTCACTGATCGCAAGAACTTTAAATCTTATGATGAGTTGAAGAAGAAACTTGAAGAAGTTCTTTCTGGTGATGCATTCTCTTCAAAGTCTGCAGCTGAGATTGCTGAAGAAGAAGATCGTCCAGTGGCTGCTGCCCCACAGATTAAATCTGCGCCAGCACCAAAGTCAAAGGAAGTTTCCCTTGACGATGATGAAGATGTAATGTCTTACTTTAAGAAGATTGCTCAAGAAGAATAATTGAGCAGTTAGTAAAAAGAAAAGCCACCCTTGCGGTGGCTTTTTGTCATTTAATAAACACCCATTCGTGAACCATAGTATCGGTTCAAACTATTCTCTTCATTTCGAATTGGAGATCTTATTACACTTGACTGTTGAGTTGTATTGTTGACAGTAGTTGGTGCATTGACAACTGCAGTTCCACCAGTATTCTTATTCGCCAGATCATCACGTGCATTCATTGTTTCCGCAGAAGCACCATAAACCTGATCACCCATTGCTGTATTTGCTGGTGCCATTGATGCAGCTTCTTTAGCTGCTTGGTCTTTGGCAATTAATCCACTGATTGCAGCAGTATCACCACCACCTTTTGATGCAATATCTTTTGCCTTCATGTAAGTAGATTTATCAACAGAAACCTGTTCACCTGTCGCTGGATCTGTTAAAGAATATTCATCTTTACCAAACCATCCACCACTCTTACGTTGACCAAGAGTTTGTGCAGATTTAAACTCTTTATCTGAACCATCTGCATTTGAACCACTAGTAGAAGATTCAGAAACAAAACTTTCAGTTTGCGTACCTTTACCAGCGATCATTCTACCTAACCATGAAGAACCGAGAGCAGATTTCTCAACAGTAATACCTTGGCTAAGTGTACTACTAGTTCCACTGGCATCACTCTTTTCATCTAAACTTGTTTTGGATCCAACTAGCTCTTCACCACCAGCTACACCTTTTCCATTATAACCAACTCCGACATTACGTTTAGCTAAGTCCTGACCAACTCGTGTGCCACTAAACCAACTACTAATTCCACTACCAATTTCAGATGCTTTGTTTGCAATTGTGCCACCTACAGCAGATGCTTTATTACCTACCCATTCAGCACCAGATTTGATTCCACCTAAAGCAGTGGCACCCATTGATTTTATTGAATCCCACATTCCCCTAGATTTTGGTTGTTGAGATGGAGTAGCCACAATGTTAGAAGGTGCAACAATCTGTTCACCTGGAGATAAAGAAGCATCTGCAGAAACTGCAGCCTGAATAGCTGGAGGAACTTCTGAGTTTACTGGAGTCATTAAATCTTTACCAGAAACTGTTGCTTGTTTCTTTAACCTTACACCATTAGAATCATAATAGTAATCTTCTTTCTTGGCAGATGCTGATACTGGTAATTTTTCTGGAGTAGCTGAACCACCCTCAGTTTGTAACTTCATTCGTTTGTTATATTCATCAACATTAATTTCACCAGAAGCATATTGTTGCATCATTTTTTGCTCTGGAGACATCTTAGCAGCTTCTTCTTGTTTGGATTCTCCAAAGCCAAATAAACCTTTGATACCTTGGTATGCCTTTACGCCATACTTACCTGCAACTCCACCAACAAAACCACCAGCCTTTGAACCTAACCACATACCAGCTGCAGTACCAAGTGGACCAAGAGCAGAACCAGCGATACCACCGATAGCTGCCCCAGCTGCAGTTCCAGCAGTAGAACCAAGTGCTTCTCCCTGAAGCACATTACCTTCACTACGAGTTAGTGCGCCAGATTTAACATTTTCTTCAACTGCATTTGATTGGTCAATATTACCCATCACGTCGTTGACTACGTTAAATCCTGCAAGTCCAAGACCAGCGATACCAGCAAGTGGACCAGCACGAGAAATCATTCCAAGACCACCACGTGCAGCACCAGCTATTTTACCACCGATTCCTTTAATACCACCACCAACTAAATCTTTACCAGCACCAAGTAGACTTGATAATCCACCCATTATTCCACCACCACCAGCGGAACCTTCTTTGAAAGTTTGTCCGAGTTTACTTAATCCATCATCAGTAGATTTCTTTAAACCAGAAATACCTTCGATAAGTTTATTAAGTAATACATGCTGTTCTTTATCAGCGTCTGCTTTGGCTTTGGCTTCTTCTTGTTGAGTTTCTGTTAGCTCAGTACCTTTAGATAAAGCAGATCCTACATTTGAGGCACCACCAATACTTGATGATAATGCAACACCAATTGTTTTAGAGATATCAGACATAATATTACGAATCTGAATAAGAGATTCTTCCATCTTACTCTGATGTTTCTCTTGTTTATTTTCAATTTCTTCCTGACGCTGACCTTCTTGATCACCTCTAGCATCTAGAGCAACCATGACCTGTTGAATCTTGGAATCATCTTTGGCATACTTCTCTTGATTTGAAGCAGTCTTGTTTAGACGCTGCAGTTCTAGAACTGCGTCATTAAAAGAAATTACGTTAGCGTTAGGCATTCTTCTTACTCTCTAATCTTTGTTTTTCTTGCTCTAAGTGTTGCATTAACATTGCGATATAAACTTCTCTTTCAAAAGGAATCATATCTTCTAATTCTGATAGGCTGTATTTGTGGTACTGCATCATCGCGAAATTCGTTTTATAATAGTTAGCCAAGCTATCATGACAAAGCAGTACTAGAAAAAATTTTGGACGCCCTCCAACATTAATCTATTATGACCACCACATGCTGGACAATCAAACTCAATTAACTTCTGAAACTTTGGCATCGTTGCGAAAAATGTTTCCAGTTTACCAAACTGATCTTTTGTTAAATTCTCAAGAAACTCTTTTAGTTCTTTCTTTGTTTGTTCTTTAGAGTGAAACAATTCAGTGTCTGTATAGATAACATCAATACAATCAGTAATAATGTCAATCACATTTTCTGGATCATCAAACCCTTTATCAATCTTCTTAAGAATATCCAACGAAGGATACTTCATCATAACTCCCACGTTGTCAAACAAAGGAATCTTATTTGTATGTTCTGGGTTTTTAGTAACTTCTAAAGTAGAAACATCTAACTTAATATTATATTTGTTTTTCTCATTATCACAATGACCACAAGTAAACACTAAGTCAGAATACTCACCAACCGATTTCGCTCTAATTTGTGAGAAAATATATTCTAAATCAAAAATTGCTAAAGCATTAACATCGATATCATCAGAAACACATGAAACAATTACTTGTTTCAATGTTGATATCATTACTTCTAAATCTTCTGACTGCTGAGCAATCAAAAGTGCTTTCTCGTCTTTAACTAAAAAAGGACGATACTTAATTTCTTTGCCAGTTGAAGGAATCTTCAACGAATAGACTGGCGTGATTTGTGATGGTAAAGCCATTGTTTATTTCTCCTTGTTCATATTCTGTATCATTTTCGCTAACTCACTAGTGCTACCAACAAAGATAGCATTGTTTGTCACCTTAGTATCTTTATTCTTAGGTGCATCCAATTTAGCTTTTTGTTGATGTAAGTCCATGAGTTGTTGGTTTACATCAGCCAATTGTTTCATAAGATTACCCACAACTTCAAAAGCACGTGGGTGTTCAGATTGTTTAGCTACGTCAAGAGCATGCATTAGAGCACTCTGACCAGTTGTTAGTAATTCACGAAGGTTGGTACGAGTTGTATCGTAGTCATTTTCAATTTTTGTTTCGGCAGACTGAATTATTTCGCCAGTCTGCGCATCAATCATATCACC
>Ga0114975_10001414_pt1 | contig 17087 bp, 17 predicted proteins | sample S_130626_EF_Meta_FD_87031 | JGI IMG/M metagenome (GOLD analysis project Ga0114975, IMG submission 87031) | Freshwater microbial communities from Lake Simoncouche, Canada to study carbon cycling - S_130626_EF_MetaG | ecosystem: Environmental > Aquatic > Freshwater > Lake | place: Lake...
ATTTTTTTTTTTTTGAGAAAAACGTTGATGTATATTTTTATTAATCTTATCCATATTTTCTGCAAATTTTTTTCTTTTTAAAAAATCAATTTCAGACGGGTTTTCTTTTTTATTTATATTGAAAACTGATACATCATACAGATCACATTCACCATTGCAAACAAACTGTTCACCTTTTAATTTAATATCAAATTTCAGGTTTTTTTCTTCTTCATCCGGTTTTCTCCATTTATCATCTTCAATATTTTTTATCCAGTAAACATCAAATACAATTTGGTTTACTACATCAGCGTTTACCTCACCGATATCTACATTTTCTCTCAGTTCTTTAAATTTACAAAAATAAGAATTTGTACCATTATCGTAATAATAAACGTTATCATGTAATTCACTTTCATATCCTTTTACTTGATCTTTGTAAAGACTTAAAAATAAAGGTTGTTTATGAAGTTCTAAAACATTAACTTTAGTCTCTAATTTTAGAATTCCATCTATATATTCATCATCTGACTCTATTCTATTTATTTTTTTCAGATGAGACATATTTATATAAAACAATATATAATATAATTACAAAAAATATTATTTTCATATTCACTAAATATTTACAGCAAATCGAAAATATTACTTTTCGTATTTTATAGTTTTATATGCAAGCATACATCTACCATTCTATTTATCGTTTTAAAGTAATTTTTATAGGATAGGTATTTAAATAATCCGTTATCACCGACATATGTTTATCATAGTCAGGATCTTTACTCAATAATTCAAAACCAGGTAATTCATTCATATGAAAACTACCATCAACCATAAAATACGTTTCCATATCATTTGTACTATTTTCACCGCCACATCTTATAAAATAAAATTTATCCATTACTACATCGCCGCCTAAAACAAACCAATCATATTGATATGTCAAATTCGCGATTTTATTGGAACAAAACAACACAATAGATAAATTCATAGAAGATGCTAGTAACCATAAATCCAAATTCGTCAAAAAATAAGAATCACTCATAATAACAGGTTGTAAATCCATAATGCCGCCTTTTTTCAATATTGATACAATATCTTGTTTACCTTCGATTGATAAGATACTATTGATATGCAAATTATAATTTTTATAATATTTTTCATATTCTTTTACTAATTTTAGTTTGAGTGATTCAACTGACTCATCGATACCAAGATGTTTATTTATAACATATAAAATAGGATAATAACTACATAAAACCGAGTCGCCTACAATGATTTCTTTGGTATTCTTAGGAAAAATAGAACGCCAATTTCGTTGATTTTCATCAGTATTTTCGATAACTAACCCCTCACCGCTAATACATTCACCAAAATCATCTAATTTTGTTGTATTTTTATTAATTGTATGTTGTTTATTCAAAGGTACTTTTTGAATACGCTGATTATTATTCATGGGATTTGCATTATCGTAGTTGATGTTTTGAATATATTGATTCATATTATATGGAATTAAATTATCAAAATAATTACCAAACAATACACTTTGTAACAATAAGATCTCATCTTTATGAATAGAATAATCAATATTAGTAACATTTAGATAATGTTTTGGTTCAAAAATAAATGTTCGTATGCGATTATATCGTAATAATTCGTCAGCCATTTTACTGAAATAATAAATTTTGTTGTTTTCGTTATTAATAAGATTTTTACTAGGTAAACAAATAGTGTTATTTTTTGTGAAACATATAGTTTTGATATCATTATAATTATTGAAAGAGTTCAAATCACTTAGTTTCAACAGAGCATCTTCACTAATTTCTACAAAAGACAAATGATCATTCGTCAAATCGACCAATATTTTTATTATATTTTTCAATTTATATGTATATGAATATTCTATATTATCTATTATGTCTATGATTTTTTTGCGAATATCTTTGTTTATGAAATCATTCAATAAATTACGTATTTTGATACGGAATGCCAAATAAAATTGAGTTTCGAGAGAGATATTACGTATAGTTTTTATACGAATTTCATCCTTTGTATCGACCGTTGCTAATTTTTTATCAATTTGATAATAGCCATTTTTCGTGTCATTGTCTTTATAGCTAACAACTTCAATAAAATCACCCCCATATTTAATATCATTAGTTTCATATGGTTCGGCTAATTGTATAAATTGATTGGTTTCGGTTAAAATACCGACTATTAAACCGTCTTCTACTAATCGCATTTTGGGTTTACATCTTATTTCACCATTGGTAACACTGTGCACCGCTGATAATTTCTTTATAGTTGTTTCATATGATAACCAATTAACATCATCAATATATTTAATTTGCAAGTTATTAAGATGTGATGAAGGGAAAGTCGGTATAAATACAGGTTGATTGTCCAGCTCTTTGTTTGAAACAACCACTCCTATTATTTTTCCACGATAATTTGATATCTGTTCTTTTATTAATAGTCCATTTTGTTTCAATATATTGACCACACTGGCGGCTGGTATATTTTGTTTGAATTCGTATACTTTCAATTGATTGATATTATTAGTTTTAGTTTGATAGCCAGCCATACTAGTCTTTGGTTTACAATAATTTTTCATACTGCGAGTTATTAATTCAAACGTTTCTAATAATATTTTTGGAGTATTATTATTCTTGAACACCTTTACCGAACTATTTGCTGTTCTAGTTTCATCATTGTTTGTTTTACCGTATTTATATATAGGTTCATAAAATTCGCCCTGTTTTAATAATAATATAGTGCCTTTTTTACGATTATAAAGTTCTCCAGTATAAGAATTTGTTGGACATAATATTTCCACATTATCTGTAACATCATTATCTACGATTTCCATAATAATGAGATTCAATCCACCTTCAAACAAAATAGATTCATTCATAGTAATTATATCCCATAAATAAGTATGATCAATAAATGAATCCGGGTCCTTGATATATTCTAAAAAGTTCTCATATGATTGAATTGTGTCTTTCAAAAATCGGTTTTGTGCAGGATTTCCAAGATCTGTAAAACTTTTATAAAACACGGAATTTTTATAATTTTCAACATGGATATCACTGATAATTTTGGATTTAATATTTGTTTTATCAAATACAGATACGAGAGAACCATTATTCGATTTCAAAAATATATCAATAGTCATATTTTTTACGATGATTTTACGAATGTTCTCGATAGTTGGAACAAAATCCTTGTGATAATAACTATATACATCGGATATACAACCTAAAAACGATTGATGTCTCGTTTGCTCTACACCATATCTTAAAATGGGTGTTGCATTCGGTTTCAATACTGCTGCATTTTTTTTAGTAACTGCGTCTGAGCTGTCTGTATTCAAAAATAATTCTACTGAAATGGGTAAAAATCCCCATCTATATTGGTTGATAGGTATTTTATCGAAACTGAGAATATGTATTATATTTTTTACTCGTTGTTGTTTTTGTTCCGGTTCGTCCATCTCATTTTCATCGATATCATTTTCATCCAATTGTTCTCGATATTTATTTTCTAATTCTTCATATAAATCGAATTCTCTACCTTCCCATTCTTTCAATTTATTATCAATTTCATTCTTTGATAACTTTTCAAAATCTTTAAGAAATTTTCTGATTTTCAGTACTAAATCACTAAATGATGTTACGAGTTGTTTTATTTTTTTCTCGTTATATTGTTTACCAGTATTAAGATCCGTATCTTGAACACTACATTCTTTTCGTCTACGTATTTGATAATCAGTGTTCATTGTTTTGAAACAACATGGTACACATGTATTTGGGTTGGGATGTGCATCATTATCTAAGAAGCCAGGTCGATGTTGACGATAATTACCTTGTTTATCTTTGTGTTCTTTCTCATCTGTAAATTCAAATACATTTTTATTATCAACCGTTTTTATATTGTCACATTCACCATCTTTGAATTGTTGTTCAGTCATAGGACGATTTTTTTTAACACACCAATATCTAGGACAAATATACCAATATTTTTTATCGGCCTTGGTACTATAAGGCATTGCTACTTCATAAGATCCAGGATAGTTTTCATCAATGTCTTTTTTTTCGTCATCGGTTAATATAACAGGTTGTCTACTTGTATTGGCAGGACATGTTCTACTGTATGCATTGAAATTACCTTCTTTTTTTGATAAAAATAGTGTAGGTTCTTTTTCTTTCATTTTTTTGAAGAAAATATTAGCACCACCGGTTTGTTTTTGTTTGTTTATAGTTTCAATAACTTCCAGTATCGATGATTCTTCGTCGTCTTCGTCGTTTTCGTTGTCTTCGTCTTCTTCTTCGTCGTCATTTTCTTCAAATAAAATACCGTCATCGTTTATTTCTGCGTCATCTTGATCGCCAACATCTTTCTCTTTCTCTTCATCTTTCTCGTTTTGATCATCATCGTTGTTTTCTTCGTCTTCGTCTTCATCATCTTCTTCAAATAAAATCCCCCCTTCATCTTCATCCTCCTGGTATTCTTCCTCATCATCGTCTTCTTCTTCCTCTTCGAATAAAATACCTTCGTCTTCAATTTCATCATCTTGTAAACGGAAAGGCTGTATATCAGGTATAATAACATTATCAATGTGAGGTTCATCTTTGGTTTTTTGAATATTAGTAGACATTTCTATTATTTGGTTTTTTGTAATTGAACTAGAGTCAGGATATTGGGTTATTCTCAACAAACTATCGATGTAAATATTCAAAATAGGCAAAAAATATATATTATTTATATCTGATATCTCTATCAATAATTTGTTCTCAAATGGTATTGTACGGATTACCACAGGAAACCCAGGGTTCTCTGCAATATCAACTGTTTTATTAACAAATTGACCACCAATGCGAATATGTTGATTCAAATAATCCCTTAGTTTCAAAATAGCTTCTTCTTCTGACATAATGAAATTCACTTTCAATGCTTCAATCACATTCTTTTCACCTTCATTTTTTTTAAAAATATTAGTTATCATAGCATCTATAGCATCCATTTTTTTATAATTTTCTACACGTTTATATTTCAAAATGGCACCTTTATCAATGTTTTTATCGATAATTTCAAAAGCAGTGGATAAAAAATTGGCATATTCGGTTAGTTTTATATCATAACGATAATCGATCAAATAATTATATTCAATATTGATTATTTCTATGAATTCATTGTCTATCTTCTCAAACATTGATAACAAATAACCATTTGATTCTAATAATCGATTGATTTTTTCGATAATTGGATTTAAAACCGTTTTCAAGATATCTTCGACATACTTAGGTTCAACTGGATCATTAAATTCAGATCGAACTATAATATTTCCATTATAATCAATATCTAAATAAACCCCAATAGGAATGTTATCAAGATTATTTTGTAGATAAAAATGGAGTCGATGACCTTTACTTGGTTCTTTTGATAAAGATGTAATTTTATTTTTAGTTAAAAAGGGTATTTTCTTACCATTCTGTGTTCTATTTTTCGAATACAAACGATACATTGACTCACGTCGGGGGCCCGGATTATATTTAATAAAAGGTATTTCAGTATTTACATGGAATTGTTTGAATATAATATCCAAAGGTAAAACAGTTTGAAATTCAGGATGTAATATCAAATGGAATGACTTAATTCCCTTCTTAAGATAAGGGATCTCAGTTTTACGACTATAAAATACATTATAGTATAAATCAATTATATCATAGATTTTCATGGATTTTTCCGTCATTATCATTTGTGACTGTTGTATCAATGTTTCTTTTGAATCCATCAAAGCATCTTTTGAAAGAATATCCTTTTCTTTTAATAAGGGAAAATACAAATTGATGAGATATTCTTCGGATATATTATTGGTAATACCATAATTGAGAACATCATTTGCGAAACACACATAAATAGTATTATTATTTATATTACCATAGTTCAATAACAAATGATTATCAAATGTAATGAGCTTGTTACTTGCTAGTGGTTCATATACAACATCGGGACCTGGTAGTATTAAAAATGGATTTACCGAAAATAAATAATCACGAGTGTTTGAGAACTTACGTCCAATAGGAACTAACAAATCATATGTTTCGGTGTCTTTTTCGGTATTGTTATTCAATAATTTCATAAATGTTTCATATGAATACGTTTCTTGATTCAATTCATTCAATATCTTGGCTTTATCGATTTGTGCATCAGTCAAAATATTCATTAAAAATTGTCCAGCCATATGTTTATTAAAACCGATTTCACCATTGTTTGTCATTTCTAAAAATGACTTTAGTAAATGAAGTTTATCTTTCTTGTTTGAGAACAAATATAATTCATCATATGATACGTTATTAATGCCAAGTTCTTTTATTATTTTCTTTTTGATAATTCTTATCGAATCATCTTTATGGATCTGTTGATTTGAACAAATAATTTCAGGTTGATCAATACTTAGTTGTAAATGTTCTTCTTCGCTAAATACTTGATCATCTTTTGTAATTTCCCGGGTTTTCCCTTCAAAAACTATTATTTTATTTGGAATTCCATTTGAATTTAGAAAACAAATTTTATATATCTCATCAGTGGGAATATTGATTGTATCTATATCTAAATTTTGTTCCATATATACAATAAGGTATAATTTTTGTAAGTGTTTTTATATGTTTATAAATAAATGAAAAAACGAGCCCTTTTGATTGGAATCAATTATTTCAATATGCCTGAATATAGACTGTCTGGTTGCATTGATGATATTTGTAATATGCGAAATATGCTCATTGATGCATATGGATACGATAAGTCAAATATAATAATGTTACGTGATGATACCGAAAATCCAGGTTTGATTCCCACTTATGAAAATATAATGCGAGAACTAAATGATATAGTGTCTACTAACAGTGATGAAATATGGATACAATATAGTGGACATGGAACACAATTTCAAAATAAAACCGACAAATCGTTAATGGACGATGTGATTGTTCCAATTGATTATTATAATACGAGTTATATATTCGATTATGATATTTATAAAATATTACTAAAAATACAGTGTCGGGCTATATTGTTGTTTGATTGCTGTCATAGTGGAAGTGTTGGTAACTTACCATGGACATTTATGTTGTCAAATAATAGTACAAATGATACAAATATTATCACAACAAATAATAATACTACTATGCCAAATCCAAATATATATTTGATCAGTAGTTGTAAGGATAATCAAACAAGCATGGATGTTTATAACAGAGAAATGTCACAAGATGTAGGTGTATTTTCAAATACATTCAATGAATGCTTACGGGATAGTAATCACCAAATAGATATAATGACACTTTATAAAAATATATGTAATAATTTGATAGCAAATGGCTTTAGTCAAACTCCAATTCTTTCTAGCAGTACTAATACACCAAATCATGTTTTTTCAAGATATTGCGAACCAACTCCCAAGATCAATGCAATAATTACAAATTCGTTCAAAAAAAATACAATTCGAAATAGAATGAATTCGGTTATAAAAAATATTTAGGTATATATATAAAATGTCTGGAAGTTTTCAAACATTCTTTATGATAATGTTGTTTTACATTTTATTGTCATATGTAATTGGTCCAATGTTCTTTTATTATTTCGTTAATAAATCTTTATTGAGTGCTGGTAATGGGTTTGCCGTTGGTAGTATATTATCTATTATTTTATGGTATACTTATGGCTCGAAAATGATCAATAAATAGATTATAAAATATATAAAAAATTGTATATATTTTAAGGTTTTTCATATAAACTACCATATGTATGAATAAAAAATATTTCAGGGCCACTATCAATTTCTATTCTTAAATTACATATTTTTTGATTATCCCCCAAACTTTTTTGTAAATCTTTCAAAACTTCTTCACGTTTTTGATCATATATAGTATTATCGAATCCTTTACTACCAAAGATATTTGCAATGCCAGTTGCAAAACCACGTACAGCATTTATTGCACCAACTGTTGTAGTATGAATAATACCTCTCTCTACATATGCAGGGTCTTTGTTCATTTCCATTGATATTTTGTTCATTGTGTTGAAAATAAAAACACTATTACTTCCACCAAATTGTTTTTTCATTTTTTTTGACCTTTTTGATCTAGTACTTGAATTTTTTATTTTTTTTCTAAATGTTTTCATATATATAATAATAATATTATAACTAGGCATCATAATAAGGGTTATCGCGGATTTTCATACCACAATATTCACGTGGTTCTTTTTTATAATCAACTGGTTTATGGATACCAGCTTCTTTGGCCTCTTTTAATAAAAATTTGAAATTATCCCAGAATTCGGTTTTATGACCGATGGATTTTGTTGCAATATGAGATAATTCATGAATAGCCACAAAAGTCAATGTATTTTCATCGATCAAGTTTTCATTGTCGGTTTTTGTAGTATTAAGACAAAATGCTAGTTTTTCACCCTTGTTTTCACTATATGCAGTGTATGCACTAGTTGGTAGGGTTTCACTTATTTTTTTTGGATTGAAACCTGTAACGAGGCGTTTTACATTATCTTGGTTTGGATATTTCTCACCGACATAATGAACGAGTTTTTTACAGTTCTCGGTGACGGTTGCTAAAAGATCCACTGCTATTTTAAGTTTAGACCGTTCTCTTACGCAATATTTATTACCATCAACACCGGAAACAATACATTTTAATTGAAATTCATCGGCATTTTGAAAATAAATATAGATACATACTATTAATACGAAGCCAAACATAAAATAACCTAAAGTATCATATTTATCCATTTATATATAAATGTGATATTATTGTTGATAGTGTTTTATTATATTAATGGTGAATTTTAATAATACCATAAAAAGAACTACGTTACATATAAAATTAAATAATCAAATGATATTCTATTATAATTCACATTTTGATTTAGTACTATTATCTTTACATGTATCGTATGCAAGTGGAGCCCAATCACCACCAGTATTTGGTTTATACTTATATTTCATTTTATCACCAATAACACATGTACCAGCGGTTATTGCTCCCTTATTTTCTTTACAATGTTCCCAAGCTATACCTCCTTTTTTGGTCGAACTACCTGTAGCAAGTGCTTGCGTTTGATTCAACCCTTCTTGAAATCCCTCCAACCCTCTACTGAAATTCCAAACTAATTTACCAGTAAAATGTAAAACCAATGCAAAAACAACTGCATGAAAACCAGCAACAGTGAATTTACCAGCCTTTGGTGGTAATCTTACTAAAATGGCAGGTGTTAATATAAAGAATAAAAACGCGACATATAGACTAAATATCCAATGCATCTTATATATAAATCAATATATATTTATCTAAATATATTGATTCTAATTTGCTAAAATATTTATGCGGTTTACATTTTGTTTTCTTTTTCTTTTTCTGTTCTTTGTTCTTCAGTTAGTGTGGTTTCTTCTTCATTACCTTCGTACATACCTTCTTTACGAACAGGTCTTGGCATGCCCATTCCCATGGATAGTTGCCAAACCATCTTATGAGTGAAGTGGAAAATTAAAGCAAAAACTACTGCATGTACGGCAGCAACGGTGAATTTACCGCCCTTTGGTGGTAATCTTACTAAAACAGCAGGAGTTAGCACAAAAAACAGAATAGCAGCGTAGAAAGTGACAGCCCAGTTCATTTTTTATATATAATACAAATATAATATATAATTTAAGATCAATACAAAAAAATCAAAAACCCCTAAATAATTATATAACAATTAACGAGTGCCAGCACCTAGTTCTAATGGAACACGACCTAAATCTGGTTCAATAGTACTGTTATTCCATGGTCCGATATCAGCCTTTGAGATGATAGGATCAGAACGTAATTGTAAGTTAGGATTACGTAAGGTTTGGCCAATAGTATCTAAACCAATGTGGTAACCAGCTTGTAAAAGGTCAGGCATTAAGATATCACCCTTGTTCATGGCACTTGGGTTTAATGCGGACCATTGACTATTTTGATCCTTTGGTAATAAATCCGATGGATTAGCAACTGGTTGTAGAGCATATCCAGCACCAGCTACTTGTGGAGCAGGAGCGGAAGTTACTGGGGCAGTAGGGACTGGAACAGATGCTGCGACAGCTTTCTCACCACTTGTAGAAACACCAGTGTCCATAGAGTCGAAAAAATTTGTTTTTGAATTAGAATAGAAATAGATAGCAAAAACAAGAAGCAGCAAAAGTATCAAATAAAGGGAGTTTTGTCCTTTTGGTAAAATTTTCTTAATTGCACTAGCGATGTTTTCAAACATTCTTCTTATATAAACGGTTGATAAAATTATTTATTGTATTTGATTAAAATAGGTTGTTTAAAATTTTGCTAAAATAGTTTGATTCGGGTTTTTACATTTATTAAAAATACTATTCATTATCATTCTCTTCATCTAATTCTAAATCACTTTCATCACTATCCGCAATATCATCCAACATATAAGTATTTTTTATACGTTTAACTTCTAAATATGCAGAAAGTGCTAAATCTCGGGCGACCTTCGCTTTTTGACGTGCTTCACGATACATTTCATAATAAATATCATTACGTTTTTTGATTTGAATTTCATCAGCTTTTTCTAATTCTTCTAAATTAAATTCGACTTCTTCAATACCGTCCGTTTCAATGGGTGGTATTTTGTCTAAATCATTTTGGTTTTGAACAGTTTCAATCGTGTTAGAATGATTTTCAATAGGTCGGTTCTCAATTGTTTCATCTAGTGGTGTGTCATCTAGATCTATTTTGATTTCATTGTCATTTATGCATGGTACCGATGATTCCATGTTCTCTAAATATTCCGTTTCAATGGGTATATCAAGAGGGGTATCAACTATAATATCATTCTCTGTAACAATATTCTGATGTCCTAGATTATCAATCGATGGTTTAGAATTCGATGATTTTGTTTTGATTATACATTTTTCAAATAAATCTTGTGGCTTTAAAACCATCATCTGTTTCATTTCCAATTCAATTTGAAAACTGCGAGTGGAACATTTGATACCTTGTACTTCCAAAATCGTCATAATATTCGTTTTATCATTAATATTTTCCATAGGAACTTCGTTCTCATTTTCATCATAAATTTTCAATCCGATTTTTCCTAAAACAGTAGAAATATTTGTACGAGCAATGTAAAACTTACCAGATTTGAATATTTTCAATGGTGATGTAAAGTAGTTCTCGATATCATGTAATTCCATTTCACCATCGAACCATTTTTCGCGATTGTTATAAATGAATTGTTGACAATTGTTCTCTAAATTTTCCATCCAATGAATAAAATTTTCATCTTCATTGGTAAAGATCAAGTCGGTATAAAAACGTTTTCCTGCTTTCAAAATACCCTGTCTAGTTTTACATTTAGGAGGTTGAATATAAAGTGGTCCATTATTTACTAAACATTTGATAAAATAATTACCTCCGGTAACGGGAGTCGGTTTAGTCAATACTAATTTATCGAAATCAAATGGTTCATTTGTATCATAAATTTCGCTCATTTTATGATATTCGTATAAAAATGTTCTCGGCTTTATACGAATAAAGTGTTTCGTTTGTATAATTTATTAAATGTATTATTCTAAATCAAAACAAATCAAATAAAATTAAAATATGAAAAATATCCGTGATACATGTTTAGATTTTTTCAAAAATGAAGATATACGTAAAGATGTAAAAGAAATGTTGAAGCCATTCGCTCAAATAATGTATAATGAGTTATATTTGTATATTTGGGTAATTTGTTTTTATAATGTATTTTTAATTTTTATTGTTTTATTAAATTTGTTTTTGTTACTAAAATTAATTAGAAAATCCAATATTATACAAATAACATCTTTTGATATTTAGAAATAAAATATATAAAATATATATAATGCCAAAAAGAAGTAGTAGAAAAAATTCTAGAAAAATGATAGGCTGTAGTATGATGGGTGGTAATGGTGCAGCTGAATATGGAGGAAAAGTCTATGGAGGAATAGGTGAACAACATGCTGGCCTAGGTAATATGATTGCTATGAAAGGTGGTAATGGTGCAGCCCAATATGGAGTAACAACATATGGAGCAGCAGGTCTACAACATGCTGTCCCAGGACAAGGAAATAGAATTGCCATGAATGGGGGCAACTGTGAAGAAGGTGGTGATCCGCAAGAAGGAGGAAATACTGTTGTTGGTAACTTACTAGTTCCAGCTGGTTTATTTGTTGCTAGCCGATATGCGCAAAGAATATCAAAAAAGAGAGGTGGGAAAAGAGTTTCAAGAAAATCAAGACGTAATAGAAGATCACGTAGAAGACCTTAGAAAACATTAGAAGACCTTAGAAAACATTAGAAGACCTTAGAAAACATTAGAAAACATTAGAAGACCTTAGAAGACCTTAAAATAATTTAGACATATTATCAATAAATTATATTATCTTCATATAATTTATATGGCAGAGTCTTGGATACAAGTTGTAAAACGCGTTTTCAAAGAAAACAGAGCAAAAAACCCAGATTTCAAATTAGGACAAGCAATGAAGATAGCCAAAAAAATATATAAAAAAACAGCAAAAAATAAAAATTTCAAAAATACAGAAAAAAACATGCGTAAAACTAAAAATCACAATAAAGGAACACATAATTATAGAGATAATCGTAATTATAAAGGCACACGTAAAAATAGAAAATATTAAATAAATATTAAATAAGTATTAGATCACTATTTGTTTTTATTATGAAATAAAATAAAAACAAAAACTAAAATAACATATTATAATATTGAAATGAGTCAAATTGTTCCTGTAAATACTCAACAACAATTTATAGAAAATGTAAAAAAATGGGTTATCATGGATTCTCAAATGAAAATAATAAATGAAAAAATCAAAAAGATTCGTGAAAGTAAACACCAATTGACTGAATCAATATGTGAATATATGAAAGAATCCAATTTATTGGAAAACAAAATAGGAATAACGGATGGAGAACTTCGTATTTATGAAAAAAAGGAATATTCCCCACTTAGTTATACATATATAGAAAAATGTTTAGCTGAAATTATACATGATAAAAAACAATTGGGTTATATAATCCAATATTTAAAACAGAAAAGGGAAATAACAACTTCTTTGGATATAAAGAGAACCTACAAAAATTAGTTTTTAAAATCAAATAAATATACTTAAAATATATAAAACATGGAAATTGAGAACTCGCATATAGGAAAATACATATATAATGAATCTTCAAAAATAGTAGGCTATCCAATGGTTGATATAATACAAAAAGAAATAGATAAACAAAAATCGTTGGGTGGTAACATGAATAAATCAGAATTGGGAATATCAAAGTTCAATGATCTCATTATTCCAGCAGGACTATTATCATTTTCAAATGAATATTATAGCAAAGGTGGAGAAGTAGGGGGTTCAAACAATAAAACACAAATAAAAGAGAAAATAAATGGCACAGTAGATAACGAATTATTTAATAAAGTATTCGATCTGATAACAAAATGTCCAGGTAAATCGAGAACAAAGAAAAATTTGGAAAAAAATCAAAAAAAACAAACAAAAAAACGAATCAAAATAAAACCAATTATAAGCGAATCACAATAATCAAATTTCATAAAAAAATTCAATATTTTTATGAAAAAACATAATATAAACCCTTAGTATTGAGACCATTTGGATTTGTTATAAGAATTGACTTGTAATAATTTATCAGCATTTTTTTTCCAATATTCTAGTTTTTTATCTAATGCAATATCTTCAGGAGTTTTTGGGCTTATCTCTTCGGCTTTCATTCTATTTAGGTCAGAAGGAGTAGGTTGTGGTTTCTTTCCGAAACAATTTACACCAAATTTCAAACTAGGATTTCCCATATATCCACCATTTATACCAGGTCGCCCACAATTATTTTTACGTTTTTCGTCTTTTTGTAATTTCGACCATGTGGATTTTTGCGTAGGAAAATATGCCATTTGACCATCAGACCAACCATAGTTACACCATTCAGCACCTTTACTATATGCATCTTCTAATTGATCATATGTTGCTAATTTTGCTCCATAAACTTTACAAACGGCTTTTGCATCATCATATGTATATATATTGTTTGAAATATTAAAAACTTCATCACGAATAATATTATTAGAATTATCTATTTTTTGGGGAGGTTTTATTATATTATTTGAATTATCCACTATAATATTATCATCCGGTAATGAATTCCAAAAATTATATAATAATAGATTCACTGGAATACCAAGCATAAATCTGAAAAAATCAATAATGCATATTATAATAAAAGTTAACCAACCCAAGGTTTCAATAGCAGAAATAAATATTGGTTTTATATTACGGTCAGTCGGTATTCTGAATAAATAAATAATCAAATATAATACAACTAAAAATAGAAAAGATGTTATTATAGACGCTGGATTTGCCAAATATACTAAATAATTATTGATTACATTACCGAATGTATTTGCGGTTCTCTCCGTATTTGAAGAATACAAATAAGATGTTATTATAATTAGTAAAAATACTAAAAACATAAAATCTAAAATGCGACTCAGTTTTAGGTCAAAACTAGAATTATCGGCACTTTTATTAAAGAAAAATCCTAACATGAAATAAATAAAAATATATATGCCTAAAAACAATAATAAATAAAAAAAAGAAGTTTTGTTGAAAATAGCGTTGAATAAATCTTCCCAAGTATATGCATGGTCCGATTGACTATTTGTACTCGAATCAATATTAGTAGCCGAATATGTATTTATTTTATTATTTGAAGGATCAACTTTATTAGTAGTTTTTACCTTATTAGATGAACTATCTTGTATTTCACGCATTTTGTCAGCATATTTTGTTTTACTATCGGTATATGGTTCAAACATATTAATACTATTATATTATAATAAGGTATTTTTTTTACGATAAAATAAACAGTATGCCAAAGGAGATACAATTTTTTCGGTATTATCCACTACTTCTACATTACTATCATTGAATTGTAACCATTTGTTCTCTGCATTTTTTACAAATGCAGTGTAATGACCTCCCATAACACCACCAGAATGATTACATACACCATATAAATCATAAACATACGTATTAGCAGAATATCCACGTACATATTTTGATAAATCGAGATCTATTAGTGGGAAATCAATCAATGTATTTATTCTGTACATACCATCTGGTGTAAATCGTTTCAATGCGATAACTAAAACATTCGGAAAATTCCAAAAAGTGATTTGTTTCTTTATATCTTCTTTTTGTTTGGTTTTTTCATTGAACCATGCATTATCACCCTCTAGTATCTCAGGTTTGGTATATAAATCGAAACAATCATATATATTACTTGCCATTATGGTTTCATCCATTACTGGAAGATCTAACATAAAATATGTTTCTGGTTTCATTACATGACATTTACCAGTATCTTTAGAAATAATTTCAGATACATAAATGCCATAAAAAATATTCATAATTTCAGAATATTCCTTTTCATATATTGTTTTTAACATTTTGTAACATACTATTGCCATTTCATCTTTATCCGTTTGTTTATTACCATTGATCTTCATATTTACACCACGTGAAATGCTATTATGAATACAATCAATAAAAAATAGTAAAAATTCAGGCATATCATTTTGTGCCCAACCAGTGAATATTTCCTTGTTTTTCATCGATGCAATTTGTTGAACATTTATTACGAAGCGTCGTGGTGTAACAACTCCGTTTCCACTCCACATTACGTTACGTAGATCATCCCATTCAGTCAAAATATTCGAATCTGGAATGTCTTTTTTTAGATTATATTTTTTCGTATCTAAAAAATGATTTAATTCATATGTATGATTCATAACTTGCATACATGAGTTTAGGAAACATGTATTACCGAGATTTTCTAATCCAGTCATACCTTTGTTATGGTATTTAGATAAGTCCATATTATTAGTTTTATTTGTAAATTAATAATATATATATAAAGTAATCTTTATATATATTATCAAAATATGGATAATCGAACTAGCATTTCAAATACATTACAGAACATGATAGATGAAATAATAAATGAAAATCCGAGAACTCATCGACAATATAATAGAAGAAATAGTTATGAAAACGAAAATATTATTCAATTATTAAGAGAAGTATTACATTCACATGATGATCGTATGAGAGAATATTCAGAAAATATGAGGATGATTTTACAAATTTTATCTTTGTTGGTTCAACGGCAATATTATTCGAGAACTTATGTAGATCCAGTATATGATTATACAAATCGTAGAGAACACCCTAATCAATCAACGCAATCAACACAATCTAATAGTAGACATAATACTAACAGAAGGAGTGAAATTCCAAGACCTGCAGCGAGAACGAGAGAAAATTATCAATCCCAAATACTATCATATGTTATTTATCCATTTCTGGATTTATCTGGAAGTATTTTGAATCAAACACGATATCAAGATGTAGTTGTGCATCCTACGGAAGAACAAATAAATACTGCCACAAGAACCATAACTTATGATGAATCCATCGAACTAATAAACCATAGGTGTCCGATTAGTTTGGCTGATTTTGAAGAAGGAGAAGATATTCGACAAATAATACATTGCGGTCATTGTTTTTGTGAAGATTCAATACAGAATTGGTTTCGAACAAATGTGCGATGTCCAGTTTGTAGATATGATATTCGTGATTATTCTTTACCGGATATTCAAGATGCATCTTTAAATACACCAACTAGACCAAACACACCAAACATACCAAATAGATCAAACAATAGAAATAGAACCAATATCGACAATAATTTGAACAATTTAAGCAATATTTTTGATGGTATTAGTAATAATCTAACGAATATACTCAGTAATTATTTAGAAAATGAAATCGGATCATCAAACGAACTATCATATACGTTTGAGTTTCCTATTATGTATAGTGATTTATCCACCAATCGTATTTAACAAAGTAACAATGTAATTTACAAAATATATATATCATTAATATATGATATTATTTCTAAGAGGACATGTACGTAGTAGTTTTG
>Ga0114975_10001416_pt1 | contig 17062 bp, 18 predicted proteins | sample S_130626_EF_Meta_FD_87031 | JGI IMG/M metagenome (GOLD analysis project Ga0114975, IMG submission 87031) | Freshwater microbial communities from Lake Simoncouche, Canada to study carbon cycling - S_130626_EF_MetaG | ecosystem: Environmental > Aquatic > Freshwater > Lake | place: Lake...
CGCTGCGGACGCTCGGACGCCGTCTCGTGCGACGGATACTTCTTTCGAAATGCCGACACAAAGTCCTCAATCTCCACCTTCAGACTGCTCTCGGTCTCCACGACGTAGAGATCCGGGACGCTGACGGACTTGTTTATCCGGCGGAACTCGTGCATGACGACCTCATCGGTCACATCCCACAGGATGTCGACGAGGACGGTGATCGGGCGGTCCAGATCCTTGAGAGCGAGACGACGGTGGTTGCCCTCGAAACATACCAGACCCTCGCCGGGGATGTATGCGAGGTTCAGGACCCCGTCCATGCGATTGAACTGGGCGTTCCACTCACGGATCTCGGAGATACGAGGTTCGGTGGGAGGACGATTGTACTTCCAGGTCTTGATGTCCAACTTGCGAAAGATATCGGGGGGAACGGCATAGATGTTGGTGGAAGGGATACGGTAGGAGGCGAGAAAGGCCTGGATTGGAGCGGACATTGTATGAAGTTCAAAAAGGTTTGGGCCAAGTTGATTCGTTTTACTTAGGATCGTCTGTTACCTTCTCAACCACATCACCTTGTTCTGCCATTGCCATCATAATATCTCCGCACCAGTTATCGAAGTCGTCGAACTGAATCGTAACAAATGTATGTACGAAATCTACAAGTTTCTTACTGTTAAATTTTACACTCGTGCTCTCATGTGCTCGAACAGCAAATCCTAGTGCAGCTCCAGCACTTACCAGCTGTGTTTCCACATCCTTAGTCACGAGTGACCCGAATTCATTCTTGAATTCATCAATGTACAACTCCCAAACCGAGTGGGGATCTGAAATCTGGAAGTGGAAGTATGCACCCTCATACCATCCCTTTACAATGCTGACCACATTCTCCAGGATACGCTGCTTCACTCGCTCAAGCTTCTCCTCGTACGACATGATTATACTACTGAAAAAGACTGGGTTGAGGAGTATTCGTTTTACGTTGGAATCAGTTTAAAATTACCGATAGACTTTCGGCAGAGGGGGCAATTGGTAACGTGCTTAGACTCATTGGTCTTATCCAGGCATTCTAGACAAATCTTGTGTGTCTCATGGCATGAGAGTTCGACAAGCAGTTTCTCGTCCATACACACAGGGCACTCTTCAGGACTAGACGTCTTTTTGAGTTCGCCACGATATGCCCAGCACTCGAAACACATGTTCTGACCTGGAATTTTGTCCATTGATACAGAAAGCATCTCCGCTCCACAAATATCATAATTCTTACACTTCCTCCTCTCTAGCAGCTGTGGATTCTCCTGAACACACCTCCGACAGAACCAGTCCTGCGAATCTCCACAATCAAACGATTCTGGATATTCGCTGTTACAGACTTCGCATACGTTTTCCTGGCATTTGGAACAGTAGACCACGACATCTTGAATCTTTGACTCGCTACACATATCGCACTTTTCATAGCTATCCTGAGACATCTTGGTATGGTACTGAAAAAGACTGGGTGGTGCGGGATTCGTTTTTATCTACTGGATCTGTCGGAACATAGAGACATACGTCGTAAATACAGTGTATACACCTTCGATTGTGTTGCGACCACCTAAGCCGGTGGATATAATCCACTCGCCAGACTTCAGTTTCTCTATGCATTTATCGGTCAATGGGATCCTATCTCCCGACTTAATTATGCGAAGTATGCTTGGACGCTGGCTTGCGGCTGACTGGAAATGAACATATTGGCTTGACCACAGGTTCCCCCAATTATCAATGAATGCCATCTTCTGAGATGTGCCATCGTTTGTTTCTTCGGTAAACTTGTGGATAAACCACATACTGTTGTTTGTTAGATATTCATCGATAGGATGTATCTTTCCAGATTCATCTTCTAGCTGGATAAACCCGTACATAGTTCCCCGATGATCTACAATCCCGTAATTTGTAGTGTGATCCTGGTCATATGAGAAGAAGTTTGTAATTGATTCAATATTGGACATCCTTGTATGCTAACCAAAAAGAACTGGACGTCACTGATCCGTTTTTACCACTCCGCGCGCGTCTTGTTCCACGGATCATAGCTGTCGTGACCGATCATGCAGCCGTACAGATCGTGTGTGGGACGGCCGTACGTTGACCCGTAGCCGTAATAGTAATTCATCTGCCGGGCAATGATGGAACTTAGAGTGGGATACGTTGGAACTGTCGTGGTCTGAATCGTCTCGGGCGGAGGATTCTGAGGACGCTCTGCACGACGAGCAGCCCTCTTTGTCCGAGTATATTGCTTCTTGGCTTGATCAACTTCAAACTGACGGCAGCACGTGCACGGCTTCCCCCACATCCAGTTATTTGCACGACGATAACGGTAAGGCATTTTGGTTTCTATGAGACTGAAAAAGACTGAGGTGGACCGGATCCGTTTTAATAGTTTAGTGTTTAGGGGTTTAGCTAGCGGGGATTGGTGAGGACCAGATTCTTGTTCTGATCGAAGAAGAAGGAGTGTGCCTCGAAGCATGCCCCTGACTCTTCGTCCATGAGTTTCAGCTTGCCCCTCGCGATCTTCCCGCATATCCATCCGAGATGATTGAGATCGGTATTGTTCATCTGTTCTAGACACTTACGATTCCAGGTCTCGAATGCTATGTAGCACTTCTCCTCGTAATACTTGAGTCGCAGGGGGTAGGTCCAGAACGCCTCACCCTTTTCGTTGATCTGTTCGTCAGTGAGGGGGAGAGGGCGATTTGTCGCAGGAGGAGGAAGTAGGTCGGGAAAGTCCTTCTCATACTCCATGCGAACAAACCCTTCAAGGTCCAGGAGATTCGTCATCAGATCGTCGATAAAGGCAATGGATGCAGGGTTATTGTTCATTGTGGTTGTTATGCTGCTGTATACCAACCAAAAAGAACGGGGAACGACCGATCCGTTTTAGAGAACTTTACTTCCTATTTGTCTTCTGCTTCTGCTTACAAGTTCTACGACCGCCCGAGTATCTCGCAATTTGCCAACCGATATTTGGAACAAGTTTATCCACACCGATTCGGTATGCCATATCGCGTTCTTTTAGTCGCTGTATTAGTACGTCCATAACCTTGCGAACCTTAGGCGATGCAACATCGTATGCACTTTTTCCGTCCTCATCTGCCTTCGTTGGGTCTACGCCCTTGCCCATAAGTCGACGAATAATCGTGGCCTGACGTTCCACCTTACCAGGATCAATGGGAATGCCCACAGCCGCCATACGAATTGGAGTATAAATCTTTTTCGCTTCTCCTTTCTTCATCACCGCATTTACATCAGCACCATTCTTTATGAGTATCTCTACTATGTCGGAATGATATTCTTCAATAGCAAAGTGCAATGCTGTCTCACCGTTGCTTGTCTTTGCATTCACATCAACGCCTCTCTCTATTAAAAGTTTCACGACGGCAGTGTGTCCGTTCCAACTTGCGCGGAATAAGGGAGTGGGAAAAGAGAAGGTATTTGGCTTAGCGTTCATGCTAGCTCCGCGGTCCAGCAGTTCTTTCACAATCTCGAGGTATCCATCCATACTAGCAAAGAATAGCGCAGATTGTTGATAATGCTTGTCCACCGCGTCGATATCCGCTCCTCTATCCAGTGCATGACGGACCCATCCTAAATTTCTAGATTTCACACCCCGCATCAATAACTCGACATTCTCGTCTCCTCCAATCATACGACGACGTTTCCGAGTCGTATTTTTCGTCTTCCGCCTGCTCGCCATTCTCTTATTCTTCTACAACTAAAAATAGTCAAACGCATGTTTATTTTGGATTGTCTGTTCTATCGCAATCTCCGATCCCCAGAATATTGGGATCTCGGCCTTCCACGTATAACCATCGATGTTCCACCCACCACTTTTTGTCGATCTCCTCCTGCACAATCTCTTCGTACGTCTTTTTCTTGATGAGCGGAGTATGTTCAGGACACCGTTGGCGGGGACTCCAGCACCATGACGTGTTGGATTGGCGAGAACCCATTATTATCTCGTTTGATTGTAAAGACAGATGAGCAGCGGGAAATTTCACCAGGACCGCCTTTCTTTCGGATATATCGATCCAGGCTCCGAAGGTCCTTTTGGAATACCCGACGCAGATTACGAACGGAAACTGAATAATAGGAATAAGTACGACGATATCCTGAATAAGGGCGTTGACCGTCAGGGAAGAATCGATGAGAAAGCGAAGTCTGATGCGGCGGCGGCGCGACAAAAGGAAGTAGAAAGCATGGCTCGGCACTTGTATGAAAGGTATCCCGACTTATCTAAGAAACAGGCGATGGAGCAGGCCGAGGCCTACCAGAAAGAGGTAGAGGCCAGGGCGGGTTCTGCGGACCGTGCAGCAGCAGCGGCCGCGGCAGCAGAAGGGCCTTCACAGATGGACCTAGATGGTGGAAGGCGTCGGGTGAAGGGCGGGAAGAAGCCTGCGCGTAAAGTTTCGTCTGCGTTAAAGAAAATGGCTCGTCGTGGAAAACGCCTGACTCGTAAACTGAAGAAGACCGCGCGCAAGACTCGCAGGGCTAGGCGCGGCGGCGTAGATCCCGTTAGTAAGGAGAAGCACGATGCGTACCTGAAAGCCAAGAGCGACTATGAGGAGGGTCAGAAGGAGCTTCAGAGGGTGAATGCGACCGGTACTAACGAGGAATACCGAGCGGCAAGTAAGAAAGTGAATGAGCTGTATGAGGCCGTGCGCAGGGCAGAGTACGCGGCGTTTCCCCCACCTGCTAACTATAATCCCGGGATACACGGCACACTGCGGTACTAATCATTACTCCGGCTTCTGAAAAATGTTTGCGTACGGCTTGTACGTCTCGGGAATCTTCAATCCTCGTCCTACCCGCGTCTTCCGCAGGAGCAACCGAGATCGCCGACCAGCCTTATGTGTTCCGCGACGCTTCTTGCGAGTTCCCGCAGTCTGTACACCCGCCGAAATCTCCGCGAGGTTGCGCTTGATCACATCTGCCTGGTCAGGGTTCTTCTGGATATACGTCTTGATCGCGTCAATGATCGGACCCTTACTGGCTGCGATCGCCGCAGGAATCTGAGCCATGGCCGCTACCTTTGCCTGCTCGGCAATCTTACCAAAAAACGACATATTATGTCTTACACAGATTTAAACTTACTAATCCTCCAGTTCAAAGTCGTTCTTGTGCCATCGAGCCAGACAGTTCCGCTTGTAATGTCCCACGTGTCCGCATCGGTAACAGTACAGGTTTGTGTTGACCTTGAGCATTCCGTATAACTCGATATACGCGAGAATACAGTCAGTTTCGCCTTTCGGAGTTATATCGCGTATGATCTTATCCACTTTAACCACAGGAAGAGCGATTGGCTTCTTGAACCGGTCCAGCATCTCTTCTTTCTGCAGGAAATGGTTATCTAGTTTCTCGTTCAGATCTTCCGTGTCTTCACAACGGCCGATAAAGTAGTTTTTCTCGGTCAGTTCGAGAACGTAAATGTGCGGCATTCGTGCTCTCTTTATCTTGCCTCATAACGTTATTCGTTTTTTTGGACTCTGTCTAGAGTTCAAAAAAACAAACCAGATACACCCGCCGGGAACCGAACCCGGGTCACAACCTTGCGTCGCATAGCTCCTTCGCTGTGCGTGGAAGGGTCGCATTCTACCACTGAACTACAGGTGTTAGGGTTGCGGGGAAGGGGTTTTGAACCCCTGAGGATTACTCCACGAGATCTTAAGACTCGCTCATTAACCAGGCTTTGATATCCCCGCCCACGTATGATTGAGTATGAATTCCTTAAATCCTTTTAGGGTATACAGATAAATGTTCGGCATCTCGTGGACTTCTATTCTCCTTGGCCTAATCGGGTTCGCAGTATTTGCGTTCACGGTCTGGAAGTCCTATGTTCCCTACTTCCCCACTCCCCACGATACGCAGACTCCCGAGGACTCCAATGCGGTAAAACCTCAATAAGGAACAAGAATGTCGACGAAAGACGAAAGTCCAGATACATCTCCTGGACTGCAGTGGACTTCGCAAATTGATACGATGTTAGCAAACTGGTGCGACCAAGCCAAAAGTTTTAATTGGATGCACACGCATGCGTATTCGCGCTACAGCAAACTGTCCACGGCGATGAATATCTCTACCAATATCGCCATTTCTCTGGTCGGTATAGTCAATCTTGCGCTTGCGAGTTCACAAATAGAACCTATCACAACATCTATGGTCACCGGCTCGGTATCAATTGGAATCGGTATCATCAAGATGATTCAGGAACAGTTTAATTGGACGTCGTTGGCGTCCGATTACAAACACTCGGCGACCAAGTGGGACCACATCTCTCGCAAGATACAGGAACAAGTGGTGCTTCCTTATGCTGGTCGCAAAGATTGTGGAACCTTCCTGAAATACATTAAGCAGGATATCAACGAGGCATCAGATACCAATACTCTTCTTCCAAAGGATATTCGCAACAAATGCAACGAGAAGTTTGGTAAGATCGCACACTTTGATGTCCCCGATATCTGCGGACAGGTAGAGCATACCACGGTCTACGTGGAAGAGCCTCTGCATCCTTTAACTTTAAAGGTTCCTCTGCTAACAGATACAAATGCAGGCGCAGACGCCCCTCCAGGAGTTGGAGGTGTACACCCGACAAAATAGACCCGTGACTTACACGGACAAACTGGTGTACGATCGCATGGTCCGACTTCTTCTGAACTGGCTCGATGATCATAAGATCAAGGAGCTCAAGGTGTTTCTGGCCCAGGAGGGAAAGGAGTACGGTGCCCTCATTGACTTTCTGGAAACGACACTGGAAGTGGTGGATGTGAAGATCGACCCTGAACTGTTCAAACTTGCGTACGCTGCTCGGATTCCGGCTTGACGCTTGATGCTTAAAGTTCAACATCTACCACACGCCGACCTCCCCGATGAACGGAGATGTCGACGCGCCCCCCTACTGAGTTAGAATCATCATATTGTTGCCCAACCATTTCGCTATCTTCGTATATCGGATCAGACTGACCCTCTGCTTCGTCTTCATATTGATAATCGTCTTTCACTTCGGTTCCAGATGGTTTGTTCTTTTCCTGACGGAGTCGTACGTCTACATATTCGTCCATAGAAATAACGGGCTCTTTAGACAGTTTATCCAAACGAAGCAGCCAATCATCGCTAAATGACCTATCCGCATTTAACTTGTCGCACAGTACCTTCATTCGGTTGAAGATAGCCACATAGCGAGATAGGATCCAATCAATTGTAGCGGGTAGCTTAATTGTAACTGGAAACCCCCTGTCTGCGGCAGCCTTCGCGGCGGTTGTTGCAGGTATATTTGCCTCTTTAATTTCCACTTGAGGCGTAGTTCCGTCCAACCGAACCGGTACACTCGTTAATTTAGAAGATATAAGTTTACGTGCAGGATCAGTTATTCTCGTTTCTAGTTCATCCTTTAGACCTGCAGTTCGCAATGAAATAAGAGCATTGCGCGACCCCTGTTCCCGTGTCCGTGAATCATAACGAGCAGTTGTATCTGGTTTCTGGTTTGCGATTGGTGAAAAATCGCCATTTCTTGCTCGTGTGTTTACATAGTCTGCACGCAGATATACATTGTTAGTTCCCGAGAGAGACTCTCCTAGTAGAGCACGGACAAGATTTGGATATGATTTCTTATCACCAACTGCCGAAGTAACAATGGAGGTGAACCATCCTGTTGATCTGTCTCTTTTCACCTCAATAGGAAACGTTATAGGAGGGCTTCCGTTTGCACACGGTGGAACTGTTGTTTTATTCTTTGTCGTTTTCGTTGTGGTTACCTTCATCGCAAACGTAATGATGTCTACCAGAATATTAACCCTGTTTGGCCTAACAACAATTTTTCCATCTTCGCCTTGCGTACCCAGTATATACGTTCCATCTGATTTCGCATTGTTGCATGAACTACACGATCCATCATAGAGGAGATCTCGAATAGACTTTTGTTTTTCCGTAGTGTTTCCTTCGTTAAACTTGCTATAAATAACCCCAAAAAATTTCATGAGTTGTGCTGGTAGAACATGCTCACAATCAAACCGATTGTTGCGTGGGTCACACATGTAGAGTGTTTTGTCCCAACTAGTCGATTTTCCATCTTTAGTTCCAAAGACTCCTGTCCTGTTTCCACACAGCCAACACAAGGGTCGTTGCTCTTTACCTTTTCCTGTAGCGATACACTGCTTTCCCGCTCCCGGATTTTCCCAACCCGGAGTGTTTTGATCGATCGTTCTAGGAAGTTCTAAAAAAGCTGGGCTCTTCATCATAAACTGAGTAGCATTCACGATATCCAAAACAGTTGTGTACGGAGGTCCATTACCAAGAAGCGTCATGCGGAAGGGGGCCATCTTAGCGGCGTATGTTTCCATAAGTTTCCGGTATTCAGCTTTTAGTTCATCACTGGTTTTTGGAGGAGGACCGGTACGTTTCACCTGGGCTTTTGTAGCCCTGCTCGCTCTACTTCGAGCTTGAGCTGCTTCCTTTGCTTTGTTTGTTTTAGGAGCAGCGGGTGCTTTCACCCCCTGTTTTTTCTTGTCCACTGTTTTCACCCCTCCCTTCATATCCTCTTCCTCCTCCTCATCTTCTTCTTCTTCTTCCAATTCCAACTCCGAATCACTGTCCTCCTCCTGAATAAAAAGATATTTCACGATCGCATTTCCGTCCTTATCGGGAGGATATGCAATGACGTCAGAAAGCATCGCGTACAGTTCTGAAAAATCTGGACTTGCGAGTTCGGTGTCATGTATAGCAACTGCCTCTTCGGTCTCCGTCTCTGCGTCGCTAGGACTTTTAATGATGAAGTCACTGAATTTTTTTGAATCGAGACGCCCCTCTACCGTTAACACGCGAGAAGGTGTTACAGGTATGGTATTTCCGCCACCCTCAACCTCCATCTTCATACTTTGGGGAGGAGCAGGTTCATCCAACTCCATCTTGGTAGTCTTGATCATAGAATCAATCAATAGTGTTCCGATAGTAAACACCGCCGGATTCTTAGCGAACTCTGCCTCAAATTCTTCCATCGTTGCCCAGTACCCGAACGCAACCGACTGCGCTTTCATCGCAAACGCAATCGCCTTATCCCCCCGCACCCGATAATAGTTATCTGTGACGTCAACGCGTCCGCCAAGATCATCCAGCTCTTTGGCGTATTTTCCCGTGATTCCGTACCGGGTTCCTTCATCCTTCCGCCCGCGCTGAGGATCAATCATTTCGAGTGTTCCGTCGTCCGCCCGCCGCAAAACAACTGCGTGAGTTCCTTTGGCTGGTGCCGAGTTTCCGTACACCAAATAACACGCCTCAGAAGGACCTAGTTCAGACGCGATGATTGTAAGAATTTCGTTCGGGATTCCCGGAAAATGTCGAATATCGAATACGCGGTCTTCATCGTATACGTCCTTTATAATCTTCTGAATGACGGCAATGTGTTCGTCGGTTCTTATGATATCTCCAGCCCTATAACGGGGAATGCACATACTGCTTCCTTGTTCGGCAAACTCTTTATTGTAGACATCGAGCATCTTGAGGGCGCAGAATGCACAGTTAATTCCTCCACCGCACTCGGGGTTGCGAGTTCCTTCGGGTTGTTCGTATGCTTCAATTTGAGCTTCCGTCAGCCGAGTTTTGTAGAGGTACATCCCGATCGTTATACTCAACTCGGAAATATTCGCTCAGAACGGATCGCTAAAGATATTACGGGATAGTCTAATAAGAATACAATGTCGATCGTGGGTATCCAGTTCGGTATTACCTCCCCCGAGGAAATCCTCCGCCGTTCGGTGGTGGAAATCACGACCGACAAGACCCACCAGGGAAACAATCCCGTTCCTGGTGGGGTATTTGATGCTCGTCTGGGTGTAATCGAGAGCGGGAAGGTTTGCCCCACCTGCAAGCACACGAACCTACAATGCCAGGGCCATTTCGGTCACATTACGCTGGCTCGTCCGGTATACCTCTACCAGTTCCTAGATTACACGATCAAGGTCCTGAACTGCGTATGCATTAACTGCTCCACTCTCTACATCGCGGGCCACGACAACTTCTCCGAGGAGGTGTTCCTAAACTCCGAGTTGAAGGGTATGGATCGTCTTTCGGACCTTCGCAGCCGGTCTGTAGACTATATCACGAAGGCCTTCAAGAACAGGCCTGGCGTATGTGGGACCTGCGGGACTCAGGTTCTCAAGAAGGTGGAGAAGATTCAGGGGACCGTGTGCACTCTCCAGGGCAAGATGCTGGGATCCGACGACACGGTCCCTCTCCAGCCCGAGATGGTTCTCCGCTGCTTCCAGCGGTTCACCGACAACACGGTGAAGATCCTCGGCTTTGATACGAAGTACTCCCATCCTGCGTGGATGGTGTGCACAGTTCTTGCCGTTCCCCCGCTCACCGTCCGTCCTCCGGTGATGATGGAGGACAACCAGCGCATGGACGATGATCTGTCTCACAAGCTCATTGATATTGTGCGCAGCAACCAGATTCTCCGCGAACAGATTGATCGTGGTCAGAGCCGGGACATCATTGAGAAGCGGACGCAGCTGCTGGAGTTTGATGTTGCGACCTACGTGGACAACGATATCAAGGGCATGGCTCCGGCCGCCCAGCGTTCTGGTCGCCCCCTAAAGACTCTGAAGTCCCGTCTCGGAGCCAAGACGGGTCGTGTGCGCGGTAACTTGATGGGGAAGCGAGTAGACTTCTCTGCCCGTTCAGTGATTACCCCCGATGCGAACATTGATGTGGACGAACTAGGTGTCCCGGAAGAGATTGCATCGAATCTCACGAAGCCCGAGATCGTGACGCCGTACAACCGCGATCGGCTGATGGCCGCGGTCAAGAACGGCGTGAAGTACCCTGGAGCCAAGACCGTGTTCCTGAAGGAGGTCGGTCGTCCGATCTCCTTGAAGTACGTGAACACCGACCTGATTGATCTGCACGAGGGCGATATCGTTCACCGTCACATGGTGGATGGCGACTATGTGCTATTCAATCGTCAGCCATCGCTGCACAAGGGTTCCATGGAATGCCATCGCGTCAAGGTTCTACCCGGCTCCACGTTCCGCCTGAACGTCTCGGCCACCAAGCCGTATAACGCCGACTTTGACGGCGACGAGATGAATCTCCACCTCCCTCAGTCGGTAGCGGCCGAGACCGAACTGCTCCAACTGGCGAGCGTCCTGCGTCTCATTATCAGTCCCCGCACCAATGCCCCTATCATTCAGATGGTGCAGGACACTCTTACCGGCGCCTTCCGCATCTCCAATCCGAGGGTTCGGATCCCCGAACATGCGGTGATGAACATCATGGCCAAGCTTCGGCGTCCTCTGTCCGCATTCAAGAAGACGGGCGAGGACCATACGGGTATGGACGTGATCTCCGCCACCTTCCCACTCATGAATTTCAACGAGCGCGTGACGATTGAAGAAGGTGTTCTCAAAAAGGGACTGCTGAAGAAGGGTGCGTTCAACACCCCGTCGGAAGGTGTGCTCCACGTCCTCTTCAATGATTTCGGCCACGAGCGGTGCGGTCAGTTCATTAACGAGGTGCAATCTGTAGTCACCAAGTTCAATCTCCATACTGGCTTCTCCACGGGGGCTTCTGATCTGGAGTCCAATAAGGAGACGATGGAGTTTGTGGCCGCGACGTTGGCGGAAGGTCGGCGGCGGGTGCAGGAAATTCTCACGGACGTCCACGCCGGAAAGTTCTTCAACAACAGCGGCCGCTCGGATGGAGAGGAGTTGGAGAACCAGATTCAGGGCGCACTCAAGGACGTATCCGCAAAGATCTCCAAGAAGGTGATGGACACTCTGCCTCGCGACAATCGGCTAGTCCAAATGGTTGAGTCTGGCGCCAAGGGTTCCGATCTCAACATTACTCAGATGGTTGCTCTCCTAGGTCAGCAGATCATTGATAGTAAGCGTGTCCAGTTCACTCTCCAGGATCGCACACTTCCTCACTTCACGAAGTTTGATGATGGCGCCGAGTCCCGTGGCTTTGTGGAGTCCTCGTTCGTCCAGGGTCTGCGTCCCGCCGAGTACTTCTTCCACGCCATGGGTGGGCGCGAGGGTCTCATTGATACCGCCGTCAAGACGTCCGATACAGGCTATATTCAGCGCCGTATGATGAAGACGATGGAGGATATGCGCGTAGAACATGATGGAACCGTCCGCAACAATGCCGGGACCATCATTCAGTACCGGTACGGCGAGGACGGTATTGATTCTACGTGCGTCGAGTCCCAGCCCATCAACCTGGGTCAGATGACGCTGGAAGACATTTACAAGAACTATGCTCTCTCGGTAGAGGAACTTGCTCCGTTCATGACGGAGACCATTACCGAAGCCCCCGACCTGGTGGATGAACTCATTTCCGATCGCGAAATGATGGTCAAGCACGTGTTCTTGATGACCAACAAGTCAGAGGTCCTGTCTCCGGTCCATCTCAAGCGGATGATCCAGAAGTATCGCAACCCCTACTCGACCAAGACCGATCTGACGCCGCAGTATATCATTGACGAACTCACCAAGTTGATGAAGCAGCCGTGGATTGCCCCTAACCGAGTCTTCCACTGTCTCCTGCGGTTCTACCTGGCTCCTCGCAAGTGCATTCTCGACCATCGCTTCACCAAGGCGATCTTTGACGAACTGATTCGCGAGATCCGCTTCCGCTACATCAAGAGCCAGGTCCATCCTGGCGAAATGGTGGGTGCCCTCGCTGCCCAGTCCATCGGTGAGCCGACGACGCAGTTGACTCTGAATACCTTCCACTCGGCCGGTACAGTCAAGGCCGGCGCGACCCAGGGTCTGCCCCGTATTCAGGAACTCCTGGATATTCCCCGCAATCCCAAGAAGCCTCTGAACTTCGTGTACTTGAAGTCCGACCCCACGGCAGACAGTTACGAACAGGCCATCATGATGAAGCGCGAGATCCAGCAGACCACTGTGCGCGACATCACCAAGTCTGTGCGGATGTACTATGATCCGTTCCCCCTCACCACTGAGTCCGTGGTGGCTGATGACCGCGAGATCCTGCAGACGTACCAGCGCTTCTCCACCGGTAAGACCGAATGTGCTTCCAAGTGGGTGATGCGCCTAGAGTTTGACGACACGGAGTTGGCGGCTCGTAATATCCAGGATATGGTTCTAGTCCAGGACAAGCTGGGTGCTGCGGGTCTCCACATCCTTCAGTGCGTGTACTCCGATTCCAATTCCGAGAAGCTGGTGATGCGGATCGTGTTCCCCGAGGACGCCGTCAAGAATCTTCTCACTCTCCGATTCCTGGAGGAGCGTGTTCTCGACGTTGTCGTCTCGGGCGTCGAAGGTGTGGGCCGCGTATTCGTTCGCGAGGTCAACAAGGAGATGATCTGGGACGATACCGTGAACGGCTACATCTCCAAGAAGCAGCACGTCTTGGACGTGGAAGGCGCCAACCTGTTTGAGCTGCTGGGCCACGAGAGCGTGGACACGACCCGCAGTTTCAGCAACCATATTTACGAGGTTCTGGACGTGTTCGGCATTGAGGCCGCTCGTCAGGCCACGTGCAATGAATTCGCAGAGCAGTTTGAGGAGGCGTACGTGAACTATCATCACATGAGTGTGCTCCTGGACTCCATGACGTACCAGGGCCGTCTACTCAGCGTGAATCGGTTCGGTATGGGCAAGCACGACAACGGTGTCCTGGCCAAGTCGTCGTTCGAGGAGACGTCGAAGATTCTGTTCAATGCCGCCGTCGCTGCCGAGTTTGATCCGATGAAGGGTGTGTCCGCGAACATCATGTTCGGTCAGAAGCCCCCGTGCGGTACGGGCTTCGTGGACATTCTGCTGGACGAGACGCGCCTGCCCGAAGGCAATGAGGAAGAGGCGTTCGTGGATTACCGTGAGCAGATTAAGAGTCGGGTGGATAAGGCCAATGCCGAACCCGAGGGCGAGTGCAAGATTGACGATATCAGTATGTGGTAGATTTCATGGAATGCTTTCGGGTTTTTTTATGAGTCGGAAATGAATACCATGTTTTGAAATCATTCGCATTCACGGGACTGAATCCCCTTGTTTTCATAGACGAATCCTTATAGAATGTTCCTCCAGTCAATACCAATATTTCCTCTCCATTCTGCTCCTCGTCGGTAAACACTAACTCCTGAATGAGTCCTTTAATTTGGGGGAAAAATTCATCCAGAGTGTATGTTTTTCCTCGTTTTTGAATCGGTCTATCCCTGTTTATTTTACGCAGTTCCTCCTTTACTTCATCTGTGAATGTATATTGGATATCTCGCGTGCTCAAACACAGAGCGTTTTTGAGATGGATCGTGAATAAATGTCCAACAGCTAAATTCTCAATCTTTTCAACGAATAATTCAGCCATACGTTTATTCGGGGTTGTAGAAATGAATGGAGTTGTATGTTTTATAGTGCTATCTCGTTTACGGTGTCCTCGGTACACAACCTTAGTTGTACGTCGTCCGTATTTTGTAATGATTTCTCCGATCTGTCTCCAACATGTTCGTTTATCGCAGTTGTAGTAGATTGCAATATAGGAGATCAGGTATGCTTCTTCTTTTGGAGTAAGAGTTATATGCTTCATACCAATACGTATTACTTAACTCGTCCAAAATTAATTACGAGTAGATTGAGTATATAGACAATAGAATGTCCTGGAAGGCCTCTGACGGTATTGGAAGTATTCAGGTCCTGGACGTGTTTGGCGCGGATCTCACCGTCGTCAATGCCGCCCGTGTATCGTTTGCAAAGGAGTCAACTGAATTCTCTGCAAATGACGAGAAGCTGATCAACTATCTTGCGAAGCACAATCACAATAGTCCCTTTTTTCATCCCCAGATTAGGCTGCGGATCAAGATGCCGATCTTTGTGGCGCGTGAATGGTTTCGTCACCAGATCGGGTTTGCCCGTAACGAAGTGTCTCGTCGCTACGTGGATTTCAAGGCTGAAGTATGGACGCCTTCCCCCGAAGATCTACGTGCCCGTGATCCCAAGTTGAAACAGGGGAGCAAGGAAACCCCTGTAGAAAACTCCATCCTCCTCTCTGCCGAAATTAAGGAGCACTGTGATGGGATGGTCCACTTTTACGAGCATCTCCTAGAACACAACGTGGCTCCCGAGATTGCGCGGAGTGTTCTTCCACAAGGAATGTATACGGAATTTGTGGAAACTGGGTCGTTGGCTGCATATTCCCGCCTCGTTCTCCTCAGAACGGATCCAGGAGCACAGAGGGAAATCCAGGCATACGCCCGTGCTATTGTTGAACTCCTCGAACCCCATTTCCCTATCTCATGGAAGGCACTTACTCACAGCCCGATCAAAGAATAAAAACTACTACGACGAGCAACGTCCCACACGTCTGGAAGAATTGTGCTATCCTCTTCAGCAGCAATGTCGGAAAAAAGCCAGTACGGACAGACAGTGACGTACGATGTATCTGCTGTACTTCACGACTTTCAGACGTCCAAGAGCCATGTCCAATATGTAAGAACTCTAAACCACGGGACAATGCTGATCATGGACGGGGAAGTTCAGTACTCGACGCTGGACGAGCACCGGTATCACTACCTGTTGACGACTCCAATGTTTCAACAGTCTCGTCGAATCCTGATTCTGGGGGGCGGCGACGGACTCGCAGCCCGAAACCTATACTTATCCCCGACCACTACCAGCATTACAATAGTCGACTGGGATCGGGAGTTCGTGGAGTTCGCCAAGACAAATCTACCTGAAAACATAGGCTCTCTGGTGGATCCGCGAACGAATCTTATTTTTGGCGATGCTCTTGCCTACGTGGCGTCTACAGACCAGAAGTATGACGGTGTGATTATTGATCTTCCCGATCCAGACGGAGACGGGATGGAGGCACTGTACATTGATATCCTGTGCAACCTTCCCCGCGTTCTCGATACCCACGCGATTGTGACTGCGCATGTAGGCCCAGTTTCACTTTGTAATGATCACCCGTGCTGGGCATTCATCGCAAACTGCAAACAAACTATGAAGGGATGCTTCAAGGTGGACCCTGTCTTCGACAAAGTCTACGTTCCTTCTTTTTCCCACGAATGGGGATTCTTATCGTGTTTTATTGGTGGAACATACACACACTTCCCGCGGTTTCCTATTGAAAACGATGTTCGGAATATCTATTCCACCCTTTAATCCTTTAATAGTAGCCACGACCCAGCTTCTTGGAGCGGCGGCTGCGACGACCGCGACGTCCGCCAACACCCGCAGGACCGCTCTTGGCGTCCTCATCTGCCGGGCCGACCGGTCCCGACGACTGGGATGACGCGGGGGCAACCGAAGGCTCGGCGTAGGGCAGGTCAGCAGGCTTTCCATCAGGAGATACAGGGGCGAGCTGGGAGCCATCACCTCCCTTCAGGGCCTTCAGAGCCTTCTTCTCCTTCTTGGAAAGACGACGACGACGACGACCGCCCAGCAGCTCCGAAGGACCCTTCCACGTGGCGTCAGGCATGGACGGAAACCGACCGGCACCATCCGTCAACTGAGAGTCAGTGTACGGGCCGCCCGTGAATCCGTACGCAACTCCGCCGACCTTCGCCTTGCGGGTTCCACGACGACGACGACCACCCATCGGACCCATCTTATCCATCAGCGTACCACCCGTCTTGCCCTTCTTGTATGTCTTCTTAGCCGCCTTCATCGCGTCGCCGAGCGACATGCCCGGCTTCTTTGCGGCCATAACGGCTTTTAACCATGCTGAGCGTCCACCTTCCATGTCTATTTATTCACTGGTTAGACTTTATTGTGAAATCGTACATTGGTGAAGTAATCTGCTTTGGCTGGAACGACACGCCGGCACTCTGCTTCTCGGGCTTCTTGTACGTGACTGGCTTGTAACGCAGGGGGTCGGGCTTGATCGCAAACGAAGATGTGGCGAACTGACCGGTATAGACTTCCATCGCATTGTCCAGCGACCCATAATTCATAGCAACCCACTGGCATCCGTACGCAAAACAAATTTCCGCATTCTTGTTCTTCACCTCCGTTGACCGCATATCGCGAACCACAAGGGTAATATTACGCTTGTTGTACTCGATCAGCTCGTCGTGATCAAATGTCTGCGAGGA
>Ga0114975_10001421_pt1 | contig 17048 bp, 8 predicted proteins | sample S_130626_EF_Meta_FD_87031 | JGI IMG/M metagenome (GOLD analysis project Ga0114975, IMG submission 87031) | Freshwater microbial communities from Lake Simoncouche, Canada to study carbon cycling - S_130626_EF_MetaG | ecosystem: Environmental > Aquatic > Freshwater > Lake | place: Lake...
CATATGATACTCTGATTGTAAGAGTAACTGACGGAGATACTGTAGTAATTGCAGCACCTTTTCTACCCGTTCCTTTAAAGCCGGAACTTGCAGTAAGAATTTTTGGAGTTGATACTCCGGAAAAAGGCTTCCGTGGTCAATGTGAAAGTGAAAAGCAACGCGGAGAACAGGCTAGTGAATTTACTAAGTTGGTAGTCAAATCTACAAAAAAGCATCAAGTCGTTCTATATGGTTGGGATAAGTTCGGCGGGCGTGTACTAGGTGATATGATTCTTGATGGCATGAGTCTTCGTGTATTGTTGATTAAGAATGGCTTTGCTCGTGAATATTATGGTGATGCAAAGCAATCCTGGTGCAACTAAGAAATCCTAGTATCACCGTCTACTGTAGCATTTAGAATAGATGCTTTACCTGTTCGTATCTTCTTATTGTGTAATCTAGCACAGTTAGCACACATTGTCAATAGATTTTTCTTCGTTTTGTTTCTTTTGTTACCATCAACGAAGACCAAATCAAGTTGACATTTGTCTTTCGGAACAAACCCGCATGTATCACATACTGTTTTCTTGTGTTGCAGATGGTTGAATCTAGCATTGTACATCGACTTAGCACAATCAATACAGTAAAGATGCCACTTCTGAAAGCCATGCTTGCTTTTACCGTTTGGTTTAGCAAGAGAAAACTTACAATGAGCGCAGATAGGTCTAGGTTGCTGCTGTGTGATCATCTGTTATTTAGTAAAATAAAGCTCTCCTATGATCTTTATTCTGCTACTCAAAAAATAAACCTAAGCTAAATACTTAATAAAACTATAGGCGAACGTCATGTCATCAGAACCTTTTAATTCACTCGGCGGCTTTTCGGTAAACATTCCACCTATCCAGGTGATTGATTCGAATGGCAATGTGATAACCAACGTTCTTACCTTGTCAGGAAACGTTGCCGCTAACGCAGTCTATTCTAATAACTATTTTTATGCTAACGGACGACCATTCACCGGCGGAAACGCTGCTGACCCCGGTGGCGCAAACACCGAGCTACAGTTTAATAGTAACGGCGCTTTTGGTGGAATTCCTAATGTAACTTGGAACGGCAACATTCTCTCATTGGGTAATGTCGCTACTCTTTCAATCGGCGGCGGCAGTTCTGGTTATTTCTTAAGAACAGACGGTAACGGTACATTAGAATGGGTAGCGGGAGTTGCTAATACTACTCCAGGCGGCGCTAATACCCAAGTACAGTTCAACGACGACGGAGCCTTAGTAGGCAACAACGGATTCACCTTTAATAAAGCCCTTGGTACATTATCAGTATTAAACGCAAACATAGGTAATGTAACAGCAGACGCATACTTTGGTAACGCTACGGCAACGACATTTAAAACTAGTGCTAAAATACTGTATGTTGCAACCAATGGAAACGATACTAACAACGGTGATATTAACAAACCTTACTTAACAATAAAGGCTGCGTTGGCTGCTGCAAGCGCCGGCGGCTTCTCAGTTCACGTAGCACCAGGCACATACACCGAAGCTAATCCTATTACTATCCCTGCAAACGTGTCTCTGATGGGCGACAATCTTAGAAGCGTTATAATTCAACCACAAACTCCCGCTTCTGACTTATTCTACATGCGTAACGGATCTTATGTGTGGGGTATTACTATCAGAAACTATCTAGCTAATGGCTTCAGCTATGATCCGACAACTCCTTCACAAAATGTATTTGTAAGTCCCTATATTCAAAATCTGACTTCATCTACTACAACCGGTACTGCTGTCTATATCGACGGCAACAACGTTAGTGCTATCAGTACTAAAGCAATGATTGTTGGATTCTTTACTATCATCAACCGAGGTGGTAAAGGCATTCATATCTTAAACTCAGGCTACAGCCAGTTAGTCAATATCTATACTATTGCATGTGACATTGGTATTGAAGTAGAGTCCGGTGGCTTCTGCACATTGAATGGCAGTGACTGTTCAATTGGTAATTATGGTTTAGTCGCAACCGGCTATGGGCCACTACAAACTAGTGCTACTATAGTTTCTGAATATCAGGGTGTCTTCGTACTCAGTAACTTATCAAACGGTCAACCGAATGTTAATACTATTATGGTAATACAAGATGATCCAGAATATTACACCATTGATACGATTCGTCACAATTACCCTATAGCAGGACAATCAACTGTATCTGTGCAGCAAGTTTTTAATACTGCAACATCTGTCGCTGGTAAAACTGTTTCATTCTATACTCGCAGTTCAATTATCGCAAGCGCACACACATTTGAGTACGTGGGCGCAGGAACTAATCCTGCAACTGCGCTACCGCAATACGGCGGTATACCAATAGAAGCAAATGAAGTTGTCGCAACTGACGGTGGCGTAATAACATTTACGAGTACAGACCAAAAAGGTAACTTTAAGGTTGGTACAGGTTTTACTATTAACCAAGCTACTGGAGTTATTACCGGTGACTACTTCTATCAAAGTTTGTTTGCACAGATGACTCCGTTTATATTAGCATTGGGAACAAATTAATGAAAAAGGAAAAGTCATGGCAGCGGCATTAAATAATTTTAGAACAACCTTAGTTGATCTAACCACAACTACAGCCAATGTGTATAGTCCTCCTCTTGGATATGCTACGGTGGTATTGATGGCACAGGTAAGTAATAATGGCAATAGCACAATACAAATATCATCAGGTGTGTACCGCGGCTCCTCATTCACTTCGCTAATAAAGAACGCTAGTCTTCCGACGGATGATGCTATCAGTGTGTTAACTGGAAGACTAATATTAAATTACGGAGACATACTCCAGTTTACTAGCAGTGACGACACTAGCGCACAGTTAGTACTAAGCTATCTAGAAACTCTAGTAGTGGGATAAAAGTATATGTCTAACTCATCAAAACTCCTGAGTGGTAGAGTAGTAGTTACTCCATACAGTGACCTAACTAATTCTCGTCATGAGTTTTTAGGACTTAGCCAAGCTGAACCAAATCTTGGTACAGGAAGTAATGGTTCAATCTTAACTATATCTACTAACAATCAGAGAGTTTTCTCAAACTCAATTTCAATTACCTCAGTCACAACTAGCAACCTTGTAGTTTCTAATAACGCTAACTTAGGAAATCTTTCTAATATTCGTATCGGTGGGGGTAATTCAGGATATGTACTATCTACGGATGGTGCAGGCAACTTGACATGGCAAAACTCGGTTGTAGGGGCTGCCGGAAACAACACTCAAGTACAATTTAATAGCAACGGATCACTTGGTGCAAGTTCAACTTTCACCTTTAATAATTCTACTAGTACTGTTCAAATAGACGGGAATCTTGTTGCTAACACAATGCAACTAGGTTCAGGTGCATACGCATGGTCTAAAACATTCGTGCATTTCGCTACTACTTTAATAGATGCTGAACAAATTTTATACAGGGTTTCCGCTGCAAATCTCTCTGGCGCAGAATTTCACATCATCGCCACAGACAATACATTAGGAGCCAGACAATCAACCAAAATCTCAACTGTCTTATATAATGGGCAAATTCAAAACAATGAATATGCCGGATTGTACATAAACGGCGGAGTAGGGTCATTTTTAGTACAGTACGATCCGGGAAATTTAGTTACCCCTCCCGCACTAGAATTGAGGGTGACGCCAGACAATAATAGCGAAATAGCATATAAGATGTTGATCACCTTATTTGCAGAATAATGATAAATAACAGTACGCAATTGGCGGACTGACTAACACAAAAGGAACACAAAATGTCAATTAAACCACTAAATTCAATCGCGGGTTTCTCAGTAGGTGAGTATCCGTCAACTACAGTAATCAATGCTAACGGCAACGTTTCTACTGCTAATCTTTCAGTAACGGCTCTTGCCAATCTCGGAGCTGTCGGCAACGTAACTATCACAGGCGGAACAAACGGCTATTATCTTCAAACAAACGGTTCAGGTAATCTAGCTTGGGCTGCTGTACCTACTGGTACTGGAATTAATAACGGAAACTCAAACGTTAACATTCCTACTGCAAACGGTAACGTTAATATCTCTGCTGTTGGTAATGCAAATGTTTTGGTCGTCACCGGAGTCGGCGCTAACATCACTGGTACACTCGGTGTTTCTGCAAACCTTTCTGCTCTAGGCGTTCTAACAGATAACCTCTATTATGCTAACGGTACTCCTTGGGACTTGCAGGAAGCTGCCGGTTCTAATACCGAAATCCAATACAACGAAGGTAATAACTTTGCAGCAAGTGCAAACTTCACCTTCAACCCAGCTACTAATGTATTGACTGTAACTGGCAACGTTATTGGTACTAACATTTATGCTAACTCAGGTACCATCGGTGCTCAAACACTCAAGGGCGAAGGCGGAAATATCAGCAACATTGCTGCTGGTAACGTATCCGGTCAAGTAGGTAACGCACTAGTAGCAGGTACGGTATACACTAATGCTCAGCCAAATATCACATCAGTTGGTACACTGACATCACTTGCTGTCACTGGTAACATATCAGGTGGCAACATCTCTACAAGTGGTGCGGGCGGCAATATTACAATGTCAGGAGGTAACATTACCGGTGCTAATGTTGTAAGTGCAAACCTCTTCAGTGGTGCAGGTAACGCTCTCAGTAACATTCAAGGTTCTAACGTTTCTGGTGCTGTAGCGAGTGCTACAAGTGCTACAACAGCCGGTACTGTAACTACTAATGCTCAGCCAAACATCACTTCAGTTGGTACGCTAACAGCGTTGGATGTAACTGGCAACATCAGTAGCGGCAATGCTAACTTGGGCAATCTTGTAACAGCAAACTTCTTTACTGGCACACTCACAACAAACGCTCAGCCAAACATCACTTCAGTTGGTACGCTAACAGCGTTGGATGTAACTGGCAACATCAGTAGCGGCAATGCTAACTTGGGAAATCTTGCAACAGCAAGCTTCTTCACAGGTACATTGACTACTAATGCTCAGCCAAATATCACATCAGTTGGTACTCTAACAGCGCTGGATGTAAGTGGAAACGGCACATTCGGTAACGTTTATGCTAACTCAGGCACGATTGGTGCAAACTTACTCACTGGTACATTAACTACTAATGCTCAACCAAACATCACTTCAGTTGGTACTCTAACAGCACTTACTGTAACCGGTAATGCTCAAGCAGGAAATATTATTACTAATGCTATTACTGGTGCAACAACAGGCGTAACTATTACAGCAACCGGTACTAATCAGAATATCAGTCTAGTACCTACAGGAACTGGTACAGTTAACGTTGGTAACTTTATTATCTCTAACGTTGCTACTCCAACTAGCGACTACGATGCTGCTACAAAGCTCTATGTTGATCAAGTCGCACAAGGATTGATTGTTAAGGCAGCTTGTCAAGCAGCTACATACGAACCGCTAGCAACATCAACTGGTGGTACAATTACTTATAATAACGGCACATCTGGCGTAGGTGCAACACTGACCGTTGCTGGTGGTACTTTTGCAACAATCGACGGTGTAACTCTAGTAAACGGTGATCGTGTTCTTGTTAAGAATGAAGCTAACCCAGCATACAACGGTATCTATGTAAGAACAAGTACTACTGTATTGACTCGTACTGCTGACTTTGATAATACTCCAACTGGTGAAATTGCAGGTGCGTTTACATTCATTCAAGGCGGTACTGTTAACGTTGATACTGGTTGGGTATGTACAACAGATAACCCAGTTGTTATGGGTACAACAGCAATTACCTTCACTCAGTTCTCGGGTGCTGGCTCATATTCTGCTGGTACAGGCTTGACTCTTACTGGTACAGTATTCAGTATCACAAACACAGCAGTAACTGCAGGTTCTTATGGTAACGGTGATAGTATCGCAACATTCACTGTTAACGCACAGGGTCAGTTGACTGCCGCAGCAGGCACACCAGTCACTGCTAATGCTGCTAACTTGACAGGTACTACATTAAACTCAGGTGTTGTAACTTCAAGCTTGACTAGCGTTGGTACACTAGGTAATCTTTCTGTAACTGGCAACATCAGCGGCGGTAATGCTAACTTAGGAAATCTTGTAACAGCTAACTTCTTCGCTGGTACATTGACTACTAATGCTCAGACAAACATCACTTCAGTTGGTACTCTAACAGCACTTTCTGTAACTGGTAACATCAGCGGTGGCAATGCTAACTTAGGAAATCTTGTAACAGCTAACTTATTTACTGGTACATTGACTACTAATGCTCAGCCAAACATCACTTCAGTTGGTACGCTAACATCACTTTCTGTAAGTGGTAATGTGTCAACTGGTAATGTCAGTGGTACTAACGGTAACCTAGTTACTGCTAATGTTAGTGGTAATGTTATTATCGGTAACTCTACTACATCTGCTGCAACTGTTACATCTAGCTCTACTTCTCTAACGACAATTGTTACTTTCCCAGTTTCAGGCGTGACTGGAGTAGAATTCTTAGTTAAGGGTTCAGATGTGAACGGTGTAACTAATAAGTACTCAGTAGCAACTGTTCAAGCTGTCACAAACGGTACTGTCTCAGATTATACTGTATTCGGTGGCGTAACATTAGGTGGTTACACTGGTGAATTGTCAGTGAGCATCGTAGGTGCAAACTTGAGTCTTCAAGTTACCCCATCAAGCTCAAACAGCACTGTTTGGACAACACAGTATAGATTTATCTAATACAATACAATCCTCAACTTTGTAGTTTTACCTACAAAGTTGAGGATATTCTCAACTTCATGTTGAGATAAATACGAATAAGACAACAAAATTTTAATTAGCGAGAAGGTAAAACAAAATGGCACTTAAACCCTTTAATGGAGCAAACGGATTTTCAGTAGGACAACTTACTCCTATTAATATCGCAGATCCGAACGGTAATATCATTGCAAATGGTCTTACTGTATCGGCCAAAGCAAACTTAGGACCTATCGGCAACGTAGTTGTTTCAGGGGGTTCATCTGGTCAAGTCATTCAGACGGATGGCGCAGGCAATCTATCATTCGTTACGATTAGCACGGCTAGTTTAGCTAACGGAAATTCAAATATCCAAGTATTTAGTAACGCCAACATTGCATTTAGTAGTGCTGGCAATGCTAATATCTTGGTTGTCACTGGTACAGGTGTCAACGTTGCTGGTACTTTAAATACTACAGGTAATGCTAACGCAGGTAATTTTGGAACTGCCCAAGTTCTCGCTACTGCTAACATCACTACCCCGCAAGTCATCGCTAATATTGCTCAGGGTACTGCTCCTTTCTTAGTCAACTCAACTACTGTAGTTGCTAACTTGAATGCCAACTTGTTGAATGGTGCCACAAGCGCATCAGCAAACACAGCAAGTACAATTGTACTTAGAGATGCAAACGGTAACGTTTCAGCTAACTTCTTTATCGGTAATGGTTCTCAGTTAACTGGTATCACTGCTTCTCAGGTACCCGGTATCGCAAATGGCACATCAAATGTGAACATCCCGACATCCGGTGGCAATGTCAATACTTCAGTCGGCGGCGTTGCTAACGTACTTGTAGTAACTAGCGGCGGTGCTAACGTTACTGGTACTGCTAACGTAACTGGCAATATCAACGGCGGTAACTTAACAACTGCCGGCATTCTAACTGTCAATGGTACTAGCCAAAGTTCCATTAATGGCAACTTGAGCATGAACAGCAAAAACATTGTTAGTTTGCTTGATCCAGTTAACGCACAAGACGCTGCTACTAAGCAATATGTAGATAGCGTTGCACAAGGTATTGATGCAAAGCAATCAGTCGTATACGCAACTGCGGCAGCCCTTCCCTCATCTACATATAACAACGGTACCGCTGGAGTCGGAGCGACACTCACTGGTACTTCTAATGGTACATTGAGCATTGACGGTTCAGCAGTCACTGCTAGCATTCGTGTTCTTGTTAAAAATGAAGGCGTATCAAACGCTTCTCCTAATAACGGTATCTACACAGTAACACAAACCGGTAACGCAACTGCGGCATTCGTATTGACTCGCTCAACTGATATGGACATTTGGGCTGACGTACCAAGCGCATTCGTATTCGTAGAATCTGGATCAACTAATGCAGACACCGGTTGGGTTTCAACTGCTGACGTATCCGGAACAATGGGAACTACCAATATTACTTGGGCACAGTTCTCTGGTGCCGGCACATATACTGCTGGTACAGGCCTAACACTAACTGGTACTCAGTTTAGTGTTAATGCAAGCCAAACACAAATTACAAGCGTCGGCACATTAACCGGCTTGACGATGGGAACAAACGCAGCTATCACACTATCCGGTGCTGCGTCTCAAATTACTGGTGCAAACTTAATTTCTGCCACATTACTAACCGGCACGTTAACAACAGCGGCGCAACCAAACATTACATCAGTTGGTACATTGACATCACTTGCTGTCACTGGCAACTTAACTGCCGGCAACTTAATTGGTCCGCATGCAAATGGAAACTCAAACGTCAACATCCCTGCTGCTAACGGAAACGTTAACATCTCGGCTGTAGGTAACGCAAACATTGTAGTTGTTACTGGTACAGGTGTTAACGTAGCTGGTACATTGAATTTAGGTTCAGGTGCATTCACTACAACAGGTAATGCTAACGTAGGTAACTTGGGTACTGCTACTGCAATCATCACTACTGGTAACATCACGACTATCAATAGCGGACTAATGCAAAATGGTACTTCTAACGTAACTATTGCATCTGGCGCTAATATCTCTCACTTCGTGGGTGGTAATGCTACTTCTCAGTTGACAGTTACTGCAACTGGTGCAAATATTCCGGGTACACTAAATGCTGTAGGTAATGCTAACGTAGGTAACTTGGGTACTGCACAAGTTCTAGCTACTGCTAACATCACTACCCCGCAAGTCATCGCAAACGTAGGAACAGGAACTGCTCCTTTCTTAGTCAACTCAAACACAGTTGTTGCTAACTTGAATGCTAGCTTATTGCTTGGTGCAACAAGTGCGACTGCTGCTACTGCAAGTACTCTCGCATTGCGTGATGCAAATGGCAATATTACTGCTAACTTCTTTATCGGTAACGGTAGTCAGTTAACTGGTTTAAATACAGCAAACATCTCAAACGGAAACTCAAACGTCAACATCCCTGCTGCTAACGGAAACGTTAACATCTCGGCTGTCGGCAATGCAAACGTTGTAGTCGTTACTGGTACCGGGGTAAACGTTGCTGGTACACTGAACTTAGGCTCAGGCGCATTCACTACAACAGGTAATGCTAACGTTGGTAATTTGGGTACTGCAACAGCAATCATCACTACTGGTAACATCACTACTGTCAACAGTGGTTTAGTACAAAACGGTACTTCTAACGTAACTATCGCAAGCGGCGCTAACGTTTCAGTGTTCACTGCCGGTAACGCAACTGCACAATTTGTTGTAACATCAACCGGTGCTAACATTCCAGGTACTGCTAACGTAGTTGGTAATGCTAACGTCGGTAACTTAGGTACTGCTACTGCAATCATCACTATTGGTAACATCACAACTATCAATAGCGGATTAATGCAAAATGGTACTTCTAACGTAACTATCGCTTCTGGTGCTAACGTTTCTACATTCATCGGTGGCAACGCTACTGCTCAGTTTGTAGTTACATCAACTGGTGCAAACATTGCAGGTACTGCTAACGTAGTTGGTAATGCTAACGTTGGTAACTTGGGCACAGGTGGACTAATCGTTGCTACTGGTAACGTCACTGGTGGTAACTTAGTTACAGGCGGCATTCTAAGCGTAACTGGTACAAGTGTAAGTTCCATCAATGGCAACTTGAACATGAACAGCAAATTTGTTGTTAGTTTGTCTGATCCGGTAAACCCACAAGATGCTGCAACTAAGCAATATGTTGACAACGTTGCTCAAGGATTAAACATTCACGATAGCTGTAATGTTGCTACAACTACTACGCTTGCAACTATTTCAGGTGGTACAGTTACATATAACAACGGCTCTTCGGGTGTTGGTGCAACACTAACAACTACTGGTTCATATACAACGATTGACGGTGTTACTCTAGCAAACGGAATGCGTGTTCTTGTTAAGGATCAGGTCGCTGCTGCACATAACGGTATCTATGTACTAACAAGCTCTACTGTATTGACTCGTGCTACTGATTTTGATACCCCAACTGAAATGGAAGGCGGTGACTTTACGTTCGTCACTTCCGGAACATTGTATGATAACACAGGTTGGGTAATGACTGACCCAGTAACAACAGTTGGTACAAGTCCTGTTACCTGGGTACAGTTCTCAGGTGCTGGTACATATACTGCTGGTACTGGTTTAACACTGACCGGTAGTACGTTCAGCATTTCAAATACTGCGGTAACTGCTGGTACTTATGGTAACGGTGATGCTGTCGCTACATTTACAGTCAACGCCCAGGGTCAATTGACCGCAGCGTCTAACGTATCTATCACTGCAAATGCTGCTAACCTATCAGGTACTGTACTCAAGTCAACTGTGGTCACTTCAAGCTTAACTTCAGTTGGAACATTGACATCACTTGCGGTAACCGGTAATACTACATCTGGTAACTTCATCGGTGTGTTTGCAAATGGCAACTCAAATGTTAACATCCCTGCTGCAAACGGCAATGTTAATATCTCTGCTGTTGGTACTGCTAACGTTGTTGTTATAACTGCGACTGGTGCAAACATCGCCGGTACACTAAATACCGGTACCGGCAACGCTAACGTTGGTAACTTGGGTACTGCAACAGCAATCATCACTACCGGTAACATCACAACTATCAACAGTGGTTTGATGCAAAATGGCACAAGTAACATTGCTATTGCGTCCGGCGGTAATATCACTCACTTTGTTGGTGGCAATGCTACTTCTCAGTTGACAGTTACTGCAACTGGTGCAAACATTCCAGGTACTGCTAACGTAGTTGGTAATGCTAACGTAGGTAACTTAGGTACTGCAACCGGTATCTTCACTACTGCTGCTAACACTCCTCTAGTACAAAACGGCACATCAAATATCGCTATCGCAAGCGGCGGCAACGTCAATACTTCAGTCGGCGGTACTGCTAACGTACTTGTAGTAACTACTGCTGGTGCAAACGTCAACGGTGTTACATATGCTAACGGTTCTGTAAACATTAACAATGTATTCAGCTTGTTTAGTAACGTTGCATCACTTGCTACTGTATCTCAGACTGCAATTGACTCGTTCACTGCTAATACTGCTGGTTTTGGTAGTGCGAAGTATACTATTCAGGCCTTCGATACTGTTGCTGGAGTAAGACAAATTTGTGAAGTTCTTGTAACTGCAAACACTACAGCAGCCCAGGCAACAGAGTATGCTATTATTTCTACTAGCGGTACACCGATTGCAACGTTTGACGTATCTTATGCTTCAAACACTGTTTCATTGTTGGCAACAGGCTTGTCAGCAAATACTACACAGTATAAGGTGACGAGACAGGCGATAGCATGGTAATGGTATAAATAACATATATCATCTACGGAAAGGGAACTAGATGGCAAACGATAAAGATTTCAGGGTAAAAAATGGCCTCTATGTAGCCACTGATGCTAATATACTCGGTAACACAGTTATCGCACAGAAGCTCACGGCAAACGGAAACGTCAATTTTACTAGTTCCCCTAACGTAGCACTAGGACCCGTCGGTAATGTAGTTATTACTGGCGGGTCTAGTGGCCAGTATTTGCAGACAAACGGATCAGGTGGCCTCGCTTGGGCCGCAGTTTCCGTAGCTAGTATCAGCAATGGTAACAGTAATATCAGCATTCCTGCTGCAAATGGCAATATCCAAGTAAGCGTTGCTGGTGTTTCAAACGTAATCACGTTCGCAAGTAATAATGCTTATCGTGGTTCGTATGGAATAACTGGAGCGCAGTTTGTAGCCAATACTGCACCTGCTAGTCCCCAGCCCGGCGATCAATGGTACAATACATTTAATGGTATTCTATTTGAATATCTAAATGACGGTACTACCTCACAATGGGTTGATATTGGAAGTCTTCCCCTACCTAACACAGCAACATCAAACGCAGGCGCAGTGTTAAACAACGTACAAACAACCGGCACTTATTACCCGGCGTTTATTTCATCAACTGCTAACGGCAACTATCAACTCAATTCAAATACTGCATTCAGTGCTAATCTAGCAAACGGTGCATTTATTGCAACTACGTTTGTTGGCGCATTAAGTGGTGCTGCTACTTCAGCTACTACAGCAGGTACAGTAACAACTGCTGCTCAACCAAATATTACAAGTGTAAGCACATCGTTTACTAGTTTAACTTTTACTAACGCACAAACGATTACTGCTAATAACATAACATTCAGTACTGGTTCTAATACTAATCTAGGCACATTTACCGGTAACTTCTCGCTATCAGCAGGGTCAAGACTCAACGCTACTTACGCTGACATTGCAGAAAAGTATGTAGCAGATGCTACCTATCTTCCAGGCACAGTTCTTATGTTTGGCGGTGAGTTTGAAGTCACGCTAGCAAACACATTTGATTCAACTAAGGTTGCTGGTGTCGTCACTACTAACCCAGCGTATTCAATGAACTCAGCATTAGAAGCAGAACATGTTGCAGAAATCGCTCTGCAAGGTCGTGTGCCATGTAAGGTTATCGGCCCGATTGAAAAGGGCGACTTGATGGTATCAGCTAGCAACGGACACGCTACTGCAAATAATGAAGCACGAGCAGGAACTATTATCGGTAAAGCACTAGAGAACTTCAACGGAGACTTTGGTACAATTGAAGTAGCAGTTGGAAGGTTCTAAGAAACATGATTCATATGAACATAAATAGAAATGATATAGGAAAAACGTAATGGCATTATTCCCGGCATCACCGACGAACGGTCAAACAACAGTTGTTAACGGGATAACCTATACCTATAATAGCGCACAGACTGCTTGGATAAGAACTAGCACAATTCCTTCCGGTGACTTAAATGTTACTGGTAATGTTATAGCAACCGGAAACATCAGTGGCGTAAGACTAATTTCAAACGTTGCAACTGGCACTGCTCCATTAACAGTATCTTCTACTACATTAGTTGCAAATCTTAATGCTGATCTGCTTGAAGGTTATAATCCTGCTGCTGCCAACACCGCTAGCACTATCGCACTTAGAGATGCAAACGGAAATCTTTCAGCTAATTTCTTTACTGGCAACGGTTCTCAGCTAACCGGTATTATCACTAGTGTATCAAACGTTTCAAACGGAAACTCAAACTTAAACATTCCAAGTGCTAACGGCAACGTTAATATCTCTGCTGTCGGTAATGCAAACATTGTAGTTGTTACTGGTACCGGTGTAAACGTAGCCGGTACGTTGAATACTGGTTCTGGTGTAATTACAGGTAATGGTAATGGGTTGAGTTCGTTGCAAGCGTCAAACGTCACCGGAACGTTACCTGCAGCAGTCACTAATGCAATATCAAATGTTGGTACTATTACTGCTGGTACTTGGAACTCGACATTTACTGCTGGCCTAAACGCAAATACTCTTGCTAACATTCAAGGTGGAAATGTCAGCGGAGCAGTAGCAAGTGCTACAGCCGCAACCAATGCGTCGGCATTACTACAAAACACAAGTACTGCAACTACAGTTTACCCGACATTCACTACTTCAAGTGCAAATGGTAACTCAAGTGCTGTTATCAATACCGGCATTAGTGCAAACTTAGGCAACTCCTCTATTACTGCAACAACGTTTGTTGGTGCATTGAGCGGCGCAGCAACTACGGCTGGCACAGTGACAACTGCTGCACAGCCAAATATTACATCAGTCGGTACTTTAACATCACTCGCTGTTACTGGTAATGCTACCGTTGGTAATTTACAAACAGGTGGCGGCACCGGTGGCAACATTTCCGGCGCTAATGTTATCTCTGCAAACGTGTTTACATCAACTGTAGCAACCGGCACTGCGCCGCTCGTAGTTTCCTCAACCACTCAAGTTGCTAACTTGAACGTTGCTACCGCGGGTACGGCAGGTTCTGCAACTACAGCAGGTACAGTAACAACAGCAGCACAACCAAATATCACATCAGTTGGCACACTCACGGGATTAACTGTTGGTAATGCTACAGCTAATGCGGTATTCGGTAATGGCACGATCACACTCAATTCTGGACTGATTACAGGTAATGGTAATGGACTGTCTTCACTGCAGGCAGGAAACGTAACTGGCACCCTTCCAACATCAGTCACTAACGCAATATCAAATGTTGGTACTATTACTGCTGGTACTTGGAACTCGACATTTACTGCTGGACTAAACGCAAACACCCTAGCCAATATTCAAGGCGGAAACGTTTCTGGTGCTGTAGCAAGTGCTACAGCCGCAACTAACGCATCTGCCCTGTTACAAAATACTTCAACAGCAACTACTGTTTATCCAACATTCACGACTTCGAGTGCTAATGGTAACTCAAGTGCTGTTATCAATACAGGCATCAGTGCTAACTTAGGCAATTCAAGCATCACGGCTACGACATTTGTTGGTGCGTTGAGCGGTGCTGCTACTAGCGCAACTACTGCCGGTACCGTGACAACAGCAGCCCAACCAAACATCACGAGTGTAGGTACATTAACCGCTCTCGCTGTTACTGGAAATGTCACCGCCGGAAACGCTAACGTAACAGGACAGTTGATTTCAACGGTAACAACAGGCACTGCGCCGCTCGTAGTTTCATCAACTACATTAGTTGCAAATCTTAATGCTGACCAGCTTGAAGGTTATAATCCGGCATCAGCTAACACAGCAAGTACTATTGCTCTCAGAGACGCAAGTGGAAATCTTGCAGCTAACTTCTTTATCGGTAACGGTTCTCAGTTAACTGGTCTTACTGTATCATCTACTACTCAAATTGCGAACGGCAACTCAAACGTCAACATCCCAGCAGCAAACGGCAATATAAACTTTAGTGCTGCTGGCAACGCTAACGTATTAGTAGTTACTGGTAGTAACGTGCAAATGGGTTCTGGTTCTGGCGGCAACATCACCGGTGCAAACTTAGTATCTGCTAATTTCTTTACCGGTACATTGACAACAGCGGCCCAACCAAACATAACTTCTGTTGGTACTCTAACATCATTGGGTGTAACAGGTAACTTAACTGCCGGCAACTTAATTGGTCCACATGCAAATGGAAACTCAAACATTAATATTCCAGCAGCAAACGGAAACATAAACTTTAGTGCTGCTGGCAATGCTAACGTGTTAGTAGTTACTGGTAGTAACGTGCAAGTAGGTACTGGTTCTGGTGGTAATATTACCGGTGCAAACTTAATAAGTGCTAACGTCTTTAGCGGTAACTTTACCGGTGTGTTCTCAAACGGCACCTCAAATATTGAAATTCCAACACAGTCCGGCAACATTAACTTTAACGTCAACGGAACCGCAAACGATCTAGTTATCACTGATACCGGCGTTAACATTGCCGGTACGCTAAATGTGGTAGGTAATGCGAACGCCGGTAACTTTGGTACTACAACAGCAATCATCACTACTGGTAACATTACAACTATCAACAGCGGGTTGTTACAAAACGGCACTTCAAATGTCGTAGTTACAGCAGCCGGCGGAAACGTAACTTTAGGTGTTGCGGGTACTGCTAGAATTACTGCTACAACAACTGGTGGCAACGTGAATGGTACATTCGGTGTATCCGGCAATGCTAACGCCGGTAACTTTGGTACTACAACAGCAATCATCACTACCGGTAATATTACTACAGTTAACGGTAACGTAGCAAATGCTTCTACTATTATCGCTAACGCAGCAAACGGTGTGGTTTTTGCAAACAGTATCACTACATCAGGCGCGGCTTCTGGTATAGTCAACGTTGCTGCTACATTAGGTAACTTGGGCTTTAGATCAGTCGCCGCAACCTACACAGATACAGCCGCAACTGGCACACAAGCCAACGCAGCAATACACTATCTTGCAACGCCAACCATCACCGGCGGTACAAATGCTAAGACATATACAAATATGGCTACATTTTTTATTGCCGGTAACGTTACTGCAAGTACTAATGCTACGATAACTAACAACTATGCAATGTTTGTTGCTGGCGGTAACAGCTTCTTCGGTGGTAATATCATTGGTACTCTTGCAAATGGTAACTCAAGTGTCAATATCCCTCTTGCTAACGGCAACGTTAATATTGCAGCGGTTGGTAATACTACCCTTATTGTCACTGGAACAGGTGTTAACGTATCAGGTACGCTAAATGCTACAGGTAATGCTAACGCAGGTAACTTTGGTACAGCTGGGTTGATTGTCGCAACTGGTAACGTCACCGGCAGCAATATTATTTCAACTACTAACCACTTGTTTAGTGTCGCAACTGGTATATCTGCGGCTGGTAGTACTCAAGCTACTGGTACTGCAATCAGCAAAGACTTCAACGTAGTAAGCACAGTTCTTTCTGGAAATGGTGTCACGCTACCGACTGCTGTTGCTGGTATGAGAATCACAGTCATCAATACTTCTGCAAACGCATTGAACGTATATCCATTGGGCAACGGAATCATCAACTCTGCTGCTGCAAACGCTGCATATTCACAACCAGCTGGCGCAAGACTTGACTTCATCTGTACTGCGGCAGCAACTGCTCCGGGCGGACAGTGGTATACACTCAATGCTACATATGGATAATAGCTAATGCCTCTTATATCATTATCAGGGTGTAACATTGCCGGCGGAATATCGATTACTCCCCGCGCAATATCTACGAGCTATGTAATTAGCTATCTAGTTGTAGCAGGCGGAGCGTCTGGCGGCGGACTTGCAGGTGGCGGCGGCGGCGCAGGCGGTTACCGGGCAGGAACATCTACGTTAACTGTCGGTCAAGTATACACTGCAACTCCCGGCGGCGGTGGCGCCTCTGTAAGTACAACTAGCGGTAACCCCGGTACAATTAGTACTCTTATAGGAACTGGAATATCTGTTACTGCAACTGGGGGCGGCGGC
>Ga0114975_10001423_pt1 | contig 17038 bp, 22 predicted proteins | sample S_130626_EF_Meta_FD_87031 | JGI IMG/M metagenome (GOLD analysis project Ga0114975, IMG submission 87031) | Freshwater microbial communities from Lake Simoncouche, Canada to study carbon cycling - S_130626_EF_MetaG | ecosystem: Environmental > Aquatic > Freshwater > Lake | place: Lake...
ATTGCATTATATATTTTCAGTTTTGCCATTTACACATTTTCACGATTGCGTGGCTTAGGCGCACACTCGGCAATGTAAGCATCCAACCCGTGGGTTGCAATGTACTGCAAGTTGCGCATGGTCCATGCATAAGATGAGCCAGAATGCCCCACCTCCATGTGGTTCATTATCGCGGTGAATGCGGGATTGTTGGAGAACATGTATCCCGTTGATTCGGATGGCGGATTGTCGCGCAAATACGACCATGTGCAGGACTCGGTTTTCTTTGTGGTTTTGATGACCGCCGCAATGCCATCTAACACATTGGAGTCAATGTCATAGTTGACGATGCGCGAATCGTCCATGGAAACGGGATAAAAAGAAGCCATGATAACAAGATAATTTATCATGACGCAAATGCTTTAAATCCATTTCGAAATGGATTTACTCGACGACGTTATCCAATTGCCACAACCCGTCCAATGATGGTGGCACTTCCAACTGACTGCACAGTTCTTTATATTTGGGAATGCCGTTGTTTGCAATGAACCGAAGCTGACGCACAATCCAACCGAACACGAACGGCTTGGGCTGCTGGGCATTGTACCAATGCATTTCGTATCTTAGGTTGTTTGTTTGAGAATTCATGTTGTCGAAGAGAGCATCCAATGTTGAATTGTCCCCCTGGTGAATTGCATCCGCTTCCACGTCCTTGACGGATTCCCAACCATTGGGCGCAACCTCCAACAGCGAGTGCATGGCACGATTCAGCAACCGTTCGGACAGCCAGTGTTTCATGTCCTGACTCAAATCTAAGGCCTCAATTTCGGCATGCGTCATTGGGTGCAACGTAATTGCGTTAATTCGTTCTTCTTCAAGGTGTGCTAAAGCTTCCGCAGATGGTGCATCAGGCACAGACTCTTCCTCAACGACAACGGGCTCCTCCTCAACATCGGGCTCCTCCACAACAGCGGGCTCCTCCTCAACAGCGGGCTCCTCCTCAACAACGGGCTCCTCAACAGCGGGCTGCTCCTCAACAACGGGCTCCTCCTCAACAACGGGCTGCTCCTCAACCGCGGGCTCAACAGCGGGTTCTTGTTCTGACATTGGATTATACACTTATTGAAATATTTTTAATTTTGGATTTGGCCAAATGTGGATTCCTGAAAAACGTCCAAATACATGAATCCGTCTTCATCCTTTTCCTTCGAATAAATGTCTCCCATGATTGCCGTGGTTGGATGCAGTTTGTTGTTTATAAACACAAAAATGGCGTATGCTGAATCCAACTTCATGTGCTTTCGAATCACGAAGATGAATTGCGCGAGCGTCAACTCAAATGGCACAATGAACTTGTTTTTCTTCAATGGATGAATGCTCTGCAGTTCCTCGCTGCATTCCACCACCACCGGAATGCGGTCTGGGTGCTGCTTCAAAATGATGGACGCCTTCAATTTGCGCTCATCAAACGACGCATTTTTGCGGTATTTACCCAAAGGAATGTTTGCCATACGATGCATGTATTATATAAAAAGTGTTTATTATGATTTTTGTGAAATAATACTTAAAACAATGGGATTACTAACTTTAAACACATAAGCTTGACCAACGCATTTGAACAAATGGACACCGCGCCACAGACTTCGCCACATACTTCGCCAACCACGCAACAGCAGCTTCAAATACTACAGCAGCTGCAAAACATGACACAAGGGAATATGTCTCCAAGCAATTTTGTGCCCATTCAAGGTTCAAACGGCATGCTTCGGAATGCAGTCGTCAATAAACTTGCCACAACAAATGCAAAGGCAAACGCATCATTGGGATTTTCGGTTCCTACTCCAATTTTGCGCAACACAATGACAAAAACGGCGTCGTCGGCAGTGGACCAGTTTCAACTACAGCCAGCACAACAGCCAGCACAACAGCCAGCACAACAGCCAGCACAGCAGCCAGTACAACCACAGCAACCACAGCCAGCACAGCAACAACAGCCAGCACAACAACAGCAGCAACAACCAGCCCCGGTGGAATCTGATTCCAATCCATTGACTGGCATGGTCAAGGACGTGATATTTGCCATGATATTAAATATTCCTGCCCTGCGCACGAAGCTGCAGGTCATTCTGGACAATCCGTCGTTAATTTGGGTGGAAATCAGGAAAGTGCATGATGAACTGCAGGCCAAGCTGACGCCGCAGGAGCTGGAGCAGCTGAATGCGTATGCGTGCCAGGACAGCAGTCGGCGCACCATTGTGTCCGTCATGCAGACCGCATTTGTCAACATCATGGCCGACGGCAAGATTGACATGAGCGATGCGCCGCATTTCCTGGCACTGATTCACGACTGCATCACGCTGTTTTCAACCGACGCAAACAACAGCAATTCCGTGGCGTTAAACAGCAACACGGTCATCACGTTCCTGCATTTCGTGCTGAAGTGCATTCTGATTCTGACGCTGGATGACCCCGAAGAAGCCGCCGCGCTAGTCATGCTGGATGGCAGCTTCAAGCTGGTCAAACTGACGGTGTTGCCTTTGACTGCAAGCAAAAAGTGGTGCTGCTGCTTTTCTTAAATGGATTGGATAAACATGGATGAGCAAATAAATTATATTCGGTTATGTATAATTTATTATTTATATTTGCATACTACAATTGCACACAAACTGCATGCCACCACTCGCCAGAATGAATGCACCGGTGCACATCTATGTTCCATCCAATCAAAATGCGGATGGAACAACAACGTATAAAACGAATGCCGGCATTCCATTTGAATGCGTGGAATTTGTGCGTCGGTATTTCATGCAGACGCATGCATTGACATTCCCGTCTGTCGTGGATGCCACCGACATGTTTTATAGCACGCGTGAATTGATTCCAATGACCCGAGCTCCGCCTGGAATTAAGTCGGTGGCATTAAGCACATGCATTTACCCATATGTTAGACCACCACTGCATTATTTGCGCCCAGGCACTATGCTGTTCTGGGCTCCCAAACCCACTGACGAATTGAAATACGGGCACGTGGCTCTGGTCGTGGAATCGAATGCAGAACACGTGATTGTCGCACAGCAGAACAAATATCCGCCGATTCAGGTGCATGACACAAACGAACTGTTCAATGCCATAAACTCGCCCAATTCTGCATATTTAGGGCTCAAGATGGTTTTGTAAGGAAAACAATACTTCAGTAATTCATACCGTTATCGACATTCGCGACAACTTCACCCCCCAACGACAACGATGCAACATCTTCTTCGCCATGAGGTGCACCGCCTTTATTCGATGATGGTTTATTGGTCAAATCGTGCAACTTGCGATAGGTTGCCACGTGTTTCTGCATGAACTTTTTGGTTTTCCCGCGCGTTTTTTCCCACAGCCGATGACGCAAATAGCACACGATGGAGAGCCGCACGGCGTCCTTATTTTCCAACCGGATGGGCAAATTCCCGTGCCACTCGTGCACGTCCATGAACAGCACGTCGCCAGTGCGCACATTGACGCCGACGCCGTACTGCGGAAAGCACGTCTCACCGCCGGTGTATTTCCCGTGCTCAATGACCACCAGGTTTCCGAACCCCTCCGCATCGTCGCCGCGGTCCGTGTGAATGGTGGTCTTGTAATTCACGTTGGTGGTGACGGTCGTGAACGCGGTGTCGGCGATTTTGAAATAGGTCTGCTTGGCCTTGCGGTGCTGCTTTTTGTAATGGTCGGGCACGATTTTCTCGTAATACGTGTCAATCTCTCGAATGAGAGGAATCAACTTCTTAAATTTGTCGGGGTAAAGCATGTTGAAGCGCGTCTCCCGCACGGCGGGGTTCAGCTTTATGCCGTGCTTTTTCAGCAGCACCTTCTGGCTGGGGCCGAGCGAGTCAAAGTAGCCGACGATGTTGGTCATTGCAGCGATGTCCTTGTCGGTCTTGACCTTTTTGGAGCGCGTTTTGGTCCTGAGGCCGGACGCGAGGCGGCGATTCGTGGACGTGGTGCGCGCGAAATCAATCATGTTTTCGTAGAACGTGTCGATTTTCTCCTTGGACAGCTTGCCCTTCCTAAATTTGAGGAGGAGGCGGTTGTCGTCGGTGTAAACGTCGGCGTCGTCGTTGATGATGATGTCAATGAGAGAGGGGGTCACAAATTGATGCTTATGCTTTTCCATGGCGGCGTCGCTAATGTTTTTCTTGACGTAATAGACGTCAATGCCGCCCTTCTTCTCATGCTTTATAATCATTGGATAAGTGTATTGATTGGCGTGAGATAACTTATGATGAGATATTAAAAACTAAATCAATGTTATTCAAAAAAATTGATTTAATGAAATTAATGCAATTGACCAACGAACGAACATAGAATCACATACAAACAAATGGGAGCATCACATGGAAAAACGAAGAAGGAACAGAAGGAAGAAGCTAGGGCGTGGGCGAACACAAAGGACATTGAAGTTGCTACTCTATATGGGGAAAACACGCAACTTCGCAATCAACTCATGATGATGCAAGTTGACATGCAAGCAATCCGCGACGTGTTGAAAGGGCAACAATTGGCGTTGAATGAAAGCGCGAATCAAATGAACGAAAGAATGACTGAAATGGAAAATGATGTGAAGGTGGTGATGTTTCAAGATTCTGGAGTAGGCGGAAGCTTAATGCCAGTGTCATTGGGAACAGAACAAGAACAAGAAGTTTATTACCGTAAAATAATTTCGGATCCGGAAGACCCTGATGCATGGAAAAAAGAAACAAAACGACGCAACGCTCGCGAAGATATTGCGTGGGTTGGAAGAGTGTGCTCTTTGAAACAGGTTGAGAAGCTGTATGTTGACGAATGTAAATACAAAAAAACGAATGTGTCAGCCCAATGCAACCTACTGGCAAAATCTAACGGTGGTTATGTAAGTGGTCTGATTAATAGGCAAGTGTTTCCATCCACCCACATGAGAAGACATTTGTATGAGTATGACCGTGTTGAACCAGAATGAAATAATTAAAAAATATCATCATAATACCTGTTTTACATGATTGTGAAAACATAAATGATTGTGAAAAAATAATATAAAACGCAAATCAAAATACATTTACATGACCATCATCCACATTCACACATTCACATGGAAGAACTTGCTTATCCGTCCGGCACATATCAATGCATTTTTTACACTGCATTGTTTCTTCATCCAACCCACATATGTGCTGGGTTTTATTATGAAATGACTTCATGCGCGCTGATGGGGGTGGCGTTGTATGCGACTTCTTTGAATTATTGGAGATTTCCACTCATGAGCTCTCGCAGAAGAACAATTGACGCGCTTGTTGCCAAATCTTCCATTGCATATCACATTTATTTGTCGTTGTACACACCAAACCGAATGCACACCACATTGCCATTTTTGACGGGCAGTGGTTTGTATTTTGCAAGTTTTCATTTGTATAAAAAAAAATATGTTAAAAGTGCGGCAGTTTGCCACTGCTTGCTTCACACGCTAGTGAGCATTGGGGCATCAATGTTGTACAAAGAACATTATCATTCGCGTGATAGGCCATGACCCCCAGAGCTAGAACACTATTCGGCCATAAAAAAATATCATCATAATACATTGAACGAACAATGACCCCCCTGTTTTACCACTCGCTGACGACTGCGGTCATTATCACCATCGTGTTTTTGGCCATGAACTATTTGGACGTGCATTTAGAGGAGAATTATGACATGACCGAACACCAAAAAAACTTTTTGAAGGCCCCCGTGCAGTTCTTATTGCTATTCGGGGTTAGCATGACCGTCATGTATTTGTTCTCGCAGTGGTTTCGCGTGAAACAGGGATGAATCATTTATAACCCCATTCCAAGTGTGGCCGAATCATACAACGCATCGACCAACCCGTATTTAATGCACGTCTTCGGGTTAAGCCAGAGGTCATGCTTCAACAATTTGGTCAATTTCTTTTTGGGTATTTTTGCAGAGTCGCCGTACAATTTGGTAATTTGTTCCATCATTTCAGTCAGATGGTTGTATTCATCTTCCAGTTCGCTCATTTTGCCCCACATTCGACTATTCAGCTGATGAATGAGCATGTAGGCATTCGCGCCGATGAATCGCTTGTTGCAAACCACGCTGATGATGGTTCCTGCCGATGCCGCGCAACCCTCAATGATGGAATGAACTGGAACCCGCAAATTCTTTATGGTGTCCACTGCAGCATATGCGTCATAAAGCGACCCACCATACGAATTGATGTGCAGATAAATCGGAATGTTGGGCACGTTCAACTCAAACGACATCGTGTGCACAAACTTTGCGGCCTCTCTCAACAGGGTGTTCAATTGAAATATGGACTCCCGAGAAACATCCGAATAAAAATAGACGTGATTGTTTTCTCTGACAATCTTCGTCTCCTCCTCCTCATTGTCGCTGTCATTTGTCTCGGGTTTTTTGGGTTTTGTCTTGCTCATCATGTGTTGTGTAATTGAACAATGATGATGAATCTTTATATGGTTTGAATCGCAATGTGTTCAATCATTTTATCGTCGGCTTCTGCAGTCGCTTCGCTTTGAGTTGCTTCGCTTAGAACGCTTACCACAGTCGCTTCGCTTACGTGATTTCCCACCCCGTCCCCTCGGTGTAGTAGACCGTCCCTTCGGTGTAGTGGACCGTCCCCTCGGCGACATAGACTGTGAACCATGGATCGCGGAAGAAGCCACCTCCGCTTCATCCACCGGTGGTTTATAAATATCATATGACATCATCAACATAATCAATATAAACCGTTTCCACATGTTTATCACCACATGCGATTTGTCGCCTCTCGTGAAAAACGCACTAAACTCATTCGACTTCGGAAGCGGATCACGAAAAAATATGTTTAAAAGGGTGGTGATTTCATGTGGTGTGGCCAAATAATAAGCGACCAATGCCATGTGCAAGTAGTCATTCAAAAATGCATTTTGCTTGAACATGATGCTTTCTCCCAAATGATGAATTGGCATCAATGGAACTTGGCTGTCGCCAAGGCTTCTATCCTTTTTTGCATTTTCGGATACTACAAGTTGTTCCAATGGCACAGAATTTCGATGGGCTCTCTCAAACATCTGGGCTAAAATGTGTTTTGCCTGTGCGGGAATTTTCTTGCCACTATTGAAATAATTAATGGCGATGGGCATCAGTGCATCGACCTCCGTTTTATGATGGGGCAGGTCATAATCCGTCAGGAACACTTTTGGCACTGACCTAGACATTGTGATTTTGCAATTTTATATATAATGCATACATATAAAATTTTTAATACCCAAAATCGGGTCCAAGGGTACAATGGAAGGTTTACGGGGGGTCCAAGGGGGGACGCATGTCCCCCTTTTAAAATAGGCTGGAATTGCCCCAGCCCGCTTCATTCGCGGCCATGGGTTCAAAGTCGCCGCCGCCCATCATTTGTTGCTGCTGCTGCTGTTGCGCCGGCTGTTGCTGCTGCGGTTGGCCCGAATACATGGCGTTAAAGTCTTTGACCATGTTGCCCATGCCCATGCCCATTTGGGCCCGGTTGTTCGTCAACTGTGGGGGAGGAGGGGGCGCCGTCATGGGCACGCCGGACGCCATGGACCCCGTGATGGGCTGCGTCACGCGCACCTGGCCCTGGCCCTGGCCCTGAGCGGGACCACCATGCGACTTGTTGCCCGACCACATGTCAACCGCGCGCTCCACCAGGATTTGCGCCTTCTCGCCCAGCTTCGTCTTAATGGAGAAGAGAATCATGACGAACACCATGAGGATGTTGATGATGTGAAAGCGCTCGTATTTGATGCCGCTATAAGTGGGGAAGTAAATGACCATGCGGTGAATGAAGTAGATGGCGAGCAGCATGGAGAACGTCTGCGCAAAAATCTCGGCCAGAATGGTCAGGCTGCCCTTGTCATCGTCGGGGTCAGGCACGTAGTAGCGGATGATGTAGATGACGACGATGGCCGGAATGAAGCCGATGGCGACATACTGCATCATGTTCAGCACTTCCCCCTGGGAGTCCTCGTTCAGCTTGAACACTTGCTTAAAGAAGCCGCCACTCGCTGAAGCGGTGTCCTTGGCGGTTATCTCAATGGCGTCCATTGTTTCGAAAAAGTATTTATATGTATAATATATTTACAATAGCGAAAGAAAATTAAAATGCGACTAATTGCAATTGTTTTAATGTTCGAAAAATAACATAAATGCAACCGACTGCATTTGTATACCAACCAGAATAATAACACTAACAATATTCCAAACATGCTGAGAAGTATTGCAGAGCACAACAAATATCGGCGCGTTCCGCCCAATACGCCCCTGTTGTCGAACCAGTTCCCGTTGCGACACGAAGAGAACCAGTACCTGCATTTAATTGAGGATATTCTCTCGGAGGGGACCAAGGAGGAGGGGCGCAACGGCACCACCTTCGCCGTGTTTGGTGCGGCGATGCACTTCTCGCTAAATGATCGCCGGGTGCCGTTTTTGACGACGAAGCGCGTGGCGTGGAAAACGTGCCTAAAAGAGCTGTTGTGGTTCATTCGCGGAGAAACGGACAATGCGCTGCTGCAGGCGCAGAACGTGCACATCTGGGACGGCAATGCGTCGCGCGAGTTCCTGGACAGCCGCGGACTGGTTCACAGACCCGAGGGCGACCTGGGTCCGATTTACGGGTTCCAGTGGCGGAATTTTGGCGGCGATTACGACAAGGACAAGGACAAGGACACCAATGACGAACCCGCTAAAAAGGGGGTGGACCAGCTGCAGTCGGTCATTGAGGCGCTAAAGGACCCTGCCCGTCGCACGTCTCGGCGACTGGTCGTGTCCGCGTGGAACCCGTGCCAGCTGGATGAAATGGCGCTGCCGCCGTGCCACGTCCTCATGCAGTTCCACGTGACGCATGGCACCCTGCTGTCGTGCTCGTTGTATCAGCGCAGCGGGGATGTGGGTCTGGGTGTGCCGTTCAACATTGCGTCTTACTGCATGTTAACACACCTGTTGGCGCACCATTGCGGGCTGGAGGCGCACGAGTTTGTGTATTATTTGGGGAACGCGCACATTTATGACGACCACGTGGAGGCGCTACAATCTCAGCTTAAAAGAGAGCCGTTCGAGTTTCCGAAACTCGCAATTCGGGCGCTGCATGAGAACATTGACGACTACGCAGTGGGCGACTTCGACGTGCAGGGATACCAGTGCCATGATGCCATACAGATGACGATGAGGCAATAAGCGATAAGCAATGCGATAAGCGATAAGCGATGCGATAAGCGACAAGCGATAAAAAGCGACAAGAATGTTTACTGTTCATTTGTTATAATGCAAATAATTATAATAAATGTGGTCATGACCGTGTGTTTATTTTTTGGATTTTGATTTGGATTTGGATTTGGATTTTTTGGTTTTTTTGGAGCTGGCCCGGCGATGTTTACGCCGAGTTATTTTGCGTTTTTTACCACCAAGCGACGGAACCTGAGGAACGGGTTGGATGGGAGCCTGCGAAGTAGCATCAGGTGCAGCAGCAGCGGGTGCAGCAGCGGGTGCAGTAGCGGGTGCAGCAGCTGTGGCATCAGATGCAAAAAGACCACTTAAATCAATATCCTGAGTCAATGCATTTTTGGCCTTTTCCACAGTGCTACCAATGGCATTATCAACGCTGGAGGCGGCATCTTTGATGGTTCCCACTACAGAAGCGGGTGCTTCTGCGGCGGGAGGAGGAGGAAAGGCGTCAGAAACCGAGTCAGAAGACAATGTGTCGGAAACGGGTTGAGACAATGTGTCGGAAGACACGGACTCAGGAAATGAGTCTGGTGCAGACAATGAGTCTGGTGCAAGTGAAACAGGCGCAGGTGAAACAGGCGCAAGTGAAACAGGCGCAGGAAATGATTCTGGAATGTCAGTGAATGATTCGGCTGCAGGTGCAGGTGCAGGTGCAGGTGCAGGTGCAGGTGAGGCAGGTGAGGCAGGTGCATCCTTGTCTTCGGTTTCAATCGTAATTTTAATGCGTTTATCGGAATGTTTCATTAACCATTCCATGATTGCATTCTCCGTGCGTTCGCCTGCATATTCCACCCGCTTGTTTTTTATCTTGTTGATGTAAACAATCGTTGGAACCCCGCTGACGTTTACCTCGGGGTGAAGCTTCTTCTGAGCGAAGGGACTTGCTTCCGGGTCAAATTCTGCAAAAGCCAGTTCCGAATTCAGTCGTTGCGCCAACCTTTTCCACACCGGTTTAAAATTTTTGCAATGGTCGCATGTTTCGCTGGAATGCAGTGCGAGCACATGAGGGTTATCGAGCAATGCACCCAACTCATTTAGATTGCCTTTATTAAACATCATCACCCCTTTGTTTCCGCCACTGCTGCAGCGACGTTTGCGCTGTGTTTTGTTGTTGCGCCGTTTGTAGTGTCTCAGTGATTTTGACATACTTGTGCAATGGATTGTTGTGTTGCAGGTTCCTTAATATAGATTGCATATAATTAAATTTGTAAAATTAAATTATGTTCATATAATATTACTATCATAGTATACATTGCATTACACATTTCATGGCACACATGCACATGACCGCAACCACGTGGGCCATTTTAGCCATGTTCATCATCGGACTCCTGTTCACAATGACACACACCAGCCGCAGCGTGCAAGAGGCGTTTCAAGGCAACGGCCCCATAGTGGCGAACAAAGACCGGTGCCCGAACATCCTCATTCAAAAGGGGTCCCAGCTGTATTTGCACAACAGCCGTCTGGCCAATGTGCCCGGCGTCAATCCGCTTAAGTTCAACAATTTAGAAGACTACGTGGAATTCACGGAATGGCAGCGCAGCCAGGGCATTCGCTGCCCCGTTTTATACATGCAGCACTCGTTCGATGCGCAGGGCAAACCCATCTACAAAATTAGACCAGGCCCTCTGGACCTGCAGGGCGGGCTGCCCTCCGTGGCCAATGCCGGCATTAGTGCCGCCAGCAATGCCAATGCCAACATGATTGAAGACGCCGACAAACCGCCGATGAATGCCAACTCGTACCCCGCATTTGACCCCATGGAACCGAATGTGGGCTCCGCAAAAGACCACCCTAAAAAATGGAGGGGATTGAGCGCGAATGCGATGGACCCCAACTGGGGCGGCGATGCGTACACCCAAGCTCTCATTGATGCCGGGAAGTACTCGGGGGATGAAGTGAGCCTTTACGTGCCTTAACCTTAGTTGGAAGCATCCAAATATTTGAATGCCGCTGGCACGGCCGTGGTCTGAAAATTCGTCATGGTGATGAGCGCATTCATTAGCGAAATCGTTTTATCGCTGGGCGGAGATGCAGTGTTTGAATCCGAAATCATTTGTTCAGACAGCGAATTGAGGGATGCAATTATTTTGCCCTGCGTCCATGCATCCATGACATCAAGGGTGGCTTCATAGCTGTTTCGGTTTGAATTGTCCGACAGTTGCAACGAGTTGACAATGTTTTTTGTTTTATCGGTCAACGTGTCCGAGAGGTTTTTTGCCGCGACACCTGGTGTGTCATTTGAAGATGAGGAGGGCGACGACGACGAGGACGAATCCGATGATGACCCACCCAAGGAAAAGCCTTCGCGCCGTGGCCGCGTCAATGCGGCGGCTCTTGAAACCACATAGTATCCTGCCAATATGAGTGCAGAAATCAGAACGTATTTGATTATGGTGCCGATGTCCATGATGAAATTGAGTATGGTATGGCGGGGTATTGGGTCGGGTCAATGCGTATACATTACGTCATTAAAAAATTATAAATGTTCTGAATGCATTGTTTGCTTAATTTGCGCTGCGTTTCCAGCCGAATGTCGTTCAAGCAATCGCTGCTTCCACATGTTTTAAACGCCTCTATCAGGGCACGCAGCGTGGGGTATTTTTTCACGATGACCGCCGCCGTTTTGTTGCTGACACCCGGAATGTTGCACAGCATGATCTCTCCAATGTTTTGCGGCGTTATGTTCTCGCACTTGACCTGCTTCACCTTGAGCACGCTACAATAAGATGGTTCTTCTGCTGCCGCTGTTGTTGTTGTTGCCGTGGTTGCTGTTGTTGCTGTTGTTGCTGTTGTTGCTGTTGTTGCTGTTGTGGTTGTTGTTGCTGTTGTGGTTGTTGTTGCTGTTGTTGCCGCTGTTGTTGTTGTTGTTGCCGCTTCATTAGCCGCTGATGCAGGAACGCTGTAATATTTCCCATAAGGCGCAGGAGATGCCGCCAATTTGTCGGCATAGTGCTGAATGAGCTCGTGCGTTTCCATGATGGACATGGTTCGAACCACGCTAAAGCCCTTGTAGTAATTCAAAGAGCACATGGCCGAATAAAGCGCCTTTTTGCTGATTTTACTAAAGCGTTCATTGTATCGCGCAAGGTCGCCCTCGATGATGTAAACCACGTTGTGGCAATGCACGTTGGGAATGGCCTGCAGCCGATGCGACTGCTCCTTGTATCGGCCGTCCCGGATGGATGCTGCTAAATCCAGAAGGGTCTTGCGCTCAAACACGATGTAGTCCGTTTGCCCGTCAGCAGAAGAGAGAATGACGTCGCCCACGGGGAGGGGTTCAGACCGCAGCTGATGCGCTGAGTTCAGTTTAAACATTCCGTGCAACGCATCTTCGCGTGTGTCAACCCGGATTATCATGAGTTTCCTTTGTTTATGCTACAATTACATAATTACTAACATTTAAGTAATTATATAATAACAAATAAGTGAGGGATGTTAAACCTTGATGAAGGGAAAGGTTCGGAGGAGGGGTTCGGGGCGAAACGCAGCAAGTGCACGGCCGAGCCGTTAGGTGCCTTGTGAACGTAGTTCCCCGGTTTAGAACAGGCCCGGCCTGTACATGCGAGTGGGGACACCACCAGAGCCCTGGGGGTTCATGGTGAGCAATTTATTGGCCTTCAAATAAGCAAGACCGGGGATGCAACCCAGAGGGATGCCGCAGCCGCAATAGGGAGCACGGGAAGTGATGGCGCTGCCAAGATTGGGGTTGCGCCCCTGCATGGTCACGAGACCACCCTTCTTGGGGCCACCAAGAATGCACGTGTTGTTGGTGATGGACTGTATGGCCTGACATTTTTTAGTAGTTGATAATACCATTTTATTTGTTTGTTTAACGTTGAGTTATATTATGTCTAAATATTTTATTTTTTTGTTCATTTATTTATTGTATTGCTCATAAAATGCTATTCAAACATTCAAACATTCAAACACATTCAAAACATTCAAAACATTCAAACACATTTCCAAATGGACTTAAAGTGAACCCGCGATAAAATTGTATCCTCCAGCCCTTTAACAATGGAATCGGAATCAGACAAACAGCGTTCGTCACCACAACGTTCGTCGCCACAACGTTCGTCGCCACAGCGTTCAACGTTGACCTCTAAATTGCTCCATGCCGAAGAATTCATGCCATCCGAGGATGGCGGCTTAATATTCAATCCTTACAACCCCGAAAACCGCGAGATTACATTGAGTCAGATTCAATCTATTCTCACCGCATACGGCGTGCCCGACCCCAAGGTGCACAACATCGACCTTTACAAGCGCGCGTTCGTGCACCAGTCTTATACCCGCCGCCTCGAATTTGAGAACACCACGGAAAACATCCGCGTGGTCGACAGACCCGACGACTGCATGCCGCTGCGCACCAAATCCAACGAGCGCCTAGAGTTCCTCGGCGACGGCGTGCTGGAGTGCGTGGCCAAGTACTGCCTGTACCGTCGCTTCCCCAAAGAGAACGAGGGCTTCATGACCGAGAAGAAAATCGCCATTGTGAAGAACGAGTCCATCGGGCGCATGGCGTACGAGATGGGCCTGCACCAGTGGTTCATCATTTCGCGCCACTCGGAGGAGAAGAAGCTGCGCACGAACCTGAAGAAGCTGGGCTGCCTGTTTGAGGCGTTCGTGGGCGCGCTGTTCCTGGATTACAACAAAATCTCGATCAAGGACGAGGAGCACTGGTTCGAGCACGTGTTTGCCACCGGGCCCGGGTTCCAGATGGCGCAAATCTTCATTGAAAACGTGTTCGAGAAGCACATTGACTGGATTGCGCTCATTCGCAACGACGACAACTACAAGAACATCCTGCAGGTGAAGATTCAGAAGGAGTTCAAAACCACGCCGGACTACATTGAGCTCGGGCGCGACATGGAGTTGGGGTACACCATGGGCGTATATTTGTGTCTGGGGCAACAAATATACGAGACGTCGCCTGCGGCCGCCGTCAGCTTCGCAGAGCTGAGGACGTTTGAGGCGGTGCACGCGGCGTGCGAAGAGGCGGGCGGGCGCATCCTGGTGTTTTTGGCGCAGGCCTCGCACAAAATCAAGAAGAAGGCGGAACAGCTGGCGTGCGACAGCGCGATTCAATACATGCCTTAGCAGATGCCTTAATTGCGGTGGCGGCGGGTTTTTCCACCAACCACGTATCCTGCACGAATGCGCGCTTCTCTTCGTTCTCGCGACAATCGAGATGCCTTTCGGCGCTGACGACGAGACGCCGGATTGGCTGGGGTTGGCGGCACGGGCAATGGACGCACCAGTAGTGGTTCTGGTTGTTGTGGTTGTTGAAAAATGTTATGCGGATTAAACAATCCGGGTTGTTGACGCTGCAGTTGTTGTTGTTCAAATGCATGGAGCGCCGCTCTGCGGTCGGCGCGGCGCGACATGCGTGCAGGCCGGCTTGCGGCTCGACTTGCAGCCCGACTTGCTCTGCGTGCGGCTTGACGCGGTGAAACCCGTTCTTCCACATCTTCCATTTCGTCTGCTGGATAGCGGTCGATGAATGGGGGTGCCATAGCAGCAGGTTCAGGCGGAATGGGAATAAAAATGGGGGTGCGGTCATGTTCCAGAAACAATATATAAGCAATGCCTTGGTTATCATACACAGTTCCCACCAAACGAACCGGAATACGAACACCCAAATCGTCAACCAAATGCTGCTCTGGATAGCCGTTGAATTCTTCAACGGTCATGTTATTAATAAAATGGTTGATTTGTTCCATTTTGCAAAATTATGAAAATCAAATGCTAAATGCTTATATCATTTGATTATATTTTTTTTAATGGCGACGGGTGCTTTTTTTCTTCGAATGACGACGGGTGCCTTTTTTGCCTTTTTTCTTCGAACGCCGTCCACCTTGTTTGTTCCACCAAAATTTTAATTGACCCATTGGTGTCATAGTTGATGGGGGCAACAATTTTCGGTTTTGGTTTATCATTTCTTCCCGGGCCAGACTGGCTTGCTGCCTTTGCATTTCTTCTTGCTGCCTTTGCATTTCTTCTTGTTGTTGCAGTTGCTCTTGTTGTTGCTGTTGTTGTTGATGTTGTTGTTGTTGTTGCTGTTGTTGAGATTGCATGTACATGGCCTTATACGGATCCATATTTAATGATAACTTGGGCATGGGACCATCTGTCAACGGATTTATCACAGGCTGCAAACTATGCTTAAAAAAATGCAACGCGAAGTCATATTCCCTTCTATCGTGTAGTTCCTGTTTGCCAAAGTATTTTCTATCGAGGCCTTGAGGAGGAATATCGAACTCATTGAGTCGACCAAACATGGCATTACTGTTGTCATTCCTTTCCATATTGGGACCAAATAGGGGTAAAAACTCAACCGAAGCAATACCGGTGCCGCCATAATTAGGATTTACACATTTTAAAATTACCCTCTCCTTCGAGGCTTCAACGACAGGCAACACCTCACGTCGTGGGTACAAATACAAACTTCTCAATTCCTCCATTTTGTAAAAGTCTAAATCCTTACAAGGAAATAACCCTGAAGCACCAAGAATTTCTGCTTGACTGAACAATTTTACTGTACGCGACAGGCGGTTTACACTTGAATACACCGACCCGCGAAATTGTCTTTTTGCATATTCGATTAAGGTTTTAAGATGTTTGTCTCTTTCATCACCCTTAAGCTCACGGTAAAAATTAACTAACAAATCCATGTCTAATGGCATATTTGGGTTCACAAACCCTTCAAACGCATATGCTCCCCCACTCGTGTTTAACGCAACCAGATGTTCAAAACATTTCTCAACCCACTTGTCAACATAATCTTTGATTGTTTCAATTGTTTGTCGTTGTTTATTTAAATGTTCTAATATAAATTCTATTATAACAGTGGACCGAATAAACAACGCATAATAAAACCTTGTTTTTGTAGCGTTAAACTGATTAGACATGATATAACTAACGCAACGTTCAAACACACTTGTGTTTTGCCTTCCATAAAATGCCGTGTTTCCAAAATAATAATTGGCAACAGAAACATTCAAATTAGGTGTAAATCTACATAAGTGTTCAACCATTGCATTTCTACAAACAATTATCACGCGTCTGAGTTCGGCATAACATTCTGGTCCAAAGTATGTGAAACAAAGTTCTTGGTCGAATCTCACTTGTTCAGTTGTCGGTAAGTTGGGTCCGAATGCATTCAATAGAATATCGCCAGTGATCTCGCCAGTGTATTTTTGCATTATTGAATTATAATATGTATGTTATATAATAGATACTATATAAAATAATAAAAATAATAAAACACCATATAACATAAACAAGCAACCATGTCGGCTGCAGTTGCAATTTTAGATGCGCTACGAAAAAAACCACTGGCCGAAAAGAAAAAAGAATTCTCGGTTGCATTTTTTGTTGCAAACGCATCTAAATCTAAATCCAAATCCAAAGAAGAAGACAGAGAGAAAGAAAGGGACGAAGAGAAAGAGAGAGAAGACAGAGAGAAAGAGAGCGAAGAAGAAGAACCTGAAAAACGCGCAATGGGTCCAACGGTTCGGATCGTGGACCAAGCCAGCCTAAAATTGGTCAATCGCGAAGACATATTCGCCAGGATTAAGGCCGCGCGCGGAATCATAACCGAAGCCGCACCGAACCCGTTAACTTTAACCGCTGCAAAGTTGGTCAGCATCGTGGAAGAAGCCCCGGTTCCTAAACTGAAGGGCCGCAAACTGCAAAAAATAAAGCTCATACCCGTTTCATCGGCACCAGCCCTAGACAAAGTGGTTTTGCAAGAAGCACCCAATGAGGTGGTTGAAGAAAA
>Ga0114975_10001424_pt1 | contig 17029 bp, 22 predicted proteins | sample S_130626_EF_Meta_FD_87031 | JGI IMG/M metagenome (GOLD analysis project Ga0114975, IMG submission 87031) | Freshwater microbial communities from Lake Simoncouche, Canada to study carbon cycling - S_130626_EF_MetaG | ecosystem: Environmental > Aquatic > Freshwater > Lake | place: Lake...
CCCATATGCGTCATATTCGACCCAACTGCAGCCATCGGCCCCACCCCCACCATATGCTTCATATTCGGCTCCACCCCAAGCCCCACCCTACGGTGAACCCCCCTTACAAAAATATATTTAGCTGGATAGATGATGGTAGAACCCCGATTTTTAATACAGTTACGAAAGCCCGACGCCATAGAAGTTTGTAGCACCGACGTCCCCATGTCAAGCGTTTGTAAAAAAATCAGCGAATGTTCCACCTACACGTGTGCCCAACAAGCATATTGCGCAGTCACGGCTGCATTAATCACTCTTCCCTTAGGTGACTCTTATAATGCATACACGTCATCAACTGGCGTAGTTATAGTGACGAAAACGACCGAAGATTCGTCATTTGTATTAAACACCGGCAAATCTATCCGATACAGACCACTGCCACCCAGTGACGATGAAGGCGACACAACAGACGACGAGAAAAAAGACCCTACTAATGAAGCATATATCACCTCAAAGCTCATATGTCTAAGAAATATGGATGCTGTGGCAAAATGGATTTTTGTTCATTATACTATGTTTTTAGAATATATAAACCAGAAGTGAAAAGTTTAACCAGTTATATTTACGTTTCTTTATTTTAGCCACGTAAATATAACTTAGAAAAATTGAAGCCATAGCAGTGGAGCAAAACACTTGCAACAACAATAACAACCATCATGCAAAACAGACCACCTATTAGCCTTTTCAACTACCCAGTGACCGAGCCCATGTCTGACCCAACCTATCGCCTGTTATCCACTGTTGCGCAGTTCCAGTCCAGGCTACAAGCTATTAGCAGCGATATTCAAGGACGCAGGGTTGCTGTATTTCATCGCGACCTTGATTGGCGCGTTGTAGCTGAGCGCCGAAACGCCATTGTCATGAGCGAAAGCCAGCTACAACAGCTAACCCAGGCCACAGACCATGTTGCATCAACGCTTGCAATTACGCTGCCGCACATTGACCTCAATCAGCGCTTTGTCAGCAACATTTTCAGCAACACCATTGTCGACATTCTAATTCACTCCATCTTTGACAACCACACTATGAGCACCGACCCAGGTGTGTCACAGATGGTCAAATACTGGGAGACACATGTGTTAGTGCCCCTAATGGACCACATCAACCAAACGCCCGCACTAATTGCCCTGCTTGGCAATGAGCCCCTGATTGGTGATGCTGCCGTTATGGAGAGCTGGGCCCGTTATGAAGGCGACCCTAAGCGCGGCATGTTTCAGACTATCGGCTCGCTCATAGCCAAGGGCCTATTCAATGCCCTACAAAAGCCCCTATCAAGTCCCCATGTGCCCAGCTCAGCACTGGGCAACCTTGTCTGCTGGGGCCTACATGCAACACATCCCGAAATCCGTGCCTCTATTGCCGCCTTACTGCCTATATTACTGTCCAATTCCCACTACCAACCTAGCATTGGGGTCTGCACAACTATTGCAGCCATGACTCCAGGGCAGATTACACGTGTGCCCATTGACCTTGTCCTTGACAATCAAATTGGCCTGCCCGAGTTTCGCGACATGAATGTGCCTAACGACCTGGACTGGCAAGACGACCTACTTTCAGTAGCTAAGCATATTGTTTGCACAAAGGACCCATTAACAACATAAACACATGGTGTTAAAAAAAACACAATATTATAGCGGTAGTATATGAAGTCGAATCCATTTAATAATGTAATACTATTAATTGTGTTTAACTATTCAAAAGATACAATACATACGGATTTTTTTAAAAAAATGTATGGTCCATTTTTTAAGACAATTATCTTCTACAGCGACACGCCTGCTAACGACGCTAATTGTCTTAAAAAAATGTATGGTCCATTTTTTAAGACAATTATCTTCTACAGAGACACGCCTGCTAACGACGCTAAAGAGGTGAATTATATTTCTATAGAAAAAGGACATTATACACAGCGCATATTTCCACATTTTTATAATAAATATAAAAGTCTAATATCTGAGTGTAGTGGCGTTTTTTATACAATGGATGATAATATAATTAATTGCAATTTATTGGAAACAGTATCACCAGAAAAGCTTATATTTCATTACAGAAAGCCTATGCCTATGGATGGCTCCAACTCTGCATCCAATTGGCTCCGCGCTTCCTGCGGGCAAAATGCTATTAACAACATACAAAGTTCTGGCGAACTCGAGCAATTTGGCCCAATAAATTTCACCCACTGTTGGTCAGATTATTTTTATCTACCAAAACGGTATTTAACGCCCGAACTATTTACTATGTTTGATATATGTGGTAAGTATTATATATTTTTAGAATTTGCTATACCGTCTATTATATTTAAGGTGGCTCAATCAGAAGAAGAGTTTAATGTGTCTGAATCGTTATATTTATGGGATAATAGACATTTCACAAAAAATATAGAGTGGGTGTCAAATATATTTAAAACACATCTTACTGTGCATCCATTTAAGTTATCATCCGAACCAATACTTAAAAAATGGCTATTAAATATATTAAGTATGCCTCCGCCCAATAAGAAATGTATTGTTATTACAACAATTAATCAGCCAACGCAGCAGCTTCTTACATATACACGGCAAGCGGGGTGGGATTTAATTGTTGTAGGGGATAGTAAAACTCCAGACGACGCTTTTAAGGATATAGGATGTATTTATTTGGACCTGGACAAGCAAAAGACATTGTATCCAACTCTATATAGCAAAATACCACTGAATTCTTACGCCCGAAAAATGTTTGGCTACTTGTATGCAATACAGCACAAATACGGAATTATTTATGATACGGATGATGATAATAAATATACGATGTGCCTTGACTCGTATGAAAACAACATAATAGTTAAACCTGATATAGATTTTCCTGGTTACGATATAAATAGACATATTATAGGTGAGTTTAGCTTGGCTGAAATAAATTTACACGCGCGGGATACACAAGCTACATGTTTTACATACGATAAAAGAAACGGTGAATTATGGCTAAAAAATAATGATTTATCTTTATCACAAAACGCGCGCCCACATGCCCATTGTATTTCTGGATTTTTCCGCTCACAAAAAGTATCAAAAACACCTGGTTTTGTGAACTTATATAAAAATTACACTGCCGCGCATATATGGCCACGCGGCATTCCACCTGCGCATACTAGCATCAATATAACCCCTACACTTAGCCACACCCCTACAGAAATGCCAATAGCTATAATACAAGGTTTAGTCAACAACGACCCAGACGTAGATGCCCATTATAGAATTAATATCAGCGATAAACCCTTCACGTTTGAGCATGACCCAGGATTTGACGTTGTGCTTGACAAATACTCAGTGTGTCCCTTCAACACACAAAACACCTTTTGGCAAGACCCCGCAACATTTTATGCTATGTATTTACCTGTTACAGTATCGTTCCGTTACACAGACATTTTACGCGGTTTTATAGCCTTATATCAGCTTTGGAAAAATAATAAAACAATCAAGTTCACTTATCCTACGGCTATACAGGACCGCAATCCCCACGACCTTCAAAAAGATTACGAAAGTGAGCTGCCAATGTACCGAACGGCGGAACAAGTAATAGACTTATTGAATGAAAATAAAGATGCAACTATTCAAGAAGTATACACTATTTTGTATAAAAACAATATAGTTAGCGAAAACGAATTAGACACATTGAATACCTGGATGGAACAGGTGGCAATATTTTAAGCGGAATATAACTCCACTCCAGTAAATTGTTTATATATAGTTCAAGCAGCATCACATTTGCCCGCCAATTATATACACAAAACTCTACGCAAATGATGAGTTATATAATAGAATATTGGTAAGATTTTTTGAACTTTGGCCTTTAAGAAAATCTATCGGTGAAACTTAAATTGTATAAGCAGCATTATATAATGCAATCAGTTCGCCGCGGCCAATTGAATTTTGCCGCGCCGTATTTTTTGACAGGCCATAATCTAAGCTCTTAAAGCGCTGCATCAAGACCGCCGCCCCTAATCCCCCTTCTGCTGTATTTTTGGCCTTAATCCAATGCCAACTTTTTGGCCGCAACTCAGCCAGTCCAATACTAACAATTTCGCCGCAGGCGCCCCCGTATGCGCGTAGTGCAAAGTCTGCTCCAACAGGCGGCGTCGGTTGCCCAGCCTTGTCATTAGGCCCAAAACCTAGGAAATCCCAATCCTCATGAACCGTTGGCAGTGTAACCACGTGACGCTGAGTCGCCCCCTCACCCTTACTCCAAATTTGGAAACAGCATTTGGCCGCCATAGGTGGCGCAAATGCACATGGGCTCATAGGTATATCAATATCGGCAACAAGATGAAAATCCAAGCACAGTTTATTCTGCACACTAACACGTCGAAAGGTGCGTGGTATAATAAAGGCAATCGTTGACGCGAAACTGGCAGCATGATTAAAGAATTTTATAGCCAGACTGGACACGCGCCCAAAAGGCGGATTACCAATAACCAAGACCTTTCCCCCAGCAACTGCAGTCGGCCTCCATGTTAAGAAATCGTGTGCCAAAATATCGGCATGTTCAGGCGCAATATCTATTCCAATTCGCTTAGCAACAGGCAGCTTAAATAAGAAGCTACCATTTCCAGCTGATGGCTCAATAACAAGGTCCCAGGTGGTCCAGGCCCACTGTGACCCCACCAAATCAATGCATGTCTGCGCCACGGCGTCCACGGTGTAAAATTTATCTAAACCAACTGCTCTAACCGCCGCTGCGTCATTCATAGGTGTATTTTGTTTATAATGTATATATACATATATATATTATAAACACTCAAATTTTCTACTTTTAAGGACCACCCCCGCCACCAGCCTCTTCTTTTGCCGCTGCCCGCTGCGCCGCCACCTTTGCATCAATTTCAGCTAATTCGGCTTTGAGTTGCCCTTTTGCCGACTTCAATAAGGGGCCCTTTTGACTACGTAAGTCTGCAAAGGCGATATATAAATCATATAATTGTTTCTTTTTCAGGCCCGTAGCCTTTAATGTTTTCCGTTCAAGGGTTCCCTCTGCTGGCATAGGCTCCGCCTTAACCTTACGCCCAGCAATAAGTGATTCAAGTGTTCCAATAAAATTCAGTAGCACCTCACCTTCTTCCCTGCCTACAGCACGACCCAGCGCCGCTGGTATGCCTGCAGTGACCTTAGCAAAATAGCCTTGTTCGATTTCTTCAACCTGCATTTCATAGGTATCCATTGCAACAGTTGCATCCACCCAATAACTATTGTATTTCTCCTGTAATTTCAACATAGACTTGCGCGACGCCGCGGCATTACTTTTGCTTGGGTCATTATACGTATTTGCATAGCTCTTACTCGCGTTCCATTCAAAGTTACCGGGCGTTAAAGCTTGCTCAACACGCGCCGCCGAATTGCTAACGGCACTTTGCCCATTTTCCCGTTTTGTCCGCACAGTATAGTTTATTGAATTAGTCTTGCCATTTGGGCTAAGATATGCATTACGCGCGCGTGACGTATTTTTAAATGTTAGTCGTCGTCCTGCACCATTTTCAGCCATGCCGTGTATATTCTATTTCTATCTATTATTAAAATAAACTCTACAAATTATAAGAAGGACAAATGCCCCCAAAACAAAAGAAATCTAAGCGCAAGACCCGCAAACAACGTGCTGGCGCCCTATGCCACTCTGGTGCAAATGAGACATATAACTCTAGCCCCGCCCCTGCAGCCCCGCCCTACGAATCCGAAGACCTACTAATATCTTACTACACCAATACAGCAAACCCCAACCAAATCATTAAAAAGCTAACATGCACCACGGCAAAGCCTAAACTAATAGGCCAAGTTTACGCCGACATGTATAAAATTATCAAGCAGCACCTACACGAAAGCACGCACAACGTCGGCCCCCGCCTACTATACTATAAAATATGCTGCGACCCACAAATGCGACCCGTTGGGTATATTGTCACAGAAGCTCGACCCATACCACAAAACCGTCACCAAGGCGGCGCCTTATGCACAGACCCAGATGATACCTGGGTGCCCGGCACACAAATAGGTCAGGCGGACCAGATTGGCGAATCCGAAGACCCCTTATATATAGCCCAGAGCAATCCAGACGCTATTATAAAAAGACTTACTGGCGGCGGCACTCCACACAGTAATTCAAATAAACCCAGTGATATTGCCAAAACCTTCACTGATATTTATACTGAAATCAAGCTAACTCTGAAAGCAGCCGACCTTAATGTGGGCCCCCGCATACTTTTTTCAAAAATCTGTAGCGACGACGACCTACGACCTAATGGCTATATTGTTATGGAACGTATTAATGGCAGCTATATTAAAAAAGAACAAATTCAACCAAATCGTGATACAATTCGTGGCCTTATTGACACCCTTTATGCCAATCGCATTGACCACGATGACCTGCATAATCGCAATATTATGATAGGCTCCACACCATCCCATCCCACCCCCAAAATTTGGTTAATAGATTATGGAGCTGCCCTTCTAACCCCAACCGTTGTTCCCCCTGCAGACCGCAATTACTCGATTCACTGTATATCGGAAGAGAATCCACATGCAGCACGCACAATAGAGCGTGTAAATTAAATATAAGCCACAAGTATAAATGGACCCATCCGTTTTAACAGTTTATACAAGCCCTTTCCCCAAAATACGATTAGGAAAAAAGCATGACGGCGGTTATGTAGTAATTGACGTGCCCGCCGCCAAATATTCAATATTGCTTGCCGGTGGCGTCTCAAATGATATATCATTTGAGGAACATTTTATTAGAAAATACGGCTCTAAATGTATTGCGTTCGATGGAACAATTAATAACCTACCCAATAACAATAATAATAACAATATACAATTTATAAAAAAAAATATAGGGTTTAACAATACAAATACCGTAACAAATTTACATGATTTGATAGCTGCAAATACAAATATATTTATTAAAATGGATATTGAAGGTGGGGAAATACCGTGGATAAAAAGTTTAAGCGACGAGCAGATGAACAACTTTGAGCAAATTGTAATGGAGTTCCACAATCCCTTTTCGCAGCGGGAAATTGAGGTCTTCGATAAATTGAATAAAAATCATATTTTGGTGCATTTTCATGCTAATAATGCATGTGCAACAAGAATACACAGAGGCATAATTATGCCCAACGTATTTGAATGCACATATCTGCATAAAAAATATTTTACTTCAAAACCAGAATTAAATAAGACTACTATACCAAGTAGTATTGATATGAAAAATGTTTTGAACAAAAATGAAATTTATATTAATCACCCCCCTTTTGTAAATGCAAATCCTGCCGAAAATTGTGCAAGAGCCAGCTGCAAATTTTTACGGAATCCCTACATAAAAAATAACGGTGGTACCCATTGTTGCTATATGTGCAAAACGGATAAGGGCCATGGGCCCGCGTGTCAGAAGAATCCCATGAGTATACCCGATAATTAAATTCTAAGTCCACGGGTTTGTATAAGCTCTTGCTGTCATTCTGGCGCTTATCATGATTAAAAAATCTATATATAGTACAAATGAAAGTGCTACTGTCATATCCGCGGAGTGGAAATCACTTGGTTAGATTTTTTATAGAGTTATTGTCTGAAGCGCCCACACTTGGTTCCAGGTATAATAAAAACGACTTACCAATTTATTTAGGTCATACTGCAAGCGATATACCATTTAATATTACAAAGGTATCAGATTATAACATTGATAATCTTTATTTAAAATACCACGCGGCGCCCAAAGAACCTTCTAACGAATTGATATTTATTATTCGCAATCCTAAAGAGGTTTTGCTTCGTCATTTAAATTATAAAATAGTAATGGATGGATGGGACGGGTACGAATCATATTTTAATTCTATTGAATTTTATAACAATTTTAATGGGAAAAAAATACTATTTTACTATGAAGACATCGTTACAAATAAAGTAGAATTTATTAAGAGCCTGGCACTATTTTTGGGCAATATAAAGGATGAGAAAAAAGACTATGTTATCAAAAATATAGATTATTTGTATAAGTCGGCGAAAAATGTAGGCCATAAGTGGGGAGGAATTAATAGCAATAGTATTGATTATTATTATAAACGTATTTCAGATATAAATTTTAAAAAGGAGTTTGATAGTTACATTGAATCAAAGATGAATGATACTAAATACATCATAATAAAAAATAAATATTTTCGGTCACCCGAAGCATGTTTATCTTCTCAATGCAAATTCCTACGACACAGCAATAAAAGTAACAACGGTGGTACGCATTGTTGCTACGCGTGTAAAATAGATAACGGCCATGGTCCTATGTGCCAGCGTTTAATGCAACCCCAAACACGAGCATAAAATTGATTAAATATACTACCAACGTATAAATGCAAAACAAAATGCCCTCAACAACCCCTCTAAATCCACATCTTTTATGGAGTAGCAAGATGCCGGCCCATAAAAGATTAGTTCAGCCACCCATGGACCTGCCCAAAATCAACTCACTAACAGGTATTCCATACAAGGTAAGTCCAAGTATTCATGACATGCTTACCACAAAGAGCCAAAATGAAAGCGCGGCCTACTGGGCAGGCGTTAATACACGCAAAACTTTATATAGGAATAACCGTGACTTATATACACGCCTTTATAACGCTCCTAGATGCAGTTATACGCTAGGTACGCATTCATTGTAAAGGCAAAGCATATCCAGGCCAAATATGGGCTAAATAAAAGGGCGTGACGCAGTAATCCGTCACGTCCTGCTTTTTCGTCACTTGTATTCAACAGTCCTACACACATTATTCCAATGACTATCATTCCTACAAGTAATAGCAGTGCCGCGCGTGTATTTACAATAAACAGTGGCACCCAACATAAATTCATTGCTAAGCCTATAAGCAATACATTTCGGCTTACAATATTGTTCCGCTCTAATACAATAGTCACGATATATAATGTATACAATATAGGCCACGCAATTTTAAATACGGCATTCGGGGGTTGCCAAGGTACTTTTGCACATTTCTCAAACCAGGCCATTCTATAATAATATCCGTAAATTATATAAATGGAGTCACACGCTGGCATTCAGTCTGCTAACACGGCCACAGCTGAAACTACAGATACCAGCGTCACTGTGTCGCTTGATACCACCACCACTGCAGAAGCGGGTGTCGGTGTATCTAGTGACTATGGCAGCGCCGATGCATCAGTGGCTGCAAAGACTGGCACAGAAGCCAGTTTTTCTGCTGGGCTTGATGGAAATAACGTATATGCTGAAACCAGTTATTCTGACACCACCGAAGTCAGTGTTAACGTTGATGCAGCAGTCGGCTATGAAGGTGTCGGCATTGCGGCCTCCGGCACTGCCTACGCAAAAACAGGCAATGAAGCCGACGCCCATGTAAAAGCAGGTGATGAAGGTATTGATGTCGGCGCAAATGCCTCCATGGGCTCATCGGTTGGAGTGGATGGCACAGGCACAGTAGATTTACGTGAAGCATCTGTATCAGCGGGCGCGGGTGTAAGCGTAGGAGAACATGTGGAGGCGGGTGGTGGTGGCCAGGCAACATTTACAGATGGCAAAGCAACACTAGGTGTAAACGGTGAGTTGGCGGTGCTTGTTGGACTTGAAGTAGATGTATCTGTATCAGTGGATACAAATCAAATAACAGAGGATGTTACTACAGTTACTGAAGCAGCTCCAGAAGTTGCTGCTGCAGCAGAGCAGGCCCGTAAAGAGGCTGCACAAGCTGCAGAGCAGGCCCGTAAAGAGGCTGCACAAGCTGCAGAGCAGGCTCGTAAAGAAGCCAAAGTGGCAGCAGAGCAGGCCCGTAAAGAGGCTACACAAGCTGTTGAAAAAGCGCGCCAGGAAGCTGAAGCGGCAGCTGAGCAGGCCCGTCAAGAAGCTGAACGTGTTAAGCGTGAAACCGAAGCGGCTGCAGAAAAGGCTCGCCAGGAAGCTGAAGCCGCCGCCGAAAAAGCGCGTCAGGAAGCCGAAGTCGCCGCCGAAAAAGCTCGCAGAGAGACTAAAGCAGCCGCGGAAAAAGCACGCAAAGAAGCTGAACGTGTACGGCATGAAACTCAAGAAGCAGCTGAGCGGACTCGCAGAGAGACTGAAGCAGCCGCCGAAAAAGCGCGCCGTGAAGCACAGAATGTAGGCAATTCTATAAGCAATGGAATACGTGGTTTATTCCGTTAAATAAAAATTGAACCCCCTTTATCAATCCATATACACTTAACACAATGCAGCGTCGCCTACGCGAAACACGCAGGCGCATGGGTTTCTTATCCGACGCCATTAGCTTCTGGACCCGCGGCTACAGCGAATATCATATTAACGGCGCAGCCTATTTGTATAACTATAGGATGAAACCGACGAAAGCAGAGTTGGCCGCCTTTCACAAGGACTTAGAGGACCATATTTACACAGTCCTTGCAGAACGTTATGAAAAGCGCTTTCAGTCAAAAATCCCCGCGGAGCAGGTTATTGATAGCATTGAGCGGGACATTTACACAGATGCCAAGCTGGAAATAGTAGAGTGGCGCCTACTTTCCGCATTAGACAACTGGACAAAGTTGTATGGCTCACCTAAGGGGACCCTTAAGAAGCTTGCCGACGATAAGCAAAATGTTCATACTGGCGTGGTCAATAAACAGATTGACGACGCCAACAAGGTTCTTGACGCCATTACAGTGCCCAAAGGCCAGCGTACAGTCGACGAAATTCACGACGCCTGGACTACGATGCTAAACCTTAACTGGACCCAAATCGAGCCAGTTTACTTTGACATGCTTCACTGGGGCAAGCAAACGCGCATTTATAAGTCTGACGACATGTTGTATCGCAAAATGTTACGCTCCTTGTGGGCTCTTATTAAGAGCTACAACACCACAAATCCGACAATATACAAGGAACTACTAACACGCCTTTGGGAAGAGTGCGTTGAGTCATTGGAAATGTGTGCCCATGGCCACATTAGCCGCCTAACAAACGTGATGGTCGGCTTTCACGACGCGTTTCTAAGCCCTCAAAGCACTAAGGAAGCGTTTCAGGACGCTATTGCCGCCATTGCAAATCTTGATATTTCAACTAAGGAAAAGGTCGCTCAAGCCACCATTTTAATGGATACGCACGGCATTCCAGAAGCTGACCGCGCGCCATGGCTGATGGCCTTCTGACTAATCACATGTATACCTCTGTGTATTTCATTCCGGCACTTCACACTACTTACAAAAATACAGAAAATTAATATACATATATAATATATATATAAAATGGACCGTATACAACAAAGATTTTTGATGTTTTTAATAGGATGCATTGGCATTCGCTCACTATTTGTTGTTATTGCTAAATATATACACACGGAATATTTGAAATATTTAGGTTTCTTGGCTTTACTACCTGCTATAGGATTTATGTATATATATTTATCAGGGTCCAGAAAAACAGGCGCAGAGGTATTTGGAGAGAAAATATGGTGGAACGATTTAAGACCCGTTCATTCTATTTTATATTTTTTATTTGCTTATAATGCTATTATAGGTAACACACACGCGTGGATATATTTATTGGTAGATGTTTCAATTGGATTAATAAGTTTTTTAATACATCATTATGCAAATGGTAATATTTTGTTGTAATTTTAAAGTTAGCAGTAAAATATATAAAATTGAGTATTTACATTACGTAATCAAATAACCAAGCAATCAAAATTCAAGCCCACCGCTTATATGGAGCCCTTTCCTGATGTATCAGGTCTTGAAATATTTCCAGGTATGGAGAGTCATACTATGGAGTTTAAATTAAGCCTGAGCAACATTATTAAATCAAATTGTCCGCGCACAATCTGCTCTTTTCTTAATGCAAAGGGCGGTTATATTGTGTTTGGCATAGAAGACAAGCAGCGCCGCATTGTTGGCATTAACGCTGATAGTGCCGAGCTAGACGAGTATCTCAAATGGTTTGACAGCTTCTATCATACCAAGCGCATAACGGATAGCAATGGCAATCCTCTTCATCCTGGTACCTTAGAGCCCAGTGTAATCACCGTGACGCCAGAAAAGTATATTGTAGTATTGGCCATTAGACCCAGGTCACATACTACTTATAAGTGTCAGGATGGCACAGCCTGGCATCGTTTGGGCGCCAGCGTCTACAGTTTTCAGGAGGGCGCTACAGAAAAGGAACTAATGGCCCTAAAAGAAGAGCTACGTAGTGAAAAGGAAAAAAACACTATTTCACTAAGTCGTATTAGCTGCCTTAGGACAGACATGCGCCGCATTATTGGTGCTGCAAAAGACGTTGATGACCAGCTAGACAAATTTGCAAAAGCGGTGCATCAGGATATACTGAAGCGCAAGTCTAAAATGGAAATATATCTGATGAAACAAAACAACTGGCTTAGCTATTTGTTTTGTAACTGTTAAAAATTGAATGTATCATACAGAAAGCCCATCACTCAACAATGAACCGCAACTCAATACCGACCAGTCTTGTTGCAGAGCGAAAGTATCAAGCAGGCCAGGATGCACTTGCCGATGCAGAGGCCCGTGGCTTTACCGCTGAGCAAACACGCAACTACGTGTTTGACGCCCAATCAAACGCAATATGGGACGCGCAGCAAGGGCGCCCTTACAAGAAGCCGTCGCCACCGCTTCCGCCCTCAACCCCCCATGCAGCGTATACAGAGCTGGGTTTTCTAAATGGTATGACTCCTCAGACCTATACGCAAACGCAAAAAAACTCAGAGCAGCAACACCAGCAACCGGACAAGAAGTAGTCTATGACCGCCCCCGTAGTGAAGCCAGCAAATTACTAATTTTTTGACGCAGAGTCTTATTTTTCCGCGCACATTTTTCAAGAACAGTTTTAATGGTAGCAGTCATGTCGGTTCTATACATGTCTAAGACCTGGTCTTCTTCTCCTACCTCAAATCCATATGTCCGTGTGTAATAACTGATGAGTTTATCCTGGCTTGCACGTGGGGCCACCGCATCGGTTGAAATAGCCGTCAGTGAAACAAGCGTGTCATCAGGTAAGTCCAGTTCAGTTTTTAAATAATTCAAGGCTTCACAAAATAAGAACTTGCCATCACCCCCACCCCCACCACGCACCTTGCAATCAAAGTCATTAATGTGTATGTGTCTGGCTGACCAAACGCCAACGCTTAAATAACATTTATATTGCCGTTGTTTCAGGGTTGTTTTCTTCCCTGAATTATTGGCTATACGTTTATAATAAAACACATATGAACCCTTGCGTTTGTCAACTACAATTCCTTTAAAAGATGACTCCATTGTCCCCTAATTAATACGGTTGAAAATTTATTTGCCGCTGCTACGTCCATAGCGTTCCAGTAGGATACCAATAATTACTCCAATAAAGGGTATAGCAGCTAATCCAAAAATGCCAGCCAACTGCGCTTCTTGACGCTCGGGCACCTTACTGCGTATTTCAGGAAAATGGACCCAGACATAGTAGGCTGGGGCAAATGCAACAAGCGCGCATAGCACATAGACTAGCCATTGATTTTGCTTTAAAATTTGCATTAATCTCTCTATTTATACGACTGAAAAAGTTTTTGTATTTTGTTTTTATTTTAGTTTCCATATAATATTGTATTTTACTCCGCCTCATCAAACACTACCTCAAACTTAGGGTGGTGCGCGAACTTAAGAGCGGGCAACACGTCCACAGCAGCCTGCCGCTTGACAGCGTGCTTGCCCAGCATCAGGCGGTCAATGTTGAGCATAGAGGCAGAGCCCAGCAGCAGGTGCTTAGACGCCACCTCCTGGGTCTGCCCGTAGCGATACGACCGGCACAGGGCCTGGTCCAGGACGCTAGGGTTCCAGTGCTGGGTGTAGAAGACCACGCGGCAAAGGTGCTGCAGGTTCAGGCCCGCGTTGCCCGCAGCAATCTGGCAAATCAGCAGCGTGGGCTTGCCCTCCGCCACATAGCGCTCAGACACGGCGATTTCGTGCTTGCGCGCGGCGTCCGTCATGCCGCCACGCACAAAGAAGACGTTGTAGCCCGCTGCCATTGCCGCCTCAGACACCAGGTCCATCTCCAGCTTGAAGTGGCAGAAGACCAGCGACGGCACCAGCTCACCAGAGGTCAGCAGGCGCTTGAAGGCCGCCAGCTTGGAGGCAGTGCCGGTCCAGGCACCACGCCCGTAGCCAGGCCCATACTTGCGCTGCATGGCCTCGATGTAAATCTGAGGGTGGGCAATAAACATCTGGATGCGTAGGTAGAGCTCCAGGCGATTGTGGCTGGGAAAGTTGCGCTCAATGGCGTGCTCCAGGCGCCCCACAAGGGTCTGAAACAGCTGCTGCTCCTCCACGGACTCAAACGCCACGTCATGGCGCTCGTGCACAGGCGCCGCCGGCATCACGTCAGCCAGCAGTGTAATAGCGCGCCTAAGCACAACCACCGGCGCCACCTCAGCACACTTGGCCGGCGTCATGCCAGCAATACCCAGCCACGTGCAGAGCCACTTGAAGTCGGTCTTCTTGTTCTGAACGGGCGTGCCGCTCAGAATCCAGCGGCGCTCCGTCTTAAGGCCAGCCGCCGTGCGGTAGCGCGCGGTCTTGGGCCCATTGCGAATGGCGTGGCCCTCGTCCAGGACCACGCGGTCCCACACAATGTGGTTCACAAAGCGCCCGCAGGTGTTTAGCCTGTCGTAGGTGGAAAGCCAGACGCTGGGCGCCACGTCCCCAATCCAGCCCTTGCCACTCAGCGTAGCACTGGCAATGCCGCTGCGCGTAAAGGCGTCAGCCCACTGCTTGACCAGGACGGGCGGGCACACAATCAGGGTCAGCGCCACAGGCGCATTCAGCACCAGGCCCACCGTCTGCCACGTCTTGCCCAGACCCATGTCGTCTGCCAGAATGCCGCCACGGCACAGCAGCGCATCCTCAGCCTCCCGCGCCATCATCCACGTCACGCCGGTCGCCTGGTGCGCCAAATACGTAAAACCCGTGTAGGGCTTGATAAGAGTGGTCATTGCCATCTTAGTTGTGTTGCGTGCAGATAATATATGCATGCGACATAAAAATCACGGTTCTCAATGACTTCAATTTTTCTGATTTCTATTTTCTAAATGGTCTTTTTAGACAACAATTCTTAGCCTACTCAGGCAATCTCCTGATTAAGCAGACGAATATTAAGGCCACGCCCGTTTGCCCACTCCATAATCTTTGCCAAGTTCTCCTCCCGCTTACGCGCGGTCTGAAGCTTCTTGTCTCTCATAAACTCTCTTATCCACTTATCCTGGTTAATAATGTCTACCCGTCGCACATCATGACCAGTAATCTCAGTCCCGGGCCTAATATACTCAGTGCGCGTCATTATTTTGAACAGCTCCCGAACATCAGGCGCAATCAAGTCCTCCAAACACGTCGGCATGACGTTGTTAATCAAAACACACTCAGATGATGTGTGTCCAGAACTACAGCAGCGGCGACATACCAGACCAGCGCGTAGCGGGCACTCATCGTGCTCTACGCTAATTCCAGACCACAGTTTACACGTTTCACAAGGCATGTTATTTAATGCGTAACCTTAGGATGGCCGCTACTATTGTTCAATTTTATTTGTCCTTGCGCAACTCCATCAAAGTATATCACTGGAATACCCGCAGTTTTCCAAGGCACAAGGCCACCGATGACCTTGTAGCAAAATTAGACTCACTCACAGATAGTTTTGTCGAAATCTATATCGGTCGCCATGGGCGCCAGGACTTGTCCAAACCTATGACACTTGATATTCCCCCGTTGAATGAAAAGGCCGTTATTAAATACTTAGAAGCAGCCCGTATTTGGCTCTCCGACAAATTACCAACACTGCTTCACAAACATGACACCGACCTATTAAACATCCGTGATGAAATCTTAGGCGAAATTAACCAGGCACTGTATCTATTTACATTACAATAATAGATATGGCGATGCCTCTTTATCCAGAAGGCGATGCTACAACAGCTGCAGCAATATTTTTCATTGTTATTATACTGTTAATTATTGTATTTAATCTTGTTTCTTATGCTGCTTATATTACTGGACAGTGTAACATAAGAAATCAAATTGGCTCAAATACTATTGATTTAACAATTGGCAAAACATGGATTCAATAAGCTCACCCCCACCCGTCTCTAACACTTAGCCAAAAATTGAAATATTAATATAATAAAATTAATACAATAAATAGAATATATGTTTCTACTCCTGTTAGCATCTACCGTATTAACAAGAGTTGCAGCACAAACAAGTGCCGTTAACAATACTTATCTAAATGCAACGCCCAGCCCCACGGCGACATATCGCCCATATAACCAAAATATAAGCATTTCTGTAACACCAACGGCAACGCCTAGCCCAACGTCGTCACTAACACCCAGTCCACCTTTCTCACCAACACCCAGTCCCAGCTCAACGCACACAACAAGCCCCACCCCCATATCAACACCTACGGCATCTTGTTCAAATAGTGCAGGGCCACCAAGCCCAAGCCCAAGCCCAACTCAAACACCCTTGGCCTCCAGTAGTTCAACATCCCTACCAACTACAATGCCACCAGCCAGCAACAACGCTATTGTATCACCCGCCGCTACAGCCGGTATTATTAGTGGCTCAGTATTAGGTTTCATTTTGCTTATTGTAGCAGTTACTGCATTAGCTAATTGTGCAGAAAATTCCATCCAAAAATCACGCAACCCCACAAGCAGTGTTCCAACCTCAGTTTCAAATCCTGTAACAAATCCGCAGGTGGTGGTTCATGCACAGCAGGACATGCCACGTACATGGACCAGTGTATCAGACGGCACTGATACATGGTATGTATCACCCGATGGTCAGTCTTCATGGACATTGCCCCCAGGCGCCCAACTTAGTAACAACGCTGTATAAACCACCGCCCGCCATGTATATTTTAGTGACTATAAGTGACTTAAAAATACAAATGTATATGCGTCGTACGGGACTCGAACCCGTCACACAACCTTGGAAGG
>Ga0114975_10001427_pt1 | contig 17001 bp, 17 predicted proteins | sample S_130626_EF_Meta_FD_87031 | JGI IMG/M metagenome (GOLD analysis project Ga0114975, IMG submission 87031) | Freshwater microbial communities from Lake Simoncouche, Canada to study carbon cycling - S_130626_EF_MetaG | ecosystem: Environmental > Aquatic > Freshwater > Lake | place: Lake...
CAGAGTGCGTGTTAGCGTCAAAAGTCATTACACCTGTCACTGAGTCATAAGTAAGAACTGTGCCGTGCATATGCACTGCGTTTGAGTAAGATACGGTAATGTCTTGCTGGCGTGAGTAAGATAAACCTGTGCCGACTGTCATTGTTTTTCCGTTACCAGAGTCGCAAGTCAGCGTGGAAGTTGACGAGGTTAAGTAGCGGTCACCAACAACCGTTGTTTGCAAGCCACCTGTGCCGTCGATGTATTGAGATACCGTGCCACCTGTTGGCGGGAAGGCGGTGTTCTGTGTCGTATCGTCTTTGAATTTTATAAAGGAGTCGGTAAAAGTTGTGTTAATCGAAATTGAACCGCCAGTGTCTGGGCTTGTTAATTTGATAAAAGAGTCTTCGTTTGCTCCTGCACCTATGTCTAAATAACCAACAGTAATTTCTCCATCACCAATTTCTCTGGTAATGTGTTGCGAACCTTGTGAGATAAAAGGAACATAACCATTCAACACCGCAGGGTCGTATGCCGTCACTTGCACCGTAGCGTCTGGAAAAGTTACGCCACCTATTCCAACACCCCAACTTACTTCACCATCACCAATTCCATAAACACCATTTTGGTTTAAGTGAAAGTTTTGTGGGTTGTCAAAAAAAGTATGGTCAATGCTACTATGTCCGTAATTGGTTATAAATGTATTTTCTGCACCACCTTCGTGATAATAAATCGCAGAAAGACCATTAGAATTGAAAGTCGATTTTGTTCCTTGATTGTCGATGTCTGGAATTGTTGTATTTACAATGTCACTCTCAACATTGATTGGAACATTAAACCCACCACTATTCAACGCTTTCAAATACCCTGCTTGCCAATTCAATTCATAATCAACCGCACAGTTTAGTGAGATACCATTGTATCCACCACGACCAGAGTCGAACGAACCCTTTGCGATGTTCTGCGTTCCAACATTATCGAAACGGATTGCACCAGACATTATGCCACCAGCAAGGGGAAGATAAGAATCTAAAACCGCAGGATTGTATGCGGTGACTTGGGTGGTCTCGTCATTGAAGTTTATTCCATTAGGAGTCAGACTTGTTCCGTTCACATAATCACCGTTGTATGTGCGAATTTGATTTGCTTGAATATATGCCGTCTCGCCAGCATTAGCATTATCAATCCCCAAACCCCACGCACCCAAAACGCTAGTGTTAGAATCTACATCTGCAGAAAAATCAATCAACGCCCCTGAAGACATTATGCCACCAGAAAGCGGAAGATAATCTCCACTAGCACCACCATCAACCCATTCGGTGTTGAAATCCTGCCCATCAATCTTGGCAAGCACTTGGCCTGCCGTGCCACCTACGGCCACCCCAGCACCTGTGTTTCCTGTGTCCCCCTTGTCTCCCTTGATTCCTTGTGGAATTCCAAAGTTAAAAATGGCCGCACTTGTTGAACCTGAATTTGTGACGGTTGCTGATGAACCTGCGGAAAGTGTGGTTGTTGTTCCAACATTAACGGTTGCAGAATTTCCAGCGTTTCCTTGTTCACCCTTGTCCCCTCTAGGAATTGTAAAATCAAAAATTGCGTTGGTGGTTGTTCCAACATTAACAACACTTGCATCCGTTCCTGGTTCCCCTGTCGTGGTCGTGCCTACGCTAACAGTTGCGGACGCACCAGGAACACCAACATCAACTTCCAACAATGCTTGCGATGGAACGATGGATGCAACGATTCCTTGACCAACTACGCTCGCAGTTAGACTTCCCTCTGTAAGTATCGTGATTGATAATGGCATCTTGAATTAAGCAACGGTGACATTGTTCACGATGTTCAGAACCGCAGTCTCCGAAAAGAAAGTGATTCCGTTAGAAAAACGAATGTCCCAATATGCCGAACCCAAACTCCAACCAGAAGAATCAGAAAATGAAACCGTGAAAGTTGTCGATGATGTTACAACCACCGTGCAAGAATATAGTTTCCCAGAGGAATCACGGATGTCTGAAGTGATGGTCAACCCGGTCAAATTAGGTGGCGAACCCTGGCTGGCGGTGTAGGTCACGGCCGCACCAAATGTCGAACCACGCTTGAATTGAATGATGTCGGTTGCCATTGTATCTACGCAGGAGTCAAAATTGGGCTATCCGCTTGAGCGTGTCGGATGGTTTGGCAAGAACCCACCAATGTTCGCATCGTTCTCTTTGTATTTATTGCTTATTAAATCGTCTTCATAGTCACCCCAATAAGGAATTTCTACAACATCAGGGTTCACCCAAGAATCGTTGTCCGTTCCCCAATGTGCGTCTGCGTTTGTTTCAACTATTTTGACATCAAGAAGGATGGGTTTGTAATTAAAATTAATCGGGCCGTTGTTAATTTGATAAATGTCAAAGTGTTCTTTCACTTCTGGGTCATCTGGGTCAGTTGCAACCCATTTGATGTATGCAATCTCTTTTCTCGCACAATCAAAGTATTTGAAACCAACATTGCCGACTCCTGCACTTGTTGCCATTTCAAGTGTCGTTGAGGAAACGGCAGTTTGACTGTTTGCAATGATGTTTAAGTCTGCGTTGTCAAAATTAACAACCGTATTTTCAGACAAATCATTATAAATAATTATTTCAAAGTCGGCAGGATTTATTAAACCAGAAACATAAGGGTTTGAAGTAAAGCCATATCTTTCATTAACATCCCACGCTTTGACTACATCGTTTTGTAAAAAGTTTCCTGCATAACCGGCCGCACCGTAATCAACAAGGTTACCTTCACCTTCACCACCACGAAGTTTTCCAAGAACCCCATCACCAGCCATATCGTTACCAACACCACCGATTATCATTCCGTCAATAGTTTGAGCAAACTGATTTGTGCTGGGTTTTGCAAATGCTGGGATTTCATACGAAAGCCAATCCGACATTCCTGATGGATAAAGATTTGGGTGACGCTCATTTGGGTCAAGAGGATTTCCGATTGCTCTTGTGACGCTTAAATAACTTGAGTCGAAGTTGATGTAATCGTTCAACATTTCCGCAGGGTCAAAGTTTGCAATCGAACCGTTCATCGGGTCGGCCGTGACAATGTTTTCAATTTGTTCGGTTTTGCTAACAAGATAAACCTGCATTGAACCGCCACCGTTGTATTTCTGAATGACATTTTCATCAGCAGAAGAACCTTCCTCAACGATTGCTATTTGTGCCGACTTACTTTCAGGCCACGCATCAACGGTTGGATTTACTTTGTAAATGAAAACTTTATAATTCTTTGTTTTTTCAAGTTTTATGTATCCATCATCTAAATAAATTTTACTGTCATCGTCTTGGTCATATTCAAAAGAATCTGTCATCCAAACATTCCATTTGTTTAATCTGTGATTATAAACAAAAACTTCGTCTGTGATAAAACCTTTTTCGTCCACATTGTAGTTTTCAAATGATGTTAAACCACGCACGCAACGGAGACGATACTCTGGGTCTGCTTCTGGATTTTCTGGGTCTTGCCATTTTTCAATAAAACAATCAAACTGTTTTAATTCTCCACCATTACCGCCACCAATAGCCGTGTCTAAATTTGTGATGAGCGTTCCACCTGATGTGAATGAGATGGATGGTCCTTCGCCCAAATAAGGCATTGGCAAACCTGTTTGAATTCCAGATGCTAGGTCGTTCAACTGTTTGGCAAGTATGGGTTCACCAGAACCGAATCTAGAATTGAAGCGAGAACCAGAACCGTTGAATCCTAAATCTCCTATATTATTTGCCATTGTTTAGAATGGTGATTGTGGTGCAGGTCCGTAGATGTCAGCATCCCAACCTGATGGTTCTCCGTCTGCGGTTCTTCCATCCGTTATCATAATGTCATAGGTGACTTTGTATCCAGCAGGATTGGTTGGTGTTCCAATGATTTCAATGTTTGCGGATGTAAGCAAACACGCTTCAGCAAGTTGGGCCCCCATAACAGGATTTTGACCAAGCAATCTTTCCTTCGATGATTCAAGAATGGTTCTTCCAACTGATTGAGAAAGAATTGCAGGACCTATGTTTTCTTTGAAGAAAATTGTGCCACGAACATTTAACATCGGTTTGAGATACTGACGAACACCTGCTTTTTGATTTATGTTTGCTGACGATTCTGGGTCTCCGTTGTTCATCAAACCAAACCCATTGAATTTGAAAACAGTTGGGTCTTGAGAATCTGGAATCCAAATTGGGTTGTTTGCGTTTGTTGATGGTATTTCTGGTGGTCCTGCTAAAATTCTTGTTTCGCTTTCAACACCGATTGTTGAATCCAACACTTTTGTGAAATTTGGATGTCCTTCGATTGCTTGTGCGGTGGTGGTAGAGACACCAACAATCTGCGTGTCCGTTACACCGCTAGCCCTAGAAATTCCCATATAATCAATCGTAATCATCGACACGCTTCCCTTTCCGATTTGCACCGAATACTTATAAGAAACCATTGTGAATCCAACTTCGTCAGGATAGAATGTCCCCTCTTGATAGAAATCCAGCCAAGAATAAAGCGAGTCTGTATCAACTGCAAATGTCAGTTGTGCTTGTGCCAATCCATAAGCGTCAATGCTGAACGCTCCTTGTGGTTGTCTTTTAGGAACGGTTAAATCGTCACCGTAGTCAATGCGTGTAGGGCTTCCCATAAATTATTTTGCGACAGATGCCGGGGGGTTTGGTTGTGTTCCTTCATTTGCCAACTTGGTTGTGTTCTCCGAAGTGATTCGTGCGTAGTCAACAAGTTGAGTGTTTGTTCCAGCCAGGACAGATGAAACATCTCCACCACCGATTTGCTGGAGAGATGAAGCGGAAAGAATTGTTTGGTTGTTAGCACCGACAACGGATGGTTTTTCATTCTTTTTGGCATCGAATTCTCTCTGGATTTCGTTCAAGTTATTAACAAGAAAACCAATGAACGCTTTTTCATCACTTCCAGCAAACAATCTGCGACCGGGTTTATTGTATCTGCTTGAAATCAACTCTGACAAATCGGAAGCATCTAACCCCATCTTTTTGCCTTCTTGGGCAAGTGTTTCAGCAATTCTAATTTGTGAACCACGCTTGTTTAACGCTCCAGAATAATCGACACCTTCTTTGCCCATAATTTCTTTTAACTTGTCAAAGATTTCAAACTTTGCGGATTGCGTCCCGATGAAAGTTGCGGCCGAACCATAAGTGACTTTTTCAAATTTCTCTGCACCTTCTTTTGCCATCTTGGAAGCAAGTGAGGCCGACTTAACTTCCGCATTACTGAAAACTTTCATTGTCTCAATTCGCTCCTTCAACGCAGATGTTCCTTCCTTGATGATGCCATTTAGATTGTAAGCGGAGCGACCAAACAAGTCAGACGAATCTTTTGCCAACATATTCCCAGCAACTGTGTCACCAAATTGTTTTTTGTTTTTCTCATAAGCGTCTGCAAGTTTGTATAATACATCGAGCGATTTGATGTTTGCGGTGGTGACTTCTCTTGTGCTGAAACCCAAATCCAACATCAACTTCTTGATTCTTTCGTTGTCTTTTATTCCACCAATTTGGCGGTTTGCAAATGCGATTGCCACACCCATTGTTTCCATATCAACACCTGTTTCTTTTCCTAATTGTCCAAATTGTTGCAACTCGACTGCGGTGACACCAAGTTTCTTTGAGAGATTGTCTAAATCTTCAAACTTCTGAAAATAATTTTTGATTCCTTCAGCATATGTTCCGAAAATCTTTTCAAGTGAAAACGCTTCTTTCAATTTGTCTTTCACATCTCCGGCATAGTCGTTAATCCAGGCACCTAATGCCGTTCCAATCTTTTTTGACGCTGATTGTGCATCCTTGTCTATGGCAGAGAAATCTCCGCCAAATTTGACTTTTACATCATCTGCCATTTATTTTGTTTGATTGGTTGGTTGTGGTTGTTGTTTTTTTTCTTCCGCTTGGTCACGCTTGTATTTTTCCATTGCATTCCATTCATTGTCGGAAACTATTTCAACGCTGGAACCTTCCGCACGACTGTGAGCAATGTGCATCCAGATTGCTTCTGATTCAGGGAGCGTCCACGCTTGTTCGTAAGTGCAACCATTTCTCATCAATGATGTCACGACTGCTAGCGTCCACGCAATAGATGATGACTTGTTTTCGTCATTATCTTTGACCCAGAAGCGAGGCCACAACGACTGTGCCTGCATATACAATGACAGGTGATAACATTCCTCAATGAACAGTTTCCGATTCTTGGATAATTTCTTTGCCAGCAAGATTTCACTCCAAGAAAGCGGTTGGCGTATTTCCTCAAAGTTGTGAGTTGAAAGCACACGCACCGTTGCCAGCAACAAATCAACCGTCATCGACTTATCTAGATTCAGAAGCGGTGAATCAATTTCTTCCAATGCCACCCGGTGTCGGAGACAGAAAGGCAACAACTTGCGACCACAGATTTGAACCGTAGGTGCAAGAATAGTTGCGGCCTTATTCCACCTGTTTTCCATCGGTGGTTGAACCCTTTCGGGTTTAGGCAATCTCTTGGTATTTAACCAATTTAAGACTCACTTTTCTGAAACCGTTATTCGTTCCAGAGTCGGTGACATCCTTGATGATGTATTGCACACCATCATAGGTTAATGTAAAACCAGCAACGGGAATGGTTGCTGACGCTAAAAGAACACCAGAAATTGAAGTCTCTGTGCGGATGTCATCAAGACGGTCTGTGATAACACGCCCCGTTTCGTCCATCACTTCAACATCTAACGCAGGACGCTTTGAAATGTCATCGCTTTGTAAGGTGATGAATCCAGAAGTATCATAAAGCCCGAATGTGTGAGCCGTTCCGTAAGTGTAAGGTGCTGGCATAAGATTTCTTTGAAACTACGCAAGAGTCAAGCCAGGGGTGGATACACCGCAACAAGCGTATAGGACAAGACATTTCCATAGCGTCTGTCGGCAACACCTTCGTCATCCGAATTCATCCAAGACGCATACAATGTTCCTTGTGTCCACGCAGATTTCAACCCAGGAATGTCTTGCATAATTCCTTGCACGGTTTCCACACGCTCTCGGTGTTGTGCAAGTGTGTTATCATCGGCAGATGAATAGATGTAAATCTTCACGGTGATTTCAAAGTTTCCCAACCAGAATGCACCCAGGTCACGATGAGCGTTTGCAGACTCTGCGTGGAGAATGATGATTGGAACGGAACGAATTTCTTCTGTTTGCCCAGCGTGAATCTGGACACCTGAAAGCGATGTTGAATATGTATTGAACAAGGCAACTAGAGATTGCTCCGTGATTGTTCTGATTCCGTAGAGTGTAGGTTCTGGCATAAAGTTTTAGTTTCCGAATCCGTCAGCGATTGCGGATATGCTTCCATTAGCACACGCTTCCCAAAGTTTCTGTTTTTTCTTTTTCAATTCTTGTGCCATCTGGACACGCATTGAGTAAGCACGGTGATTGATTGCGACTCGAACAAAGTTGTCGTTTCCTGCTTTGCCACCGATGGTGTTTCCAACGGTGAATTCTGGTTTGGCGGTGTTCTCCCCTGCTTTGATTGAGATTGCATTGCGACTTGCTTGAGAGTGTTTTGCCCACGCTGGGCATTTGATTTTTTCATCCAATGCAACGGCCGCCCACCAATAAGCAGACTTTAGCATACCGACATTTTTTTGTTTCTTGTGGATGTATCTTTCAATCTGGTCACCATCACGCACAATCACAAATGGTTCATTCTTTTTTCCGTTCCCCCGGCGTGCCACAGACTTCAATGAACCGTGTCCACCATCGGTTCGCATACCAGAATGGATTTCCTCAAACGCATACATTGAAGAACCCTTGTCTAAAAACTTATAGGTGTTTCCTCTGGCATACTTGGATTGAAATTTCTGCCATTTGCGTTTTGAAGAACGGTGGCGTTTCTCACGCATCCACATTTTGAAAATGTTGTAATCTCCCAAGTCGGCAATCGCAATAGGGCTTGCCTTTTCAATCGGACGAAAGATTTTGTAAATGGATTTTTTGACATTGTTCATTCCGTGTGCCAATGCTTGTTTTGTTTCACCGTCACCAGGTCTGCTTCCAGAGAACGGGCGTGAATAGGAAATCATATCTTGGCAGAACAGAGCGGCCTGTCTCTTGCAGATTTGACCAATCGTCCCACCCAATACTTTCTGATAAGCATAGAGATGCTTCTGCAACATCGTTGCGTCCACTTCCATCGTCTTAACATTTATTTTTCCTTGCGATGCCATTGCTTACGCTGGTTCACCTTTGGATTGAACTCTCACGATAATCCAAGCGGACGGTGGACGGTCATTGATTGCGACAATACGGAAATCTCCGTTGTTGTAGCGAATTAAGTTTCCGTAGATGACAACACCGGGGTGTGCTTCCGTGTCCGTGCGTTTGAATTTCACATCATAGGAAGTCGATGACAAGAAACCACCCGTCTCTAGGTCTTGTTGAATCATAGGTGGGGACACCAACACATCGAATGCGGTTTGTGTTCCTGCACCCCTACGGACGGTGACAGACTTCGGAATCTCTGAAAGAATTTCGCTGGCATCTGATGCCCATTCGTCTTGGATGATACCCATACCCCTACGCTGAAGTCAAAAGCGTCCTACAAGGCAAGCCAGAGGGGTCAAATCACTTGTCTAGACGGACACGAAGGAAGGTGGGGTGACGCATAGAGCCAGCAGGGGTAATACTCTGGCAAGCGACTTCGATTGTTCGACCTAGCATTGCTTCTGGGTTTGAGAAGATTGCGTGGTGAACCGATGGTTTGAAACCGCATCCAACTCCAACTTCAACACCATTGAAATCAATGGTCAGAGATTTGGATGAAACTGCAATCACCTTGCAATCATAAGTCTCACGGTCTTTGACCTTCTGCCAGGCAGATGTTCGTTCGCTCGATTCATAATCGCTGACGGTATCCTTGATGATGATTCCTTCATAGCCGTGACGCTTTGCTTTTTTGAATGCACCATTGATGTCAACATTGTAGGCAACAGGAACAATCCGAATGGCATCTTGTGCAGTCATCTTCTCAAGCAGACTTCTCCGTTCAGCGTATGAACCAAAGCGGATGATGTCGAACACCCAGAGTGTTGCCGTCCACGCTGGACATTTCTTTGAACATATTGTCACGCTTGTATCTTGAAACGAACCATTCACCGCTTCGGCATCTAGCGTGATGTCACCCTTTGTCCCAGCAATAAATGCAAGCACTTGTGTCTTGAGATGTGACAACGATTCAAGTGACTTGCCGTTGCGAGACTTGAATGAGACCTGGCGAGTGAGTGCATTGCATTCAATCAACACACGCACACCATCAAACTTTGGTTCGACTGCGTATGATGCAGGAAGTTTCCCAGCGTAGGTGGTGGCGAGCATTGGGGTCATTGTTAAATAGCGTATGTGTTGTTGTAATGGTTAATGCAATCCATAAAACCGCACGCAGATGACAAGTTGTGTTCTGATTTATATTCAGAAACTGCTTTGTCCAAGTTGTCGTTGCAGGTTTTTTTGTTAGCATCATAATACTTCAAGTCATTGATTGCTTCAATGGCTTTAAGTAATTTTTTTACTGATGGTTTTTGTTTCATATGTTTTTTGGGTTGGGTTGTTGAGTATTCCTTGATTGGAATATATACATCATACAAGAACCTTGCACAATGTCAAGGCCAAAGAAAAACCCCCATCTCTGGGGGCTTTGATAAACCAACCTTATTCCGTTAGGAATTACAGGTCAGAGATAACGATACGCTTTGCACCGTTAGGGTTACCAACGCTGACACCTGTAATCCAGGAAGCAGAGATGTTGGAAAGACCCTTCGTCCAATCATACCAAGAACGGAGACTGAAAGCGAAACCAGAATCTGGGTCGCTCACCGTGATTTGCTCTCCACCACCTGTGGTAGGTGCAGACGGAACACGGGTCACGATGACATGGCCTTCTCTTGCTCCAGCAATGCCGTTGAGATGCTCGCCAGCAGGGGCCGCATCGAAACCATTGTATTCGTAAATGTCGATTCCGTGGAGACGGCCAACAACACCTTGACGAATTACGCTAGTGTCACCAATGCTCAAGTATTGAGCAACGGTTGGGTCTTGTAAGAGTTGACCGAAAGCGTCTGGTGAGAGAAGCATCGAGCGACCATCAAAAGGAAGATTCGCTTTGGTTAAGTTAGTTGCAACGGTTGCAATCGCTTGACGATTGAAATTTGCTTTTGTGCCAGAGTAAGCGTAACCGTATTCGGCCGCAGTTGTGATTTCGAGAACGGAATCAAAAAGCGACTTCACAGTTGCATTGGCCATAGGGGCAATGAAAACTCGGCGAAGCATATCGAGCGAGATGGTGGCAACTTCGGTGTCATCAAAACTTGCCATCACATATTTGTGTGAATCGAGAGTGATTGCGACATCGTTGGAGACGGCATCTTCTGCAACGAAACCATTCGCACGAACGAAAGTCGATGCGGTGAAAGCGTCAGCAAAACGGGTGTGAACGACTTGACCTTTTTCAGCAACATATGAAGAAAAATCGGTTGTGACAATTTTGTTCAAAGGGGCCAATACCGGGACCAGGGTTCGAAGGGTCTCTGCGGCCACGAACTGTGGAGCAAGACCTTGATTTAATACGGAGTTAGTGGACATATTTTTTTAGGATAATTAGTTAGAGAAAATTTATTTAATACCCAAGTGACTGATGATTGAAGAACGGTTCTTGTTGTAGAACGCAACTTTTTCAGTTGGATTTTTGATACCGCAATACTCGGTCCAGATTTCTTCGTTCGATTTAGCAGGAGCAACATTGTCTGCGGATGAAATTTCCACAGGAACAACACCAGCGGCCGCAACGATGCTTGCCGATTTTTTGGCAACTGTTTCAATCTGGGCAACTGCTTCCGCTTTGATGGTTTCGGCAGATGCAAGTGCTTTGGTCAATTCTTCAATCTTGGCGATTGCTGAATCACGCTCGGCAACGATAGCAGAAGTTGTTTCCAACTTTTCTTTCAATGCTTCAAACTCTGCGGACAAAGTTTCGTTCTTCGCTTTCGCTTCTGACAAATCTTTTGCCATTGCTTCCGCTTCGGCAGACTTACCAGAGAAAGCGGTTTTCAATGCTTGGAGAGATTGTTCGAGAGTCATTTTTGAGATTTGAAACTACGCAAGAGTCAAGCAACCTTGCCACCATTGTGACGCATCGTGCCAGATTTGTCGTGCTTGGCATCGGTTTCAACTGCTTTGTCCCCGGCATCAGATTCTTCTTTTGCATCTTCTTTTGCAGAATCAGATTCTTCACCTTCTTCTTCACACTTTTCTTCATCGTGTGGCTTTCCGCAAGTTGGGCATTTGTCATTAGGGGCAACTCCATCCTTCTTTTCGTCATCTGGAGTGTCCTTCAATTCTGGGTCGGTGTCTGGGTCATAGTCTGGGTCATCTGGGTCTGATGGATTTCTCTTGAGAACCGCAGACGCAATTCCAGACAATGCACGACCAGATGCCATCTTGTTGATGCCATATTCGTCTTTCTCATCTTCGTGTTCTTCTCCACCGACTAATTCAGAAACTTCAGCACGCTCATCGTTTTCTTCATCTGCTTCCATTTGCTTCGCAACATTCTTGTCCAACGATTCCATCAACTCATCGAAACCATTGACAAGACCTGTCACCAATCCTGCTTCTGCACCACGCTTTCCAGAGAAGCATTGTCCTTCCATTGAAGAATCTTCAACAAATGAGCGAACAGACTTTACCGCTTCTTTGAAATCTTGGTGGATGTCTATGACTTCCGCTTGAAGCATCTTGCGTTGATTTTCGTCTAAACTTGTGCCTTGAATTCCTGCCCCTTTGAAAATTCCAGATTTGATGACTTCCGCTTTCACACCTTCCATCTCAAACATTTTTGATATATCGTTGAAACAGATATACACACCCACGCTTCCCACGGTGGCCGAACCTGTTGCATAAAATTCTGATGCCTGGCTCCCAAGCCAATAGGCCGCTGAACACGCTTCATTGCTAGTGAATGAAATCACTTTCTTGGAACAATTCTTGATGCGGTTGGCTAATTCTGGAACACCAACAGATGTGCCACCTAGGGAATCAATGTCGAGAATGATTGTGGTGATTGATGGGTCACGCTCACATTCTTCTAGCATTTCTTCTACATCGTGAATGTCGCAACATCCGCAAAGAGATTCTAATTCAGAAATGTTTTTTGAAATAACTCCGTGAATTGGAAGCACCGCATAAGGTGGAAATTTTTCCAGCGTTGCTTTAGCACCAAAGATTGCTTCAAGCATTTCACCCATATCACTCATTTTTGCACCCATCGGGATTTCAACCTGGGATGAACGCTCAAGATATGACTCCGCTTGCGATGGTTGAATCAAAATTGGTTTGTGTGATTTAATGTCTTTGATTAAGTTTTTCATTTTGTAAATTTTTTTTGATTAAGGGTTGTCGAGTGGGGTGAATCCATTGTCTGCTGGCATTGCTCCGTCACCATAAGCGGTGGCGGTTTGGTCAATGTCTGCGGAAGGTGTGTTTGCTGGCTTGTATAACATCGACACAGGAACATTGAATTCCTTTGCGGTATCGATTAAGAGACGAGCATCGGCCGCTCTGCGTCTTACTTCTTCGACCGGGTTCATCCCAAGTTCAGCGAAGTGGTCAGAGAGCGTCTTGAGGCCCATTTCGATGTCACGCTGATTTGCTGATGACTCACGACCAGCGTCAACGGTCACCCTGCGTGGTGTCACCCAATTCACACGATTCCAATCGTCTGTCTTTGGTGCTGGAATGTCTCCGTTGGCGATTGCTGAACCGATTATGTAAGAATAAACGGGTGACAGAAATCTAGTCATAAACATATGCTGGCGAGAACCGAAACAACGCTCGGCCTTCGATACAACTAGACGGACGGCCGCACCACTTGCTTTGGTTGGGTCGCTTGAAAATTCAAATGGTAAAAATCCTGCAACGGAATCACGATTTAGATGTTCGATAAATCCGTTAAATGTTTCGTTGGGCCTATTGCTCTGGAAACTTTCCAACTTTTCGCCAGGTGCTAGTGAAAGAATTTTTCCACCGATGAATGAACCAACTTGTTCTGGATTGTCATAGACTCCGTTTGGATAATCTTGTGGACGCATTCCGAACGCTTCAAAGTCTGCGGTGCTTCCGTCAAACTGTGGATTCTCTCTGGTAATTGTGCGTGTGATGTCTGAAGCAGTTTTCAATGCAACTTTTTCGAGACTCAAGATTTCTAGTATGTCGATTAAATTATTGATGCTATGCTGAAGCGGTGAATATGCTCTTGCACCCGAAACTTGTTCTGGCTGATAAATGTGACAGATTGAATTTGCAGGAATGAGTCTTGTTGTTCCATCTGACTTGATAACATTGTAGCCAACCACTTGGCCAAACTTATTGAACATTATCCCGTCCCACATTCCGTCAGGTGTTCCAGAAGCATTTGCAGATGTTCCGACACGATGCGACTCAATCATTTGAATGAGTGGAGAACCATCAGACGCATAAGTTTTCAACACGAAAATCTCACCATCGACATCAACTTTGCGACAAGCGATTTGCTGACATTCCCAGAAATTGTATCTTCCAGAAATCTCGCAAGGTTTGTTTGCCCAATCGAAAAAATAATCATAAGCAATCTTGTCCCATTCGTGGTCACCCGATGCTGGCTGGTGACGAATACCATCTGCGATGCTATAAAGAACATTGTCGCTGATGAGTTGACGGATGAGACCAGAATTCACCGACAACCAACGCATCTTGCGTGTTAATTCTTGACGGTCAAAAACCGTCATCGTGCGTTTCTGGTCGGCTGGCCAAGGAGTATTTATCCAACTTCTTTTGTTGGAATACTTCGCACCTTCAAATTGTGAGAATATGCCGGATGAACCACCGCCAACATCGGAGCGTGCTTTCAAACCTTTTCGCTTGGCGAACGCTTTGACATCGTTGACGGCTTTGCGAACCGCTTTTTTCAGATTGGGTTTTTTTGGCATAAATTATAGACCACGGAAATTCCAGAGACCGTTATAAACACGGACACGGTCAATCGAACCATAAATCTCTGGTGCCTTGATTTGTAGAGCATAGCGGGCCTCTATCAAAACGGTTTGGATGTCCATCGGAAAACTCTTGTTCACGGATGTTCCTGAATCGGAATAAGACATCATAGTCTTTCCCTCAAGTAAAAGTGAACCTGCCTTGTCAGCAATCGCTTCGATGCGTTGCTGTGAAAGAATAAGAAAACATCCTGACGCTTGTGCCATAACGCTACGCCAGAGTCAAAAAAACCAACGCAGGACGCAACACCCTTGCGGATGAAGCGTTGCCATCTCCCACAACCCATAGCCCGAATTAAAAAGAGACGCATATCGAGTGTAGCCAAGTGAGCCATAGTGTCAAGAGTCTGTCTGACTTTCTTCTTCAGTCGCTAATTGCTCTGGCTCGTTGGTTAAATGTTCCACCCTTCCTGTAAGTTTCCACGCTAGTGCAGGAAGCAAAACAATGACCTCGCAGTCAAAGAAGTGATTTGCACGGTCAGCAATTTGCTCCCAGATAGGTTTGCCACCAGCAGAAATCACCCTTCGCTCCGCAGTCATCTGTGATATGTATTCGGCAGGAGCGTCATCCGCTTTGGTGTGTTTGCCTTTACGAATCAAAAGCGACAAGGTGTCTTTCAATCGCAAGTTGGAGAAATAGAAACGCTTCGTCCGTTTGCTTCCAACCGATTCAATCACGGGCGATGAGTATGGACGCAACTCCGTTTTAATCCCCATCGGTGTTCGTATCTTCCAGGGGAATTCGGTTCGCTGGTCACCACGGGTTGCCACCCAACCATTCGTGGCACAAGCCATCAAAACGACATCAACTTCATTTCCAGAATCCACGAAAACATTTGCTGGGTGAACCCCGGCTTTCTTGTGAATGTCCACCAACTCATTCCACGAAAAACAAAAACCGCAACTGTGCATCCTTGAACGACCATCACCAGAGAACATTCTGATGACATAATAAAAAGAATTTTTCTGCACATCGACTCCCATAAAACGCATAGAAACAAAGTCTGGTGCTTTCCGCATTTCTTCCGTTATCAGATTGAAAGGTGTTGGTCTGCCTTTCACAAAACCACCTTCCTCATTCCACGCTTCACCCATCTTGTAGTTTCCAATGTGTGCTTCAATCTTCACTTCATCCGCTTGCTCACGATAAGTCTGGGCGAGTCGCTTCTGAATGAATTCTCTCCTGGCTGAATCTTCAGACCTATCTTCATAGGCACGCTTGGCCTCGATGCACTCCACGGCCAAGTCTCCCCAGGTCAAACCCCATTGCATTGCCAACGCATTCCAATGGTAGCCCCTTCGTGACTTCGGTGCGTTTGGATTAGTTACAACATAAGCACCTGTCGCATTTAATTCCGTGCGAACACGATTTGAGTCTTTGAATGTGTGCTTGCAACATTTGCATTGATAGGTTGTTCCCGTTCTCACCATATCCAAATCCCAGGCACCGTTTGCACGCTTCGCTTCTTGTGGGTATTTAATTTGCTCCCATTCATACGGTTGCCGGGTCTTGCACTCTGGGCATTCAAATGTCCACACACGCTGGTCAGTTGTTTTCCACCACGATGACCAATCGTCACCCTCGACACCACCTTGCGAAACCAACACAACTTTGGATTGCCAACGGAACGCAGTCGTTCGTGCCAACGCTTCCTTCAGCGAACCAACTCCCCATTGCCAGACTTCATCTCCGAGAATATAACGGATTGAGCGTCTTTGCAAATTGCGTTCGTTGTTTGCACCAAGCACCCAACAAGTGTTTCCACGAAACTGAATTGCACCCTTCTTTGGAATTCCTTCAATGCCCAAAAGATTCTTCACGACAGGAACACTCTCCCAAAGGATTCGCAAGCGTGTCTCTAAAAAGTCATCTGCGTTTCGGTCTATATCCTGGAGAATAAGCGTGGGACCAGGAACCAACGCTGGAATGATAAGCGACCCACCTTCAATCAACCACGACTTGCCAGATTGAACATTTCCCAACGCACCAATCTCTTGCACTTCTGGGTCGGTCAACGCTCTCAATGGTTCTGCCAGCCAGGGAGAATTTGAAATCTTAAATGAACCCGATTGTGGCGAGTAGGGGATGACTCTGACATTATGCTCCAAAAAATCCACGGGGTCTCGATGTGGGTCCGGGGCAAGAACATCACGCAGTCTTTGAACAAACTCATCCGACATCTTCTTCACTTCCCCCAAAGTCTGCCAGGTCTGGTGGTTGTGCTGATGGTGGAGAACCAACAACATCTTCATCCGCTACGCTTGCCGAGCGTGACCATTTAGCCAGCAGACGATTCACACGCTCATCAACTGCTTTCAATGCGGTGGCTGGGTTCTCTGGGTTTGCGATTGTAGCCACATCCATTCCAAGCGACAACAAATCAGATTTAATTTCTGCCAAAACTTTCTGAAACTTTTCAAGTGCGTGTGCAGTTTTAATCAACTCCTTCGATTCCAATCTTCTTGCAAGTGCTTCACGCTCCACGGCAACTAGGGTTTTCAAAATGTTCTGATAGGTGATGTAGAGTTTGTTCTCTTGTGCGTCAGCAGAATCTCTTGCGACCATATATCTCTGACGGGCCGCTTCCTTCAACTCCCGATGTCGCTCCACCGTCTGTTCAAAATCGTCATCAGGATTGATGCGTGAAGGGTCAACTTGAATGGCGGTTCGCTGGGCAACTCCACCACGCTGACCACGCAACAACCGTGCGTTTCTCCAGGTCTCTGCTGATTCAATAGATTCAAGGGGCATACCCTCTTTGATGAGTGCGGATGCACGACTGATTGAAAAACCAAAATGTTCTGCAATTTGTTTCTGCGTCAACGACATAGACTATTTTCGTTTTCCTTTTTTCGATTTCGGTTTGGAAACTTTTGCCCCTTTGGAAAAAGTGGGTGTTTTTGCGTCATTTTTCCGAGGTCGCGAC
>Ga0114975_10001428_pt1 | contig 17000 bp, 16 predicted proteins | sample S_130626_EF_Meta_FD_87031 | JGI IMG/M metagenome (GOLD analysis project Ga0114975, IMG submission 87031) | Freshwater microbial communities from Lake Simoncouche, Canada to study carbon cycling - S_130626_EF_MetaG | ecosystem: Environmental > Aquatic > Freshwater > Lake | place: Lake...
ATGCCGCCATCCTCAGGGAGCATCCTGATATGCAAAAGTTTATTCAGTGGGTAAGAGCCAAGCCTATTAGTTTTTATGAAAAAACTCGTAAAAGCACTCGCTTAAAAAGTGCCTAAGCGAAAGATTACTTCTGATCGTAATCCTGGCTTTGTAAATGATGATAGTTTTGCAGCTTTCTTGCTTCATCCATACGCATGCCTTCTCGAATGCTCTTTCTCACTTGATTTTCTCTAGAAAATATTTCTTCTGCATACCTTAAGACCTGTTCCTGCATTTGCCTGGGAATAACCACCACCCCATCGGGGTCGCCACAGACCAAATCACCAGGATTGACATTGGCACCACCAATCTTCACCGGAACCTGCAAACCAGCCAACTGAATTCGACCTTTACCGGTTCTCATCCAATAGCCTCTGCTATAGATAGGATAATTTAATTCACGGCATAAAGAGACATCGCGATTAATACCATCAATCACTGTGCCAGCAATTTTTCTTTGATGTGCCATCTCCGTCAAAATATTGCCCCAGGTTGTCATTTCATCACGACCTTGGTTATCAATCACAATCACATTTCCTGGTGGGACATCATCAATGTACTCTCCAACATTACCCTCTTCACTAGGATGAGCTAAGCGATAGAGGACAGTATAGGCATAGCCAACCATCCTAAACGTTGGATCACAAGCGGCGATCTTGTAGCACTGCCCAACAATTCCGGAGCGATCAAGCGCATCACTGATAGCTGCGCAATCGAGTTTCTTTGCTCGCTCAATCCATTGATTAGCTGTATTCATATCATTTATTTTTGTATTGTGACTAGAGTCAGTCAATTTAGTCCACTGTGATATTGGCAGTTTTTATGACCTTAGACCAATACTGGATATCTTTTCGAATCGTAGCGTCAAATTGACTTGGGTTCATATAGCGCAACTCCACACCTGATTTTTCCAAAGCTAATTTCACTTGTGGATTATTCAGAGTGGTTCTCGCTGCATCATTTAGCGTAGCAATAATGGCAGGGGGAGTTCCAGCTGGGGCTAAAATCCCAATCCATGCCTCTAACTCAAACCCCGGGAAACCTGCCTCAGCGGAAGTGGGTACATCAGGCATTTGTGGAATGCGCTTCTTGGCTGCAACAGCTAAAGCCTTCATCTTTCCTTGTTGCACAAACTGCATGAGAGATGGAGGCGTTGCAACGGTCATTTGCACATTTCCCGCAATTACATCGAGCATTGCAGGACCAGCTCCACGATATGGCACATGCGTAATATTCAATTGGTTTTGTTGCTTAAACAACTCTACGCCAATATGCGGCACAGAACCATTGCCTGATGTTGCGTAATTGAGCTTAGCAGGGTTCGCCTTGGCATAGGCCACCAACTCTTGCAAGGTGTTTACTGGTACAGATGGATTAACTGCCAACACATGTGGCGAGACCACCAGCATACTGACTGGGGCAAAGTCTCTAATAGGATCCCAAGGCAAGTTTGCATACATCGATGGATTGCCTACATGGAACATCGAATACCCCAAAAGCAAGGTATAGCCATCAGGGGCTGATTTTGCTACTGCTGTTGCAGCAATATTACCGCCAGCTCCGGTTTTATTCTCAATCACTATGGGTTGACCTAAAGTTTTAGTCAGCTCAGGAGCGATCATGCGTGCTACTGCATCCAAGATACCACCTGGAGGAACGGGCACTACCAGCGTAATAGGTTTTTCTGGATATGCTGCATACGCATTCAAAGCAAGCGTACTAAATGCCAGTAGTAATAGTTTTTTTATTTTCATGTTGGTCTTCATTTTGTCTCTATTGAATATTTTTAATCTACAGTAACGTCTGCACTCTTAACCAACTTTACCCAAAATTTTTCATCTTCAGACAAAAATTTTGCAAACTGTGCGGGTGAAGTAGAGAGAGAAACATCAGTCCCTTCTCGTGCTAAGGAGGCTTTAACATTGGGCTGCTTTAAAGCCTCTTGAGTAGCCTCATACAACTTTTGCACAATGGCTGGAGGTGTACCTGCTGGCACAAATAGGCCATACCAAAACTCAATTGCGTAATCTGGAAGGCCTGCTTCTCTCATCCCAGGAAGGCCTGGGGCAAGAGGAGAACGCTCTTTTGCAGAGATCGCCAGTCCTTTTAAACGCCCTGCTTGAATCATTGGTAAAACTGAAGGGGGAGTGCCAAAGGTTAGCTGCGTATCTCCAGCGATAACTGATTGAATCGCCAAGGATCCACCACGAAAAGGGATGTGCGTCATTTTTACATCTGCAATTTGACTAAATAATGCAGCTGCCAAGTGAGGTGCAGAACCATTTCCAGAAGTGGCGTAATTAAGACCGCCTGGATCTTGCTTCGCCTTAGCAATTAACTCCTTGACAGAATTAATTCCAGTTCCAGGATTCACGGCAATCACCACTGGTGAGCTCGTAATTTTGCTGATCGGCTGCAGATCGCTTGGCTTGTAGCCTAGCTTGGGATTTAGTGCTGGATTCACAGAAATACTACTAGGGCTAGCAATGAGGACGGTATATCCGTCTGGAGCAGACTTAGTCACTTGCTCAGCAGCAATACTTGAGCCAGCACCTGGCTTATTTTCAATCACGATAGATTGGCCTAGAGCCTGACCCAGTGGGACGCTGATATTACGAGCAACATAATCTGCCGCACCGCCTGGAGCAAAACCTACAATCAATTTAATCGGTTTATTAGGATAGGGTTGCGCCCCTGTATTGAGAGAAGCCATACCCAACATGACAAGTAGTAATAATTTCAATTGACACATTAGTTTTCCTCCTGCGTTCCCGCCAAGATAATTTTTCCAAGATGCTGGTTTGTATCCATCATCGATTTTGCTTCCAGTAATTTATCAAAAGAAAGTGTTCGATAAATCATAGGCACAATCTTCCCAGATTCAATCAGTGGAAGAATCTGTTTTTTAAAATCTGGCATTGCTGCTGACCGTTGCTCTGCCGTACGTAACTTATTCGATACACCAAATAACTTCAAACGTTTAGCGTGCAGGGCCTCAATATCCATCTCTGCTTTTAATACACCATCTACATAACCTACAGTAGCTAAGCGACCCTCAAAAGCCATCGCCCGAATACATTCCGCAAATACTGATCCTCCAACCGTGTTCACTACTAAATCTACTCCCTTGCCAGCAGTCGCCTTCATCACAGCGTCATAAAAATTGGGTGCTCTTGTACAAATTCCCACATCTAAACCTAGAGCATTAAGCTGGTCTAGCTTTTCTTGGGATCCAGAAGTACCAATCACTTTTGCACCTAATGCTTTTGCCATAGATAAAGCTGAAACGCCAACACCTGAAGTCACTCCAGTAATAAAAACCCATTCACCAGGTTTTAGTTGACCTTGTACTACCAACATATCAAACACCACCAATGACGTTAGCGGTATTCCAGCAGCTTGATTCCAATCTAAGGATGATGGCATCATCATTGTTTCAGGTTCAGACATTAAAGCGTATTCAGCAAATGCTCCTGGACAACGTCCCATCACTCGATCGCCTGGCTTAAACCCAGTAACGCTAGGCCCGCAACTCACGACCTCACCTGCAGCTTCCATACCAATTTGCTTGGCAGCACCCGCTTTATGAAGACCATGACTCAGAATAAATTCCCCGCGATTTAAACCAGCTGCCTTCACTCGAATCAATAGCTGATCTGAGCTGGGAACTGGTCGCTCAACCTCACGGAGATTGATATCGGCATTAACGCCATCACTTTGCATCCAATATGACTTCATCTTTTACCTTCTAATATGATTATTTGCCGCGGAACACGGGCTTGCGTTTTTCCATAAATGCACGACGCCCTTCTGAATAGTCTTGGCTATCAAAGCAGTCATGAATTAATTGACGGCATTTATCATGATCAACCTCAGGTGAAGCCTTCAAAATTTCAGCGATGATTGCTTTGCCAGCACGTACCGTAATTGGAGCATTATCTGCTAATGCCTGTTTATATTCCGCCTGTAAAGCCATTAACTCTCCGGGCTCGGATACACGAGTAATTAAACCAATCTCACGGGCTTCTTTAGCATTGATACGGCGAGCAGTAAAGAAAAGATCTTTCGCCATTGCAGGACCCACTAAGTCGACTAAATTTTTCAAAGCAGAATAACGATATCCAAGGCCCAAACGCGCAGCTGGAATAGCAAAGACTGAATCGCTACTTGCAATTCGAATATCACAACTCATTGCCACATTGACGCCACCGCCAATGCAATAACCCCGAATACACGCCAAGGTCGGCTTGCTAAAGTGGTAAATTCCCATAAGGGCTTGTTCAGCCATAGACTCATAGCGTGCTACCGCTTCCTGAGCAGCTCGCATATCTGCAAACTGGGTAATATCAGCACCCGAAACGAAGGCTTTCTCACCTGCGCCCGTGAAAACAACTAAGCGAATACGATCATCCTCTTCCGCAGTATGTAATAGAGGAACGACTGCCTCCCACATATCTGCTGAGAGTGCATTGTGACGCTCTGGATTATTAAATTGAATTTGTAAAGTACTGCCATCCTCATCTAACCAAACTTTTACCCGTTCAGTAATCGATTTATAAACAATATCGCTCATTAATAAACTCCTTTTGATTTCAAGCTAGCGAGCTCGCTCGCTTCTAAGCCAAGTTCTTTCAAAATTTCTTCGCTATGCTCACCCCGCTTGGGGGCGGACCGGACTATCGTGCTAGGGGTACGCTGGAGTTGGACTGGTTGGCCAACCATCTTTTGCGGGCCATGATGAATCGATACGACATCCTTCACAATTCCTAGATGCTGAACTTGTGGCTCTTCAAAAACACCTTTGACATCATTGATCAAACCACAGGCTACTCCACCCTCATTAAAACGCTCAACCCAATATGCACAATCCTGAGCGGCTAGGCGACGATTAATTTCAGCATTGATAGAGTCGCGATTAATGGATCTACCTTGCTTATCTTTATAGCGTTCATCAGTCACCCATTCAGGAGCTCCGAGAATATCGCAAAAGCGTTCCCAAATCTTTGAACCAAATACCGCGATATTCATATAACCATCTTTGGCTTTATAGACTCCAGTTGGAATGCTGGTCGGATGGTAGTTACCGGCCTGAGTTGGAATATCCCCATCAATCAACCAGCGAGAATTCTGAAAATCCATCATATAGATCATGGATTCCAGCAATGAAGTATGTAACCACTGCCCTTTGCCCGATGCATCGCGCTCTAATAAAGCCACCAACACGCCTTGCGCGGCGAAGACGCCTGCACATAAATCCGCAATCGGAATACCTACTCGCATTGGACCATCACCTGCTTTACCAGTGACTGACATCAAGCCGCTCATACCCTGTGCAATTTGATCAAAGCCAGGTCGCTGTGCTAGTGGACCAGTTTGACCAAAACCTGAAATACTGGCATACACCAAACCTGGATGATCTTTACTAAGCGTATCGTAATCAATCCCTAAACGAGACTTCACATCTGGACGAAAGTTTTCCACCACTACATCAGCACTCGCAATTAAGCGCTTCAAAATAGCAATGCCTTCAGGCTCTTTCAGATTGAGCGTAATAGAACGTTTATTACGGTGGGTGTATTGGTAATCAGATCCATCTTGGCCACCCAATGTGTCATCACCGCGCATGTGGTCTGGCATTTGTACTTGAATAACATCGGCGCCCCAATCTGCTAATTGACGACAAGCTGTAGGGCCGGCGCGTACCTGGGTCAAATCAATCACGCGAAAACGGGATAAGGCAGAGGAAGCTGGCATGTGAGGCATAAAAATTACTCGATTATGAAAGGAAATTGATGGGAAATGACGTTAAGCCGCTATTTGGTTCTTTAAGACTTGTCCACTTGCAAACAAACGGAGATTTTCAACAAATAATTCTAAAACTCTTGACTCATTTCCAGCTGAGTGTCCAGCTGAATGAGGAGTAACGATGACATTTTCCATACTCCATAACGGAGAATTAGCGTTTAACGGTTCAGAAGCAAATACGTCCAAATATGCGCCAGCTAATTTCTTACTTTGTAAGGCGGTAATTAATTCAGCTTCGCAAATAATTTCTCCACGGGCAACATTCACTATACGAGCAGCATCAGGTAACAACTGAATGACAGATTGGTCAATTAAATTTCGGGTTTCTTTGCTTAAAGGACAAGCCAGAATAAGCCACTGAGCCTGGGGTAGCACTTGTTTCATTTGTGAAATGTGAATCACATTAGAAGCAGAGTGATTTTGTTCTTTGAGAGCATCATTAAAACCAACCAAGATCGTTTTTACACCAAACACCTCTAATACTTTAGCAATACCGCTCCCTATAGGACCCCTACCCACGATGACAGCTGTCTGACCACTTAAATCTGGTGGTAACGGGTAATTAATCAAGGAATCCCAACGACGTTCAGCTTGGGCTTGTAACATTTTTGGGAAATGTCGTGCCAACATAAGAATGCCAGTAATCGCAGTTTGCATCACAATCGGAGCATTAACGCCCGATGAACCGGAGATGGTCACTCCTTGTTTCATGAGATCAAGATAGATTTGACGATCAGCTCCTGCAGAATGCAGCTGCACCCACTTCAAATCCGAAGCATTTAAGAGTAAATCATAAAAAGACTGGGTTGATGGAATGATTTTTTGCTTTGTAGAGGTAGCAGTTACGTCTCGTGATATCAAAGCAGCATCAAATTGAACGCCTGGTTTTTGCTCTTCGCTATTGAGCAACTTAATAGCTAAATCAGATTCCCTATTGATGAGATTTTGCAAATCAATAAATGATTTTGGGCTAACCAAAATCCGCAGAGGTGTTTTAAAGTTTTGGGAAGTCATAAAGGCGCGCAGGATTAGCAACTAAAACTCGCTCTAGGTCTTGTGGCTGGTCAATCCATCGAGATAGCAAATTCAGTAGATTGCCATCGTCTGGAACGAGAGCAGAATCAAAATAATTAATATGTGGCCAGTCAGTACCCCAAACCACATTTTCAGGGTTAGCAGCCAAAAGTGCTTTTGCAAAAGGGTCAACGTCTACGTACCCAGTACTGATATCACCAATACGATCCGCTCCAGAAATTTTTACCCATCCTTTGTCTTCAGCTAATAAGCGGCATAGAAACTGAAAGCCGGGATGATTGACTCCGTGGCTGGTATTCATACGTCCCATATGATCAATCACTAATGGCAAACCCAAATGAAGTAGCTGTGGCGCTAGCTCTGGTAAATCTGGTGCATGAGCCCAAATCTGAGCATGCCAACCCCGCTCGGCAAATTTAGGCGCTAATTTTTTTAAAACTTCGATACCAACCCCATTGCGATACATGGGCTTACCATCAATTTGAAGTAGATTAAAACGAGCGCCCCTCACTCCTAGTGCATGCCAACGGTCTAATTCTTGATCCGTTACATTGATATCGGGTACGACAACCCCTCTAAAACGATCGGGGTATTGTTCTAGGCCCTGCAACAAAGAGCCATTATTCGTTCCACAAACACTTGCAGTAACTAAAACACCTCTTGCAAAACCAATGCGATCTAAATGAGCGATAAATTGATCAGGCAAAAATTCTTGAGGGGTATAACTACGATCCTCTGCTAACGGAAACTGGGCAAAAGGCCCAAAGATATGGACATGACTATCACAAGCACCAGCTGGAACTAAAAAATTGACTGAAGAGTAATCAGTTTTTGGGGGCAAACAATTACGAGTCATATCAATTATTCGGCCTTAATTTTTCCGGCCTGAAGTAAAGCTTGGGAATTGCTAGCCTCTTGATTCAACATGGCAGCCCACTCTTGAGGGGTAGATGATTTAGCAGTACTACCTAATACCCTTAAACGTCCACGGACTCCGCTATCATCGATCGCTTTCCTGAGAGATGCATTGAGTGATTTCACTACATTTGGCGGGGTACCTAATGGGGCCAAGATACCTGCTGTAGTACTGGCATCAAGATCAACACCCATTGCCTCACGCAAGGTAGGTGAATCAGGCAATCCAGGATCTCTCTCCCTAGAAAGTACAGCCAAAATTCGCAAGCTACCAGAGTCTACAAAAGGCTTAGAGCTGGTAATTTGATCGACAACAAAATCTATCTGACCACCCATCAAGTCGGTTAATGCAGGGGCCGATCCTTTGTAGGGAATGACATTAAAATTGGCTTTAGTAGCATCTTCCATTCGCAAAATAGCAATGTGATTCGATGTGCCCTGACCAGCATGACCGACTGATACTTTCCCTGGTTCATTTTTAGCAGCTTGTAAAACAGATTTAGCATCTGTGAAACGTTTATCGTCTTTACGCACTACCAATACCAATGGCGAAACTGCTGCTAGGCCAATTGGCTCAAAACCGTCTGGCTTATACGGGGGGGATTTCAACATATAAGGCAATACTGAAATCGTATTTGTGGTTGCAACGAGTAAGGTATGTCCATCGGGCTCTGCTCTGGCTACATAAGCTGATCCAATCGAGCCACCCGCTCCAGCCCTATTTTCAACTACAACTGATTGGCCGGTAACTTTCGATAAAGAAGGTGCAATTGACCTTGCAATGACATCGACGTTCCCCCCAGGGGCGAAAGGGACAACCAAGGTAATGGTCTTACTTGGATAAGTTTGTGCACTTACCCAAAATGAGCAACAGAGCAAGAGAAGCGCAAAGCTTCCTCTCTGGAATAAGATGTTCTGCATTGATGTCTCCAATGTTTAGCGATAACGCTTTTGTATTTTTATTTTTTACTTACTGACTGCTATCTATTCAGGGCCAAATGCTTAACCCTCAACAGGCGATGCTACCTCAAATTCACAATTCTTAAGTTAGTCTTTAAAGCTCGGATCCATACGCTCTACAAACCTTAACAAGCCCGGCCACTCCATCAAACCATATGGACGACGAGTTTGAGGCTGATAGTTCATATAGGTCTCTTCTAATACCGCGGCTGGGACTTCTTGTAGGGGGGTATTACAAGCCATCGCCGCTAACTGAGCTCGACAAGACATTTCAAGACGATGCATCCAATTAAATGCTTCACCGACTGTCCTACCAACAGTTAGTAAACCGTGATTTCGTAAAATCATTGCTTCAGCATTTCCTAAATCACGCAATAACACTTCTTGCTCTGTCATATCCAGCACTACCCCCATATAGTCGTGGTAGCTAATCTTTAAAAAGCGCATGGATGTTTGATTAATTGGTAGCAAACCACACTTCAGGGATGAAATAGCCATGCCAGCAGGTGTGTGAGTATGAATAACACAATCTACTTCAGGGCGTGCCTTATGAACAGCGCTATGCAGTATGTATCCTGGCTTATTGAAGCCATAATTTAAGTCTCCAAAATCTGGCTTAAACAATACTTCACCATCATGACTAATCTTCAGAAAGCAAGAAGCCGTCATTTCTTCATACATCATTCCATAGGGATTCGTTAAAAATGCGTCCTCTTCACCTGGGACACGAATCGTAATGTGATTTGCCATCATGTCTGACATTCCATAATGGGCTATCAAGCGATAACATGCCGCTAAATCGACGCGAGCCCGCCACTCTTCTGGAGTGACTTGATTCTGTAGAGAGGGCAGTTGCAAGCGACCTAAATTCATGATTTCTACCTAGTGGTGTAATGAGGATATTTTAATGATTGAAAGGCTCAATAACTCATTTTTGACCATAATTTAGCTAAATCTCGAACCGATAAAGCTTGGCCCCCTAATACACCACCTGAGAGGGTCTGAGCGATCTGAAGGCCGACTCTTGGTTCCGCCAACTCATGAAATTTATCCACCAATTCCTGATCGCTTAATGGCTCATCTGGATCACCATGACGGGTTAGTTGATGATGCTGATAAATTGTGCTGTCATTCATCTCTATCTCCACCTTAGCTGATCGATGTAATGGAAATTTAGCGGCACATTCTGGATCAACTACTAACTCAATCTTTTCTTCCATGGAGTGAATCTGAGGATTGGCCAAGGCCTTCTCCAGAAATGCTCGCTCTCTTACCCGCCCCAGGATAATTCTGGCAGACACCGTATAAGTCAAACTGAACTTTGCCTCAAAGGGCGTCTGAGGATGCACATAGTGGCATACCTCAGCGGTTGCCTTATACCCACCGACACGAATTTTTTTAATTTGCTCTGGATCAATGGGGTGCTCATTGAGCAAATAAGATACTGCATCAATTGCAGGGAAGTTATGTCCACAGCAACCATGATTCTTAAATGTCACATGCTCGATATTCCAACTTGTGCCTAAACCATCGAACAACTCATTCCATCGAGGATTTTCACAAAGGGCCGCACCAAATCCAGCGTCGCCCTCCAATAAATCAGGGGTACCCGTCATACCAGCATGCGCTGTCAGTGCCGCATTTAAACCAACCTCTGCGGCATGCCCTGGATGCATCGGCTTAGTCATCGAGTCAGACCGAAATGCCTGCTGCAGTCCGCTAGCAAAAGTACCTGCAGTAGCCAATGCATTACATGCTTGCGTAGCATTCAGTCTTAAAAGATAGGCGCAGGCAGCGGCTGCACCAAACACACCCGCAGTTCCTGTTGTATGAAAGTAGCGATAATGGCTTGGCTGTATGACCTTACTAATACGAGTAGATACCTCATAGCCAATAATGATGGCATGCAGTAAATTGTCTAGAGAATCATTACGAGACTCTGCTAACGCAAACGCAGCAGAAATGGTTGGACAAGCAGGATGGTAAGCGCCATCTCTAAATATGTCATCAAACTCAGCAATATGCGAGATGGTGCCATTCATAAAAGCAGCAGCTCTCGCAAAGACCTTCTTCTGGCTTCCGGCAACTGAACATTGCCCTGCACCAAACTCCTCGCTGTAAGCATCCCTTAATCGTGATGCGGCATCAGTATCCGCACCAGCAATTAATGCACCATGCCAATCCAATAAAGCACGACGAGCACTGTGAAGCGTTTCCTGAGAGAAGGTAGTTTGGTAACTACCTTCTATGAACTGCCCAAATTCTTCTAAAAGGGTCATGATTTACTCAGGTTTTGCCCCAGACGCTTTAACAATCGGCGCCCATAACGCAAAATCGCCTCGGACAAACTTAGTAAATTCCTGAACATTCATCAGAATTGGATCAGCCCCTAAGCTTAATAACTTCGTACGAATAGCAGGCTCATCCAAAATACTAACAACGGTCTCATTTAACTTTTTCACAATCGCTGGATTAGTGCCTGCTGGAGCGAATAAACCAAACCATGCACCAGTAGCAATATCAACGCCCAATTCATTCAGGGTGGCCAAATCAGGCATCGCAGTAATACGCTTCTTTGACGACACTGCGATTGCATTTAGTTGTCCAGCCTTAATGAGTGGAATTACTGACGGTGCAGTAGCAAACATAAATTGCAAACGTCCTGCGATTAAATCTCGAGTTGCCTCGGCTCCCTTATAGGGAATATGAGTTGCCTCAATACCAGTCTTTTGTGAGAGTAAGAAACTAATTAAATGCGAGGTAGTACCAATTCCAGTAGAACCATAATTTAAGTTACCAGAATTCGATTTAGCATAAGCCTGAAACTCCTTCCAGTTCTTAATCCCTGAACTTGCAGGCACTACCAATATATTAGGTACGTCTCCTAACAAAGCAACAGGATCTAAGGCCTTTTGTGGGTTTACTGCCAAATTTCCAAAGAGCGTAGGATTAATAGAGATTGGACCAATCGAATTAGCCAGCAATAAATAACCGTCTGGCGCAGCTCTACCAACAATTTCTGTACCTAAATTACCAGCCGCACCAGGTTTATTTTCTACAACCACTGGGACTTTCCAGCGAATACTCATCTGATTTGCAACTTCACGAGCCAAAATATCAGTCGTTCCCCCAGCGGTAAAGGAAACAATAATTTTGATAGGCTTGTCCGGATAATTATCTGCACCCTGAGAAAAAGCATGGGAAACGAAAATCAAAGTACAACCTAAAAGTATTGCTAATTGCTTAATATATTTCATATATCTGCCTCTTTACTTTTTTATAATTTAATCAATTAGTGCTTCTCACTATGCACGCTGATTAAAGCGTCTATCAAATACCTCTTCTGCAATTCTATTCTTCAAAATCTCAATCGAGCCACCAGCAATCATCCAGCCACGCGTCCGCCTGACACAATACTCAACCAAGGTTTCTTGGCTATAACCAGTCGCGCCCATAATTTGCATAGCCTCATTAGCCACTTCAAACCCTGTATTGTTACAAATTAGCTTAGCAGCAGTGGTTTCGTAAGCCGATGGTAACCCAGCTTCGGCATTCACTGCAGCACGATATAACATCAGCTGTGCTGCATCAAGTTTGACCGCCATATCTGCAAATTTCCATTGAATTCCCTGAAATTCACATATTTGTTTGCCAAACTGCTCTCGAATTGAAGCATATTCCTTGGCCTTATTAAATGCATAGCGGCCTAGCGCAAGTGCTCGTGATGAATTACCAATTCGCTCAACATTAAATCCGCTGATTTGTTTTTTAAATCCGCCAGGCCCAAGTAATAGTCCACCATCAGAAATAAAGCAATCCTCAAAATACAACTGGGACCACTCTTCACCACTCATAAAACTATTAGGCTGTCCAACTGTTAAGCCAGGCGCATCACGATCCACCAAAACAGAGCCAATACCCTCTAGACCTGGACCAAAACGAACATACACCAAAAAGACACCGGCCTCTGGGCTATGAGTTGAAAACACTTTTGAGCCATTAATTAAATAACCACCATCTACTTTTTTTGCGGAAGTAGCTAACTCCGTAACAGCAGATCCAGCACCGGGCTCGCTCATACCTAAACCCAGGATCTTCTTGCCCGCCAATAAATCTGGTAGATATTGTTCTTTTTGTGCCTCGTTTGCATATTCAACAAAGGTTCGAATCGCTCCAAAGTTTCCAGCCTGAACCACATCAGCTGATTTTGGACAATGCAGAGCGACTTCCTGAATTGCAATAACAGCATCCATCAAAGTTCCGCCCATGCCACCATCTTTTTCTGGAAAAGTAATGCCTAGCAAACCCTGCGAGCTAATTTTTTGAGCAATCGCCCAAGGGTATTTTGGACTATGCGCACGCTCTAGTGCCCCAGGAGCTAACTCTTTCTCAGCAAATTTAGATACAGCCTCTGCAAATGCTTTTTGTTCGCTATTTAAATGAAAATCCATGATTTACTTTCTTCCATTTCTTAAGGTATACAGCTTCATCATTTATTGGTTGACACCATTTTGTGGTGAACCAGCAGCATAAGCATTAATGTTGTCAAAGGCGATTCCAAAATATGCCTCGTAGTTATCTCTTTCCACAAACCCAATATGCGGTGTACACAAGCAGTTTGGCAAATGGAGTAAAGGATGATCGGCACCCAGCACAGGCTCAGACTCATAGGTATCTACTGCCGCATAGGCTGGACGCCCCTTTATGAGAGCTGCCTCAAGAGCTCCAAACTCAATTAATTCAGCACGGCTTGCATTCACTAGCAATGCAGTGGGTTTCATTAAGGCTAAATCTTGCGCCGTAACAATGTGACGTGTTTCTTCATTCAGCCTGAGTTGTAAACAGACGATATCGCTAGTACTAAAGAATGTCTCTTTAGAATCTGCAACTGCAAAGCCATCCTCTTGGGCCTTTTTTAGACTACTCGGGCGACCCCAAACTAATGGTTTAGCACCAAAGGCTTTTCCTAAATGACAAACTTGTTTACCTATCCTGCCAAATCCATAAACCCCCAATACTTTGCCCGATAACTGATCGCCCAAATAGCCTTGCCATTGACCATCTTTTAATCTAGCGACCTCTTCAAGCAATCTTCGCAGTGCAGCTAAGATAAGTAGCATATTTAGCTCAGCCGTTGCTGCGCCTGAACCTCTACCATCCATTACGACAATACCCCTGGCCTTGCAAGCCTCAAGATCAACATGAGAGGCTATTTTTCCAGTTTGTGAAATGACTTTGAGTTTTGGCAGACGTTCCAATAACTCTTTAGTAATAACGGTTCTTTCTCGGATCAGCACGATGGCATCCGCATCTTTATAGCGCTCTACAAGAGCATCAGTTGTGCTAACAGTATCGTTATAAATCTTGACAGTGTGGCCTTTCAACTTCTGAAAGCAAGTCAGCTGACGGATACAGTCTTGATAATCATCAGAAATCACAATATGCATCAACATACCTTCTTATTCAACTGAGCCAAGTTATTTAAAAGCGTTAAAGAAAAGCTCTAATGCTCGATTAAATTGAGCGGACTGCTCAATATTAGTCATATGGGCTGCATTAGAAATTAATACCAATATTGACTGCTTTAAATTCTTATGCATTTCAAGAGCCGCTGAAAGTGGAGTTCCAACATCAAATTCTCCAACAATGACCATTGCCGGACACTCAATTTCTTTTAATCTATCGGTCGTATGAATGGAGGCAATTGCTGCACAACAACCAGCCCAACCAGCAACTGAAGTAGATCTAATCATAGATGCCACTGACTCCACAACCTCTGGATTTGAATTTCTAAAGGCTTCTGTAAACCAGCGATTAATTGCTGGCTGAACCAGAGGGTCCATGCCCTGAGTCTTTGCAATACGAATTCGCTCATCCCACATTGAAACTGGTGTTGCAGTATGTGCACTTGTTGTATCTGCCAGAATAATTGACGCAAGACGCTCTGGATACCGTAAGGCAAAAGTCTGCCCAATCATGCCGCCCATAGAAAATCCAAGCCAGTGCACCTTATCTACCCCCAGGTGATCTAACAAACCAAGGGCATCATCGGCTAATACATCCAAGGTATAAACACCGCCCTCTGAACCTGAACCTCCATGACCTCTGGTGTCATATGTAATGACTCTAAAATTTTTCTCAAGTATCTTAATCTGAGGCTCCCACATTGCTTTTGTACAGCCAAGTGAGTGAGACAAGATAATCCAAGGACCTCTCTCCCCATAAACGGAGTAATCAACATCAATCTGGTTGGTTTTTAATTTCATTGTATTTTTTATTCAGGCTGAATATTGGCTGCTTTGGCAATTTTTTGAAACTTGACTACTTCAAAGGCAATTAGTTTCTTAAACTCTTCGGGAGAACTTGGAGTAACAGAAACGCCCATTTGGTTTAACTGCTTTTGAATATCTGGCGATCGTAAAATAGAAACAATTTCTTTATTTAAAGAGGTAATTGTTTCGGGTGGAGTTTTCGCTGACGCCAATAAACCATACCAAAAAACCCAATCATATTGAGGTGCGCCAGATTCAGAAACTGTTGGAACATCAGGCAATTCAGATAGTCGCTTCTTAGATGTTACGGCTAACGCTTTGACTTTGCCATCCTTAACAAGTCCAATCGCCGTTGCATAGGGCGTTATATGAAACTGCACACGACCTGCAACTACTTCAGTTAAGGCCTCAGATACACCCTTATAAGGTATGTGTACAACATCAATTCCAGTTTGCATCTTAAGTAACTCAACAGCAAAGTGTGAGCTACTGCCGATTCCTGCTGAAGAATAATTCAACTTACCTGGATTTGCTTTAGCGAGAGCAATTAAATCTGCTACGCTATTTACTTTTAGATCATTTGGAACAACTAATAGTGCTGGCCCTTCACCAATTAAAGTAATCGGAGCAAAATCAGTCAAAGTGTCATAAGGTAACTTCTTATATATAGCAGGAGCAGTAGCATGTGCAGGCGATACACTCAATAATGTTGAGCCATCAGCAGGGGCTGCCAAAAGCGCAATAGCTGCAAGCGTACCACCAGCGCCAAGTTTACTTTCTACGATAGCAGTCGACTTCATCTTTTCAGCCAATTTTGGCGCAATCATCCTAGATGATGAGTCAGGAATTCCGCCAGCGCCAAATCCAACAAGAATCTTATAGTTTTTTGAGTCTGCCTTAGCAACCGAAGCATCTTGTGGTTGCGCCAAAGATAGCTGTGGCAGCATGATACTAAATCCCAACACAAAGAACAGCATATAGGTCGTCTTTTGAAGCAACCATTTGTTCATCAGTCTCTCTAGATTCATACAAAATTCCTTTTTTAAAGGGGTTTAAATAATGCACCTGTATTAGCGATTACAAATCCAGGACCACTTACATTTGCTAATTCTTGCAACTCCAAATTTAACTTTTCTTTCCCCATCTCGCGTGCGATAAACACCGGGCCGCCACACCAACGAGGGAAGCCATACCCATTCACTAAGGCAACATCGCAATCCGTTACATCACCAACGATCTTTTCAGAAACCAGATGAGCAATTTCATTCATCATTGCCAGTAATACACGATTGACGATTTCTTCTGCAGTAAAGGTGCGTCTAACTATTCCTTTGGACGCACTTGCTTCTTCAATAATCTGTTTTACTAGAGGATCAACCACGCCAGATTTAGCGCCTTGAGGATACTGGTAGTAGCCTAAGCCTGTTTTACGCCCAAAGCGTCCAGCTAAACATAAGGTATCAGGGATATTGACATAGCGATGCTCTGGATTTCTGCTTGCAGCCAGGCTCTTGCGCATTGCCCAAGCGATATCTAGACCAGACATATCTGCAACTGCAAATGGCCCCATAGCAAAACCGTACTCTTCTAAAGCTTGATCAATTTGCTCGGGAGAGGCCCCCTCTTCGAGCATAAATTCACATTGACGACGATAAGCAGCATAGATGCGATTACCTATGAAACCAAAAGCATTGGCGCTAATCACTGGGGTTTTACCGAGGCGCTTAGCAAATTGCAGTCCAGCAGTAATCACACTTGGTGAAGTTGCTTTACAACGCACAATTTCAATTAACTTCATTACCTGAGCGGGACTAAAGAAGTGCAAACCAAATATGCGCGACGGATTGCTGGTTTTTTCTGCAATAGCATCGATATTCAAATAGGAGGTATTTGATGCTAGTAACGCATCAGAATTTGCATATTCTTCAATCTTTTGAAATACCGCATGCTTTACTTGTATATCCTCAAATACTG
>Ga0114975_10001431_pt1 | contig 16981 bp, 3 predicted proteins | sample S_130626_EF_Meta_FD_87031 | JGI IMG/M metagenome (GOLD analysis project Ga0114975, IMG submission 87031) | Freshwater microbial communities from Lake Simoncouche, Canada to study carbon cycling - S_130626_EF_MetaG | ecosystem: Environmental > Aquatic > Freshwater > Lake | place: Lake...
ATAGCAAAATTAAATTTAAGACTTCCTGCATCCAGACAAATACCAAAAGCAAAATTTGGTTATGAAAAAAATTCATATACAAATGAAATGGATTTAAAAATATTTGCTCCTAATATTTCAGTAGTTAAAATGAAAGATGGGGGATTTATAAATTCTTATGCTTTAGGAACTGATGATGTAGAAATAAATGATACTAAACAAAAAACTGATCTAACTCCATTACCTACAATAATGGGCAGTGAAAGATATTCAGCAAATAATTCTAATCGTAAGATGCAAAGACCTGCTGCATATTTTAATCCTAATGCAATGACTACTGATAATGATGAAGTGTATAATCCAGGAAATCCTGGTATAAACACTCCTAAAATGCAAGGAAATGAAATTAATTTACCACAATCTTCTACATATAATCCTTGGCAAGTAAATACTTTTGGAGCTACTAGTCCTATAGCAGAAAAAACTCCAAGTGCACAAAGTGCAGGATTAGGTAATCCAAATCAAGTAATTCTTAATCCACTTAATCCAAACTCTTCTAAACAAAGACCAAAGTATGAAGAAGATGGATTAGATGAACCTTCAACGGATGAAGAAAATAAATCAACTGAACAAGAAGATTGGCAACCATCTACAGGATCAAATGGAATGTCAGGAATGAATAGATTTGAAAATAATGATAATTGGGTAAATGAAAATGATGGTACTGGAGAAGGAGAAGAAACTGATTGGCAAAGAGCTCGCAAAGAATTAATGGGAGATCAAAATGTATTTGGATTTAGCAACACTCGTGGAGCAATGAAAAAAATAGGTAATGCAGTTGATAAAACACTTACTGCAGGAGTATATGGTTTAGGATTTTTATCAAGTGCTTTACCACAATCTTTTCAAAATGCTCCATTAAACTTTAATAAAAAAATAGCTAATGACTCTACAAATACAATGAATATTGTAGGTAATAGAAAAGGTATTGAATATTCTGCTTATGGTGGAGTAACAGGATATAAAGAAGGAGAAGAATTAGATTTAACAGCACAACAAATATACGCTTTAGAAAAACAAGGATATAAATTTCAAACATTATAAAATAACAAAACAATGGCTTTCAAATCTTTCGGAACAATGGGATCATCTATGTCAGGGGGACCTGGAATAACAATTACAGTTAATGGACCAGATAAAACAGAAATGTTATCTAAACTATTTAATGCTCGTGATGTAATTCACTTAGCACATTTAAAAACAGGATCTTACGCAGCACATATTGCTTTGAATGAAGCATATGATTATCTTTTAGAATTTGCTGATACTTTAACAGAAATGGAACAAGGTAAAGCAGGAACTACATTTGATTTAGTTATTCCTTCAGCTTCATATAAAGAACCTATTTCTTTCTTAAAAGAATTAAATGATTATTTACAACAAGTAAAAGATATGTACTGTGATTCTACAATTAATAAAATTGAAGAATTACAAGGAGATATCAACCAAACTTTATATAAACTTACAATTTTAAAATAATACTTTATGAAAGTACGAGTAATTAAAACACCTACTGAACAATTTAAAGATGGTGGTAAATGGATTCAAAATGCTGTAAATCCATCCCACAAAGGATATTGTACTCCTATGTCAAAATCTACATGTACTCCACGTAGAAAAGCATTAGCACGTACTTTCAAAAAGCATCATGGATTCCATCAAAATGGAGGAGTTTCTGGACCAATGAATCCTCAATTATTAGAAGCATATAGTACAATTACTTCTCAATTAGAAAAAGGAGCAGATCCAGATTCAATAGTAGGAGAATTTGTAAGTCAAGGTATGTCTTACGATGATGCTCAACATTTAGTAAATCAAATGCAATTCCCTAAAGCTCAAATGGGTGGAGCTGCTCAACCAGGAATGAATGCTGGAATGTTTGCAGGTCAGTCTCAACAACCATTTATTATTAAGAAACCACTAATGAAAGAAGGTGGTCAAACATTTGTTACTTCACAACAAGCATATACTGCTAAATCACATAATTACTTTGGTACTTCAAATGCACCTGCTCGTGATAGTTATGTAGATAATGATCAAGTTACTACTTCTGTAAAACCTGTTCCTGAAGAAGATGCTACTATAGAAGCTGAAAAGGGAGAATATATCTTAAGTAATAAAGGATTATATAAAATCCTTGGAAAAAAACATAGTGAAGGAGGCACTCCTTTGGCTGCTAAAGGTGGAGAATTTATTTTCTCTGCTCATAAAGATATGTCATTAGATCCTAATTTACAAAAAGAAGCAGGTTTAAAAGTACATTCTTCTAAAGCTTTGGCAGAACATACACCAGCTAAAGTATTAGAAAGAAACATTGATACTAAAGAATATAACCGTCTAAAGTCTATTTTAGAAAATCCAAAATCTGATCCTGTTACAAAGAAGACAGCTCAGTTTATGTTAGATAAAATGGATACTAAATTACAAACTATTTCTAAATTACAAGAAGCTAAAAAACAACCAGCCCAAGTAGAAGTACAAGATCAATATTTAGAACAAGGTGATATTCAAGGAGATATAAATGAACAAAAGCAATATGCTTATGGTGGTAATGCTTTACCTAAATATCAAATAGAAGGCACTGTTACTGGAACAACTGCTGTTAATGGAACAAATATTGGTGTTGATACTCCTGCACAATATAAATATTCTGCACAAAATACAGGAGGTAAACCAGGTTTATATAGAGCAAGAGGAACAGAAGCTCCTGAAAAAATATTTGATATTTATACTGGAGGAGATAAAACTCCTACTGGTGAGTCTGCAGATTTCCAAGGAGGATTTGATGCACTTAATACTTATATAAATGATATACAAAAACAAGGAGTTGACTTTTCCAACTTTAAAACTGCAGGTGATTTTCAAAAAGGATATTATAATAATTTATTAGAAAAAAATCCAACTGCTTTAACTAATATGTGGACTAAATATGGAATAAATAAAAAAGGATTAGCTGACCCATTATTAAAAGGAAAGTTAGAAGCACTTGGTGTAAAAACAACAGTAAATCCTACTGGTGGATATAAAATGAATTTTGAAGGATTAGCTCCTGATAAACTAAAAGAATCATTATCTTTACTTAGCAATCCGTATGCTGATAACAATATAGGTGCTAGAACATTGTATAATGAAACTCCTCCTCCTGTTAAAACACTTTGTCCTGAAGGACAACCAATTGATCCAGTTACTGGAAAATGTCCTGAACCAGAGAAAGGTGGTGGCGGAGATGATGGTACTATTCCTGAACCTATTCCTGGTAATATTGGTATACAAGATCCTTATAATAAAATAAGAGGTATGCAAGGTGCTCAGTATCTTAACAATTTATATTCAAATAAACGTTATTTTACTTATGCTGCACCAATAAATCAACCTTTGACAGAGTTTCAAAAAATGTCTAGACAACCTGTTGAAAATCAAGGTGCTGCTGCAAGATATAGCCAAAACCAATTAGCTTCTAAATTTGGTGATAGAACTGCAAGTCAAGTAGCTGCTGCAGGACAACAAAATGACATTTATAATAACTTGTATAGAGTAGAAGAATTTAACACACAAGGAGAAAATCAAAATTATAACAATAACCTTTTGAGAAACTCTGCTGCAGTTAACTCTTTTAATAAAGATCTAAAACAAACTGCTGACTTAAATAATAATGTTAATGATAAATGGAACTATGCTAATGCTGCTTACACTAATCAGTATTCCACAGCTCGCCAAAAAGACATGCTAAATAAGTATTATGCAGATGTAGATCTTCAAACTTCCATGTTACCATATCTTGATGAAAATCGCCAAATGCCAATTGATCTAAGAACTAAAGGAATGAATCCTAATTGGAGAGGTTGGAATACCAATGCTGTAAATACTATGGCTAATAGACAAAATGATTTTGATACAAAAATTAGTCAATATCAAAAACTTAAACAAGCTCTTGGAGGAAGAGAACCTACTGAAAAAGAAATACAATATTTTAGTGGTAACAACAATAAATAACAAATTTTAACTATCTTTGCACAATGCCTACATATAGTAACCCTTTATCGATTGTTCCAACAGAGTATGTACCTATTGATTATAGGCATGATGCTCAGTTTGAAATGGCAGAAGCTCAACAAACTGCAAGTAATATAGCTGTAGTAAAATCTCGTTATGAGGATTTACTTGGAATGGATTTAACAAATAATAAATCTAAAGAATCTTTATCAGGATTTATGAAAAATGCTGAATCTGAACTTCAAAAGATTTCAGGTATGAACATGCTTGTATATGACAATGCAAAAAAAGCAACTGATATTTTTACACCACTCACTGATATAAATGGACAATATGGATATATTGTAGTTGATAATGCTTTTACTAAAAAGTATAATAGTAATAAAAATTTAGCAAGTCAAGCTAAAGCAAAAGGTGAAAATTATAATATTACTGCAGATAAATATTTAGATATTCAAAGACAAAGATTTGTGAATTCAGATGATACAAATCAATGGATGTATTTATTAAATGATACATCTGATTACGTTCCTTATTATGATAATAATAAAGAAATGTTAGATCTTGTATCTAAATTTAAACCAGATCAATTTCAAGTAGATTCTCCTGATGGTAAGGGTACAATTATTACAACTAAAAATGATTCTGTATATGCTTCAAGATTAAAAGATTATTTAGATGCAAATCTATCAGACAACTATAAAAGACAAGCTGAATTAGAAGCAAAAGTTGAATTTGGTAATATGCAGTTAGCATCTTATAATCCTCAAACTAAACAGTACGATTCTAAAAAAGTATTTGATTACTATGATAATCAATTTAATACTATTAAACAAAAACAAGTTAATAATTATACTGTAGAAAAAACTAATTTAGAAAGAGAATCAGCACTATTAGGAAATTCATCAGAAAATATTAAACAACAACAAGAAATAAATGTAAGGATTAAAAACATTGATGACGTTATTAAACAAGTTAATGATAACAAACTTAATGCAAAAGACTTTGAAGATTTTAATAACTATAGAAAAAGTGAAGCTATTGCATCTTCTATCTATTTAATGAAAGATGTAGTTGATAAAGCTGACGCTGATTCTCATTTAGATATATCTGTTACACAAAAAAAAGATGAGAATTATTGGGCTAAGTTAAACTATGAGTTAGAGGTACAAAAGCTTAAATGGGATATGGATAAAGAGTCAATCAGAAAAGGAGAAAAAAGAATTAATTCTATTACAGGAGAACTAGTAGATGGTAATTGGTTAAATCCAAATACTAAGACAGACATGTCTCAAAAACAAGAATTATCTATATCTGATAGAGGATATGATAAATTAACAAAGTCAATAGACAAAATTAAAAATCCATTAGGCAGTGGATCTGTTGATTTTATTGATAGTAAATTTAAATCATTAGGATTTAAAAATGCAGTAAAAGATTTAGATGATCGTGAAAAATCTTCTAAACTTGAAGGAAAAACATGGGGAGAATTAATAGAAAATAATTTATATGGAACATTAGGGAGGAATGAAAGCTTCAATAAATATTTATTAGCATCTGCTCAAAAACTATATTTAGCAGGAGGTCCTCTTAATTCAAAAACTATAGAAGGATCTAAAATATATGCTACAAATATTGATAAAAATGGAATGACTACAATCCTTACAGCAAAGGGTATGTATACTTTAAAAAATAATCAACTCATTGACCAATCAGGAAAGATTATTGATAATGATTTTAATAAAGTAACAATGGCCGATGTAAGTAAACTTCCTTATAAAACAGTTTTACATTTAGCTATTGAAGCTGCAGGTTCTCCTAAAGATAGAGAAATATTTAGTGAAGTTCTACCTACTGATGAATTTACTAAAGCAGATGCTGAATTACAATTAGCAAAATCTTCTCAGGCATCTTTAATACAAACTGCAAAGTCTGCATTAAAAGGAACTCTTTTAGAAAATGCAAATGTTGATCTTGGAAAATTAACTGATAAAGAATACTTAAAAGAAGCAACTTATAAAAATTTTCTTACCAATCCAAATAGTTTAATTGGTAAATCTTATAAAGGAGGAATTATTTCAGAAGTATATCAAGAAGGTAAAGAGCCTGACGCAGTTTCATCAAGAGATAAAGATGCTGGTTGGATGGTTACAATACATTATCCAAACAAAAATTATTTAAACCAAGATTCTCCATACATAGGTGTTACTGAGATTATTGAAGATGATATTACTAAATTTTATGAGAATTATGATAAGGTTACATCAAATTCAAATGTACTTGAGTACGAACAACGTTCTGCTGTACCTCAAGTAATGCTTGCTACAGCAATGGCAGGTGATAAAGATTTAAAAGATCAATGGAATACTTATGAAAGAACTAACCAAGATATTGTAAGAGGTTCTATAAATCCTGAAAAACGAATAGTAAGTTTAGTAAATCAATTTCCAGGAGCATTTGTTCCAATAAGAGATGAGAATGGATATCGCTTTGAATTAAATGCAAACTATGTAGCTAATGGAATGACTCCAGAACAACAAAACTCATTATATTCTACTTTAAATAATGTTGTAGGAAATGGATTTTGGAATTTTGATAAAATTGATTATGGAGAAGAAGCAGTAGAACAATTAAATGACTATGTTCAAAAACATGAACCTGATTTTTTTAATGTAGATGTAAAAGGATATAACGGAGATCAATTTAAAAATGAAAAAACAGCACAAGATTTATTTAATGGTGCTGTATTACAAATTAATACAATTGTTCCAAAAGAATATAATATTACTTTAGACCCTATATCTTTATCTGTAAAAAATAGAGCAGCATCAAGTTTACAAAATGCAGGATTAATATTAACTGGTGATTTCATTAAACCTTTATATAAAGAAAATGGAGATATTACATTTGATGAAAAAGGTAATTTGAAATTTGTAAAGGGTAGTATAAATGATATAACTGGGGACATTAGTCAAGATCAACTTGCTGCACAACCAAAAACTATAATAGTTAATTTAGCTACTAAAGCCAATGCTTGGTCAGCTATTGCTAGTAGTATAAATTTATATTCAAAAAGTTATAAAAATTTAAATATTACTGATTTAGCAAAGATAGCAAAAGAAAAAGGAGATACGCAATTACTTAATAATTTAAAAATTGTATCAATAATAAAATAATAAATATGGAAAATACTAATGCTTCTGATTTTAATGCTTGGGCTAACTCTGTACTTAATCCTCCAGGTGAACATAACTCCCCAGTAATATCAGTTGAACAATCAATGAAACAGGCATTAGATGTAAAGCCTGTTTATTTTAGTACATATGACAGCGATAAATATAAAAAGTATTTAGGATCTTCTGCAGTAGAAGAAGTAGGTATTAATCCTAATTTGTCTAATAGAGAATTTGAAGTTAAATTTGATGAAGCTCAACCTTACACTGAAGCTATTGGAAATACTTTATCTAAATTTGCAGATATTACAAAAAATTCTACTGTTAATTATTTTAAAAGTTATTACACAGGAGCAGATGATTTAATTACTTATAACGAACAAAAAGCTAAAGAAGATAATAATAAAGGATTTACAGATCCTACTTTTACTTCTACTACTAAATCAGGATTAGGTTCTGTATTTAGTACTGACTTTTATGAAAATTTATTTCCATCTCTAGGGTATGTTGTTGGAACAATGGGATCAGCAGTACTAGAAAATATTGCACTTGATGCATTAACTGGAGGAGCTGGTGCTGGTGCAGAACTTATGAATTCTGGTAAAAAAGTAAAAAATGCACTTAACTATTTACTTAATGTTGATAAAATTAAAAATGTTTATAACGCAGAAAAAACATTAAGTGGAATGGAGTTATTTAAAGCAGGGGCCCAAATGTATAATATGGTAAATGGAACTAGATCTGAAGCTGCTACAGAAGGAGGTAATACTTCTTTTGAAACACTTGAAGGAATGAAAAAAACATTCCGAGATAAATATGGTTATGATGCTTATGGTGAAGATTTAGATAGAATGAAAGATTTTGCATTTAAAGCAGGTAAAGAAGATTACAATTGGAACTTACCTATATTAATGGCAAGTAATCTTGTGCAATTTTCTGATTTATTAATTCCTGAAGTAGTAAAGATATCAGAAGGTCTTAAAGATAGTTGGAAAGGATATAATCTTATAAATAAAGGAACAACTTTAGCTCCAGCATTAGAACTAGAACAAAAAACATTTTCTAGTATATGGAAGTCTGCAAAAGGAATTGAAAAAGTAAAAGCTGTTGCACAATATACAGCAGATATCCCTGCATTTAATTATATAACAAGTGCTGGATCTGAAGGTATGGAAGAATCTTTACAAAAATTAGCTTCTTCTTTTTCTCAAGATTATTATACTAATGCTGAAAAAGGAAATGCTGATTCATGGGATTCTCTTAAGTTAGGATTAAATGGAATGTTTACTGATGAAGGAGTGCAAGAATTCTTAGGTGGATTTATGATTGGATCTTTATCTCATGCTAGACATGGAGCAACTTCCGTATATAATAAAATTAAAGGAATTCCTACTGAGGAAGATAGAAAATTTAATATGATGAAAGAGAAAGTTAATTATCTTAATGATACTTCTCTTGATAAAGTATTAAAGTCTGATGGTATTAAAGATGCATTTATAAATGGTCAATTATCAAAAGATATTAAATCTTTTACTAAACAAGGAGATATATTTAATTTAAAAAACTCTCAAGATCATGCCTTATTACAATATTTATGGGCAGGATATAAGACTGGTAAGTTAGATTTTCGTTTAGAAGAACTGCAAAAAGTTGCTGATCTTAATTATGATAAACAAGATTTAGCAAACATTCTTGGTGTTTCTGTAAATGAACTAAATGATAAAAGAGGTTCACAAGCAATTCAAAATATTATCTCTAAAGTAAAAGATAACAAAGTAAACTTTCAAGCAGTAGAAGATTACTTTGAACAAAATTCAAACATACAAGACCTTCGTAAACAATATAGCGATGACCAAACTGATTATGTAACAATATTAAATAACTACATTGATAAGTATAAAGGTAAAACCTTTAGTGATGTTGTTGATAAATTAAGTAATAAAGAAACAGAAGATATTTTAATTAGACAATTAAAACTTGAACAATCCAAAGCAAATATCTTTGCTTATAATGAGGGAGTTAAAGTAATGGCTTTTGCATATAGTGGATTAATAAATGATAGAAATAGACAAGAGTCTATTTTTAATACTTTATCAAATAGATCAAAGCTTAATTATAATTATGCTAAACCTTTATTGACTGTCCAGTTAGCTGAAAATAGAAGAAAAGAATTATTAGAATCTATTAAGGTAGCAAAATCTATTAAAGATCCTCAATTAAAAGCTCTTGAAAAACAACTAGATATAGTTGAAAATATTATAGAAGAACATAAAAAAGATGACTTCATGTCGCCAGCAAAAATGGCACAGTTATTACAAGATTATGCTCATGAAAATTTATCTGACGAAGATAAAACAAGAATTAAAAAGGATGCTATTTTAATGAATGATTTACACAGCTTAAGAGATGCTGTAAGACTTGAAAAGAAGAATAAGAACAACTCTGATTTGTATAATTACTTAATGAACATTAAAAACTTTGATGGTTTTACACAAACTGTTTCTAAAAACATTATGAATTTTAGAAATAAAACAACTGATTGGTATTTAAAGATGCAAGAAGAACAAACTAGTAAAACTAAAACAGAAGAAGTTAAACAAGAACCTGCAACAGAAAAAACTAAAAATACTAAATTTGCAAAAGGTGATAAAGTAGTATATGATAAAATAGTATACACTATAGTTGATTCTATAGAAGTTGGAAAAGACAAAAACAACGAACCTGAATTTGCATATACATTAGCTGACTCTTCAGGAGAAATGCTAGTTGATGATAAGGACTTAAAGATTTATGTAAAAGAATCTGAGTTGGAAAAAGTAAACACTACTCCACCTCCACCTCCTCCCCCAGCACCCGTACAAATAGATGAAGATAAAGAAAAAGATGATGCTATTAATGAATTTATAAAAAACAACCCTTTATATAAAAAGGAAGATATAGAATTCACCGTAGAAAAAGATGCTCAAGGAATAACAATTAATAAAGTAATTAGTAAAAATCCTACAAATAAAGGAGAAAATTTATCAGATCGTCCTGAGTTTAAAGCTATTATTAAAAAATTAAATGATACACAGGAAGCTAGAGATCAAGAAAAATTAAAAAAAGCAACGCAAGATGCTAAAATAAAAGAGTTTAATTCTGAAAAAGTAAAGTTTCTTAATAGTGTAAGTTCAATAACTACAGAGCAAAGAAAAGCTTTAATAGAAGAACTTAAAGCATTTGTTTTAAGTATTGGTGTGGATGGAACAAAACTAAAAGGAATTCTTAAAGAATTATATGAAGGTATATTAGCAAAAAAAATAGTTAATCAACCAAAAGAGGATGATGAAAATGATTACATTCCTTCAAAGTTTGAAGGAGGAGCAAGAACATTTACTCCTTTTAAAACATCAGGTCAGGAAGAAGAAGTTGTTGTTACTGCTGGCCCTGATGGAAATGTTTCTACTGGAACAGGTAAAATTGCAAAAAATTATTTACCAGGAACCTATCCACATTTTATTCAAAGAAGTTTAGATGATCAAACCTTTTTAGATAATTTAAAAGGGGATGAACCTATGTATTTTCTTACAATGGTAATGGATGGCCCTCAGTATAATTATGAAAGATCTGAAGAATTTAAAAAACAAATAGAAAAAGGAACTGCTGTATATGGTCCTGTAATTATTGTTACAGATAATGAAGGAAATCCTATTAAATTTAATGATGATTACACTGTAAATACAAATAACACTGATGGTAAACTAATTGTTTATCCTTTTACTTACGTTAAAGAATTAGCTGATGGAAATTTAAATACTAAATTTGATACAAAAAGTGCTATTAATACTAGAGCTAAAATGTTTGAAATTAGTCTTGAAGAAGCAGCAGATGAAATAAATGAAGAATTAGCAATCCTTAATTTCTTACGCAATTACCTAAAAGAAAATCCAACTGAAAAAGTACCTTTAGCATTTAACTTTGTTTCAAAAGGTATTTTATTAGGAAATAGTAAAACTAATGATGCTGGTGCATTTTTAGAAGATCAAGATTATTCTTTAGAAGTTGTAAAAGATGAAAATGCTGAAGGATCTGCATATGTTCCATTTAGAAATGACTACGCAATAAATGGTTCATTAGTTGCAATAATTAAAAATGAAAAAGGAGAAGAAATTATTATTAAAGTAAATCCTAAAAACATTTCTACTGAAGTTTTAGAAGAAATAAATGCTGTCCTTGCTCATGATTTTACTTTAGCTGATGGTAAAATAGATAATAACATTAAAAAAGTAAAGAGATTTTTAGATGCTTTAATCTATACAAAGAAAGGAGTTAGAGAATTTGTTATTGAAAATAATAAAATTGTTTACAAAGAAAACGGTAAACCTTCTACTGTTACTACTAAAAATACTCTTTTAAATATTTATTCTAAATACATTAATGAGAAGAGTGAAAAGCCTAAATTTAAAAAAGAAGGTGATGCAATAGTATTGGATACTAATGATAAAGGAGCAACATTTGTTTCATGGAACTATAATAAATTTGTTCTTGATAATTCTTATGTTCGTGGTGTTAAACAAGATGATAACCAATTAAAAAAAGTAAATAAATATTTAGGATTCGAAGTACCTTCTTCTTCTTTAGAAGAAATGGGATATGTTAATTTAGAAAAAGATGAATTACCTGCTTCTGATATAGAAGCTAAAAAACAAGCAGAGTATGCTGCTATGTCTAATCCTAATGATAAAGCAGCTAGAGAAAAGATTTATGATGCTTATGATGAATTAATTACCCCATTATTAAATGAAGTTAAAGCTGATATAAAAAGAAGAAGAGAAGAAAGTCTAAATGCTATTAAGCAAAGACCTAATGAAACTTTGTTTACAGCTCCTTATTATAAAGAAGGATATAATTTTAAACAGCTTCCAACAATCTCATCTATGAGAACTGAAGCTGAAGAAAAAGAATATTACGAAATATTAACAAGTAATAATAAATTAACTGATGTATCTATTCAAGTTAAAACAAGAGAAGAAGCAGAAAAACTAATCAATGATAAATATGATGCAGAACTAGATGAATTAAAGAATAAGGTAGTAGGCAGTGATGTAGATATTAAAGCTAAGATAGAAGAAGATAGACAAGAAGAATTATTCTATAAAGGAAATTCCTTACAAAAAGAATCAGAATTAGCTAAGACTTTAGATTTTAGTGATGCAAGTAATGAAAAATTATGGAAAGTTCTTAGTATGTTTTTTAATTCAGTAGATGAATTTACTTCTAAAGGAGAGAAATATACAGTAAAACAAGGTAATAGTAAATTTTACAAAAATATAGTTAATAGTAAAGGAGAAACAGTTATAGTTATTGAAAGACAGGGTTTAGAATATGATATTTTTAATACGAGTAGAGAATTAGCAAAAGATATTATCTCAAATTCTGAATCAAAAGGATTTAATAAAGTAGAAGAAGATAAAATTAATGCTGAATTTGATGCAAAATATGTAGATGCTGTTAAAAATGGCACAATGACTAAAGAGCAAGCTATAAAAGCTCTTGAAGAAGCTGGTAGAAAAAATAGTGAAGCTTATACAGAACTAGATGAATTAAAAGTTAAACCTACTACAGATGCTAAAGCTGATACAGAAAGAAGAAGAAAAGAGCTTACTACATTTACATCTACTAGAAATTTTATAAAAGGTGTAAAACATTCAGTAGTTATAGCAAAAAAACAAGGTAGAGATGGTTTTGATGTTGATGTATCAAATAAAGCTGATGTTTCTACTGGTTTTTTATATAGCAATTCTTTATCAGAACATTTTGATACAATAGAAGAAGCTATAAAATACGCAAATGAAATTATACAAGGTGATAAAGAGTATATTAAAAAAGTTGATGCAGAACTAGATGCTTTAGAAAGTAAACCTACAACAACAACTACTACTAATATTAATACAGATCCTTTATCTGAAAATTTAGATTCTGAAATTACTAATGATGCAACAGATGCATTAAATGAATTATTTGTTGATCCAAATGATACTGAAGGACTTAAAAGAAAAAAAGACATCCTAAATGAAATTGCTAAAGAGTTTATGGATAGTGATGAGTGGAGTTTCTTAAAAAAGATTGTAGGAACAGAGAATATTGTTAATTTATTTAATATTGCTAATTCTGATGCATGGGCTAAATGGACCACTGCAGGAGTAACTCTTTGGGAAAATCCTAAAAAAGGTACTGGTTATCATGAAGCATGGCATCATTTCTCTCAATTATATTTAACTAAAAAGCAAAAGAAAGCTTTATATAAAGAAGCAAGAAGTAAAAATGATAAATTAAAAAATGCTACAGATATAGAAGTAGAAGAATATTTAGCTGATGACTTTATGAAGTTTATGCTTAGTGGTGGTAAAGCTTCTGATTTATTTAATAAAACCCCAATTAAAAAGAACATCTTCCAAGAAATATGGAATGTATTAAAAGCATTCTTTGGAATTAAGTCTTTTAATATAGATAAATTATATACAGATTTACGAGTTGGTGATTTAAATAATTATACATCATCTGTAAACAATGCAATGTTTGGTACATTATATAGATCTATATATGATACTTCTGGAAATGAATTAATGCCTGCTGAAAAAGTAATTACTTATATTCAAACTGCAGATGCATTCATTGGAGAAATATTGACTAAACGTAATTCTAATTATAAAGGTATGAGACTATTAGATTTATATTCAATAAGTACTCTTTTAAAAGATAGCGATAAACTATCTCATATATATACTATTCTAAGACAGAAGTTTAATGAAGCTGCAGTAGAATCTACTGGTAAATATACTAAGAAAGCACAAGCTGATTTTGCTAAATTAGCAAGTGCAGAAGTATGGCCTACATTTGTTAAAGAACATTTAAAATCAAATAAAATTGGTGTTTCTGAAGATACTGATGTAGAAATAGATGAAGTATCAGGAGAAAAAAGTCAAGAGTTTTCTGAAAAGCTTCATGATAAAGCTTCTAATAGTGAAGATTTATTTAAGTCAGCTTCTCAAGAAATTAAAAATTTATTACGATTTATTCAAAAAAGAAAATCTAAAATAGAAAATGGAAAAATAGTTAGCGAAGCAGTAACTGATAGTGCTGGATTACCTATTTTAGCTGAACAAAAAAATCTATTTGATAGACTTTGCGTAGAATTAAATGGATTAACTAAATTTGATGAAATGGTTTCTAAACTTAGAGACCCTAATATTTTAAGAAGACTTCCTGAAGCAGATAAAATATTAGAATTACTACCACTAAATCCAGGAAATGACTTAAGTAAATTATCTTTAATTAGCTCTTTTGTTCAATCTTTTACTAATCCTTATGTTACTTCTTATACAGGAACTATTTCAAGAGATGGTAACTTCTCAATGCAAGAAAATACTAGATTAGGAGAAGAAGAAATTAAAAAGAGTTTTATAGATAACTTTAATAGTATGCGTAAAAATACAACCTTTGTAAAAACAAAAGTTGTAGATGCAGATAAAAATGGATTAAACTTTATTACAGATAAAGTAAATGATTTACAATTTGATTTTAATTCAAAAGCAGATGTAAAAAAATTATTGTCATTGATAGGAGTAGAATTTGAATTAAACATATTAAGTGATACCGCAATATTTAATGAATTTAAAAGAAGTGTAACAACTCAAGATTTAATTAGATTATTTAAAAATATTAAAGAAAGAGCAAGTTCTAACATTCCTTCTTTAACTTATAATCCTATTTTAGAATTAGCTAAAAGTACTCAAATAGAAATAAATAAAACAGGAAATGAAACAGAGTATATAAAATTTGAATCAAGTTTTAGAACTATAAAAAATATATTGGTTTTTGCTAATAAATATAATTTCTCTTCTCCAAATTTATCATATTTTAATGCAAAAGGAGAAACAGAATATGGTATACAAAAACATAACGGATATACTCAAAGACTTTCTATTATAAATAATGTAGCCAGTGCTAAAGAATTACGTAATACTCCTGGCTTTGAAAGTTTTGATTTTGAAAAGAATCCTCATATAAGAGGTTCAGTATGGTTTAATTTATTATTTGACCTTTCTAAACCAGATGGTCCTAAAAGAATTGATAAACGAACAGGAGAATTTGTAAAAGTAAATATCAATAACTATAATGGATTTCAAATAAATAAAGAAAATGGAGCTATTAAAAAGAATACTGCAGATCTTTCTCAAAAAGAAAAATTTCAGTTAGACGTACTTTCTTTTTTAAGCTCTGGAATGATTGATATATTAAGACCAGAGTCAGCAAGTTCATTCTTTTCAATTCAACCTTCTACCTATAATCCGAATTCACAAACTTTTACACCATTGTATATTACAATGGAAGAAGTTAATAATAACGATGATATTTTTATTCAACCTGCTTTTATGGATGTTATAAAACAATATCTAGAAGCAGAATTATATAAAATAAAAAATGCTGAAGATATTTATGGTGGGTTATTAAGTAAAAAATCAAAAAAAGACGAACTATCATTATTTGCTAAAATAGCAGACTTTACTTTATTTGCAGATATATTAAACAATGAAGAATTAAAAAACAAATTAAAGGAAGAAATAAAATCTACAGATGATTTAAATTCAGTTATTGAAAATAATATAGATGCTATTACTGCAGAAGTATCAGCATATTTTAATTCTTATAAAGAAGATATAGAAGGCATGTTTGATGAATATAACATTACTCAAAATGATTTATCAAAAAATGATATAATATCTATAAAAAAACAATTAAACAACGAAAAAATACAAAAAAGAAAAGAAGCAAGTTCTTTTTATAAAACTGATCGAGAAACTTTAAAAGTAGAATTAGAAAATATTGATAATGAATATAAACAAAAAGTAAAGGATATCTTTTCTCAATTAAAACCTAAAATGGCTAGTGCATTTGTAGCTAATCATTTTATTCAAGCTGTAGAATTTATGAAATTCTTTGAAGCTGATTTAGGATTTTATAAAGATTACTTTAAAAGATCTAAAGGAATGAACTCAACAGGGTCTCCTTCTTTTCTTGATAATAATAGAAATAGATATTTGGCTAATACCCCAAATATGATTAATGCATTAGGATTAGCTTATACTGATTCTGATTTTAATAATGTTAAAACATTTGCATTTAAAGATGACACACGAGCATCAGTATTAAATGATAACGATAATAAAACTAAAGAAATAGGAAAAGTAAAAGTTACTCAGATGGTTCATGATGCTTTAGTAAGTATTTATTTAAATAAAAAAAATATAAATCCTAAAGCAAAGTTTGTATTTACAAAAGAACAAATAAAAAATGTTGAACAAGAATTATATCGTTATTCAAGTCCTGAAAAAATGAATGGTGCAGATGGACAAGGATATTGTACTTTAGACTTTTACAGGTTTATTAAAAATAACTTTGGCAACTGGTCTGAAGAAGAAGAAGCATTATTCCAAGCAGAAGTTCTTAAATTTAAATTACATAAAAAAGTATTTACAACAGAACAAGAAATACAAAATGCTAATAAACAAATAAATGATTACGAGAAAAAAGCTAAAGGAGTAACTTTCCCAGTACTTAAGATTAATTATAGAGGTGCTGCTAATAACAAAGGGTTTACTCCTGTAATGGATAAATTCTCTGTAGTTCCATTATTAATTGATACTATTAAAGGAACTACAATGGAAGAAGTGAATGAAAAAATGTTAATGGAAAAAATAGGATATGGTAAATTTGAATCAGGTAGTAAATTATGG
>Ga0114975_10001434_pt1 | contig 16955 bp, 8 predicted proteins | sample S_130626_EF_Meta_FD_87031 | JGI IMG/M metagenome (GOLD analysis project Ga0114975, IMG submission 87031) | Freshwater microbial communities from Lake Simoncouche, Canada to study carbon cycling - S_130626_EF_MetaG | ecosystem: Environmental > Aquatic > Freshwater > Lake | place: Lake...
CCGCTTCTATTTTTCTGTTAAAAATACCAGGTAAGATTTCCTTTTTTCCGTCGGGAAAAATAAAATATTGTTCACCACATTTCCCATTTTCACCTCCTGATAAACCATAAGGAGGGACTATTCGATGCTGGCTGATAAAAGTTACCGAAAGAGGAGCTAAAAATTGAATTTCTCTGATAATCCCATCCCCTCCAGAGTATTTCCCTTGGCCACCAGAACCCCTTCTAATTTCAAATTTTTTCATTCTAACAGGATATCTTAATTCCAATTCTTCCAGATCAGTTAGACGCGTATTTGTCATGTGCTGATGAACGGCGGAACGTCCGTGACTCTTTTCTGTAGCACCAGTACCTCCACCGATCGTTTCATAATAGCCAAAAGACTCATTTCCAAATAAAAAATTATTCATAGTTCCCTGACTACATGCTGCCAGACCAAAAGCCTTGATAAGTGTGTCCGTTAATCTTTGGCTTACCTCTGTATTTCCTCCTACGACAGCGGGGCATTCGGCTTCATTATCAGAAAAAAGCGGATGTAATAGGCTATTTTCGGGTAAAATGATCTTGATTCCTCTTAATAATCCTTCATTTAAGGGTAAATCACCAGGACACAACAATCTTAGCACATATAGAACCGTGCTGTAAACAATAGAAATATTGGCATTCAGATTATGAGGATGCGGACCCTCAGTTCCCCTAAAATCAAAATGAATTAGATTCTTTTCTTTTGAAATTTTCACTTTTATAGCTAAACCATCGTCCAATAATTCTTGAGCAAACAAGGGTCCAGAAACCACTTTATTCAAGATTGGATATAGTTGTTGATGCGCAAAGTCCTGCACTTTTTCCATGTAAAAATGCACCGTTTCCAATCCATATTGATGGGTTAGTTTCACAAGCGCTTGTGCCCCATATTGTAAAGAAGCAATACCGGCATGTATATCTGCTATATTTTCCGATAAACTTCTGGTAGGATAAGCTGCATTTTCCAGTTTATAAATTAATTCATCCCAATGCCATACCCCATTTTTTGCTAAATAAAAGGGAGAAATAACCACCCCTTCCTCAAAAAGGAAATGAGCATCGGGTGGCATTGATCCCGGGGTTTTTCCACCTATTTCGGCATGGTGTGCCCGATTAATTACATAACCTATTAATTCTGAATGTTCCGTAAAAACCCCTTGAATGAGGGTAATATCAGGCAAATGGGAACCTCCATAAGCAGGATGATTGGTAATAATTACATCCCCTTTTTGCAGGGGCATTTTTGCAGTAACCATTCTGATACAGATACCTAAGGAACCTAAATGAACTGGAATATGAGGGGCATTAACCAATAAATAACCCTTTGGATCGACTAAGGCACAGCTAAAATCAAGTCTTTCTTTTACATTGACCGAAAAAGCTGTTCGTTGAAGTTGAACACCCATTTCTTCAGCAATACTTTTAAAACGATTGGTAAAAAGGGTTAAAGCGACAGAAGCAGTCGATGGACTATCAGCATGAAAATCTTCCCTAATTTTCTTTAAAACCGCCAATCCATTTTTATCTATGCAGCATTGCCAGTTATTTTGAATAAATGCCGTTGACGTTGGCATTAGTAAAATAGCTGGACCATTCAATGTTGCACCTGGATGCAAATCATCTCTAAAAAAAACGGGATAACTTACCTCTTTGTCATTACTTTTTGAAAAATGCTTTTCTTTTGGAAAATAAGCAATTAATTTTTCATTTACGGACGTTATCTCTTCATCCATGGTGGTCAACCTCACCATTATTTTTACTAATTCAATAGGTCTGCCTGCAGGAGAATATCCAAAAATCTTTTTATACTCCTCTTGAAAAACGCCTGATAAATCTGTAAAGCAAGTTGATTGAATTTCTAAAGAACTTTCTTGTCCAGAAAATCTTAGGAAATAATAAATCTGAGGAGCGTCTATATCTTTCGGAATAATACCAGCAAGAAAAAGATCTTTTTCACATCGCGTTGTTAATTCTACGACGACTGAGGTGGATAAGGCTTCTGCCAAATCCAGGGGCATTCTAATTTCTCTTTCTGCATATCTTTCAATTTTTGCTTTTCCAATACCAAAAGCACTCAAAATACCGGCATCATAAGGAATGAGAATCGTATTTATACCTAACAAATCGGCGATAGCGCAAGCATGCAATCCACCTGCACCACCAAAGGCAAGTAAGGGATAATCAATTGGATTAAAGCCCTTTGCCAAAGAAATAGAACGAATAGCATCTGCCATTTTTTCATTTCCAATGCTCTCCAGACCCTTTAAAATTTCAACTGGATCATGTTGTATGCCATAAAATGAATCTATCTCGTTTAAAAGTTTTAGAAACATTTCATTCGCTTTGTCTGGAAAAATAGGGATAGAAAAACAAGAAGCATCCATTTTTCCCAACAAAATATTCACATCACTTAAGGTTAAAGGGCCACCTGCCCCATAACAAGCAGGGCCAGGAAAAGCACCCGCACTTTTAGGTCCTACCTGCAGACCCCCATTTTCAAAAAAACAAATAGATCCGCCCCCGGCAGCGACTGTTTCAATAGCCAAAACGGTACTTTGCAACTCAAGCCCATCTAGTTTAGTGCTATATCGATAATCAAAACGTCCGTCATAAATAGCTGTATCTGTGCTGGTACCTCCCATATCGAGGGTTAAAGTTTTATTAAAGCCCGCTTGTTTTGCTAAAGTTGCAGCGCCTACAATGCCGCCTGCAGGGCCACTCAACAAGCTATCTTTAGGGTGAAAAAGCGATAGAGGAACCAATGCTCCGTCGCTGGTCATTATTTGCAAAGTACTTTTTTCACATCCAAATAGCAGCGTACTTTCAATATCTTTCAAATAGGAAATAATTAAAGGATTCAGATAGGCATCAATGAGGGTTGTTTGCATCCTTGGCAGCCATTTTAACGCTAAACTCAAGGAAGAAGAGCGCGAAACAAAGGAAAAACCAGCCTCCAGCAATGCTTTTTCCATTTTCTCTTCGTGTGATGTATTTTTATAAGCATGTAGAAAAGAAATAGCCACAGAGGAACAATCAGCATTTTTCAAAGTGGAAACAACTTTATTAATTTCTTCGTCTGTTAGTTCAGTAAAAACTTGTCCATCAGGTATTAATCTCTCTGAAACCTCAATAACCTCTTTAAAAGGAAGCCATGGATCGGGAATATCCAACTGGAAAAGATGTGGTCTTTGCTGTGTTCCTATAAGGGGCAAATCTGCAAAACCTTTGGTTACTAACAAAGCAACATCGGCTCCATTTTTCTCCAATAAAGCATTCGTTCCTTTGGTAAATCCTAATCGCAAATGAACTGGAGGTAACTGATCCGAATATTTGGAATGAGTGGCAAGTCGCATGGCTAAAACAGGCGCTTCCTCATTGGCTGTTATCTCAAATTCCGTACCCGCTGCTACCTTATGTAAAAGGTCATCAGAGAGCGTAATTTCTCCATTAGCCAGATCAGTATGTTTAATTTGATGTACTCCGAAATGGGAAAAGGAAGGAAAACGAAGCTGGTACGATTCAAAAATATCAACCTTAATCTGCCATTGTTCCTTAATTTTCAGTATTTTACTTCCTACAACATCTAGCACTTTTCCACGAAGGACACTATGACTCAACACCTTTAACCTTATTTCATTCCCTAAAGGATCTATGGCCAGACAGTCAGTAAAAGTTCCCCCTGTATCAATCCAGATTTTCCAGTGTTTCATTTGATAAATTGCTTGTTAATTTGCTAAAAACAAAGCTAAAAAGATACTACCTATTCTTTCCTTTTATTTAGATTGTATATTTACATAAAAAAGGAGGATGTCTAAACCTGCGGATGAAATCATACCCGAAAATGTTTTGCCTTGGTGGGGAAATGCCTGTCAATATGACCAAAACGGGGATATTTATCACGCCGTAAAATTATTTAGACGAATCATTAAGGAAAATCCAGGTTGGGTACCTCCTTATTTGCGATTGATAAATATTTATCTGCGCAGAGCAGAATGGAAGCAAGTATATGCTTTTAGCAAACGTGTCCTCTCCCTAGATGCCAGTCTTAAGTCAGTTTGGTGGTATTTAGGCGTTTCCGCCGAAATAACAGGTAAGCTAACAATTGCAAAAAGAGTCTGGTCAAAATTTGGATTGCTCGAAAATACCAATGTTAAAGCGCTTATCTGCTTGAGAATCAATTACGATAATCGGTCTGAGCTCATCTGGGCCTTAACTTGTGGACCTGCAAAAGCACAAATAATAAATATTCCCTATCCAACCAGCGGATTATGTCATCAAGATATGGTATATTACCATGGTATATCATCTGATTATCAGGTTATCGGCAAAGCAAAACACCCTATTTATAATATTCTTGCCAGACATAAAACCTCTTATTTTAATACTTTTTCCTGTATGCTGCTGGAAGCAGAAGAAAAAGATCTTAAAATATTGAGCGATTTATGTCAACAATACGGTTTAGGTTTTGAAATATGGTCTAACAGCACCCGGGCGATGGAAAAAATTCAGTCAGAAGAAAGCAAAGAATTTTACTTCCTTCAAAATGATTTAAATGAAGGAGAATTTTTGACTAGTATTGCAGCAAGAAGGGAAGATCAGGTTAGAGAAATATTAACTGCGTGGGAAATTATTACTTTAAAAGTTTATACAGGTTTTAAAATTTATGAAAATAGGGGAAACCTTATTTTGTAATTAATAAAAAAATGAAACAGATTTTCATTGTCGGAGCGGGAGTATCTGGATTAGTTGCTGCCATCAATTGTGAAGAAGCAGGTTTCAGTCCTATTTTAATTGATGCTGATAAAAATATTGGCGGAAGAACACAGTCCCTGGAATACGAAAATTTTATCCTTGATAAAGGTTTTCAGGTTTTATTAACTGAGTATACATCGGTAAAAAAATATCTCGACTTAAAGTCATTGGATTTAAAATATTTTCATCCAGGTGCCTTTGTTTTTAGTGCCCATAAAGATTATGAATTGTCAGATCCACTGAGACATTGGTGGAAACTACCGGACATGATTTTTTCAGGTATTGGTACTTTAAAAGATAAATGGTTGGTTTTTAAGCTTTCTCAACATTTAAAAAACAAGAAAGAAGAAAGTATTTTTGATGGTAGTCCAGAGACAACCCTTGAATTTTTGAAGTCATACGGGTTCAGTGATCGCATGATTAACCTATTTTTCAAACCCTTTTTCTCAGGCATATTTTTAGAAGATAATCTGGAGACACCTGCCACAATGTTTAAATTTGTTTTTGGAAAATTTAGCAAAGGGAATGCCGCCATTCCTAAAAAAGGTATTCAGGAAATTCCAAATCAATTATTTAAAAAACTTAAAAAAACAACCCTTCTGTTGAATAAGAAGGTTGAAAAGGTAGAAAATAATGCATTGATTTTTGAAAACGGGGAAAAATTACCCTTTGATCAACTGATTTTGGCAACAGATTACCATTTTATTTTCAATAAAGAACTTTCAGAAACTAAGTATAATCATCATATCCAATATTATTTCAAAACAGACAGACCTCTTTTGGGTAAAAAAATTGGTCTAATCGCAGACCCTGCTGCTGGTATGTTAACGATTGCAGCCATTAGTGAGTTAAAAGGAGAAGAAAATTCTGTCGATGGGTACTTGTTATCTGTGACCTTAAAGTCCGAAACCATTAACGATCAGGTGGCAGCTTATAAATTGATAGATGATTTGAGGAAATATTTTAAAACACCTGAATTAACCTTAACCTATTTGGGTTTAAATTATATCAGGCGAGCTTTACCCGTTTGTTCAGAACTATATTTCAATAGACCATTAGCTGATTTTATTTACGATAAAAATATTTTTCTGGCTGGAGATTACCTGTTAAACCCCTCTTTAGACGCAGCCATGCGAAGTGGGGAGATGGCAGTTAAAGCATTATTAACTCAAGAAGGATAGTTTTACTGTGATAAATTCACTTTAATATTGAACATTACTTAATTTTACACCTTTATTTACCTAATTAATTTTTTAATTAGATATTGTTTTTTCATTTACAAACTTATAAGTATGAAAAATATTCGTTTTACACTCACAGGATTTATGCTGTTTGTTACCTTGGCTTTGACCGCTCAAACCATGGTAAAAGGCGTAGTTACTTCTGCTGAAGACGGAGAGCCACTCATTGGTGTTACCGTTTTAGTCAAAGGAACAAGTTCTGGAACCGCCACAGATTTGGATGGTAAATTTGAATTAATGGCTAATCCCTCAAAAGATGTTTTAACTTTTAGCTACACTGGTTTCACTGCAAAAGATGTAACACTAAATGGTCAGACCATGCTCGAAGTTACGCTTGATGTATCAGCTGCATTGTTGGACGAAGTCATTGTAACTGCTTTTGGTGAGTCAACCAGAGAGAAGTTTACAGGATCGGCAGCTACCGTTGGCGCGGAACAAATTGCACGTCGTCCAATAACCAACGTCAGTCAGGCAATAGCAGGTTCTGGACCAGGTATTCAGGCAACGATTGGTGGTGGTCAACCTGGTTCGACGCCAGCCATTAGAATCAGAGGATTTGGATCTATATCTGGTTCAAACTCGCCTCTTTATGTGGTTGATGGTATTCCTTACGATGCCAGCATTGCCAATCTTAATCCTGATGATATTGAAAATATCACGGTACTTAAAGATGCTGCTTCTACCTCTTTATATGGTTCCAGAGCTGCCAATGGTGTTATCATGGTAACCACAAAAAAAGGAGCTAAAGGAAGTGGAAAAGTAAATATTAAATATACAAGAGGTACTTCCCAACGTGGATTACCTGAGTATGATCGCCTTGATGCAGCACAATATTATCCGTTTATGTGGGAATCCTACAGAAATAGTTTAATGTCAAGAGTGGCAAGTCCCCTTACTTTGGCAGCTGCCAGTACTGATGCTTCAAAAAATATTGTTGGCCTATTAGGTTATAATGCCTATAATGTGCCTGCCGGAGAATTGGTTAGTACAGATGGAAAATTAAATCCTGCTGCACAATTAGTTTATAAAGCAGAAGATTTAGACTGGGCAACACCGTTAATCAGAGAAGGAGTACGTAATGAATTAAATGCCAACTTTAGTGGTGGAGATAACAATTCAAACTATTTTGCTTCTTTTGGTTATTTAGAAGATAAAGGATTCTTGATTCGTTCTGATTATAAGCGTTATAATGCGCGTTTACAGTATAATAACAAAGTTAAGTCTTGGTTATCTACCGGCTTAAATATGGCATATACCAATACTTTTTCTAATCAGGCAGATGCCGATGGAAATAGTTCATTCGTTAATCCATTTTTCTTCTCCAGAGGAATGGGACCTATCTATCCTGTTTATGCTTACGATCCAAAAAACCCAGGACAGTACTTATTAGATGCTAACGGCGAACGTCAGTATGATTTCGGAAATATGAATGCCTTAGGCCTTCCAAATCGTCCCCAATACGGAGGAAGACACGCAGTTGCAGAAACAAAGTTGAACCAGAATTTTTTCCGCAGAAACTTATTTAGCGGACGTACCTACGCAGAAGTATCTTTCTTGAAAGACTTTAAATTTAGAGTAAATGTTGGTGCCGATTATACCAACGTTAATAGTAATACCTACGGTAATCCAATTATTGGTGACGGTGCACCTGCTGGTAGAGCAACGGTTGAAATTTCCAATCAGCTGACTTTGAATATCAACCAGCAATTAACTTACAAGAAACAATTTGGCTCACATAACATAGATTTCCTTTTAGGTCATGAAAATTATGATTATCGCGACAACTTTTTGACAGGTTCACGTTCACAACAGATTTTGGATGGAAATATTGAATTAGTTAACTTTACAACGACTACAAATCTTAATTCTGGTGCCGATTTTAATCGCCAGGAAGGTTATTTTTCTCGTTTGAATTATGACTATAATAATAAGTATTTCTTAACATTTTCTGCAAGAAGAGATGGAAGCAGCCGTTTTTACCAGGATGTACGCTGGGGTAATTTCTTTGGAGCGAGTGCTGCCTGGCAATTACATAGTGAAAATTTCCTAAAAGATTCTAAGATTATTAACAACCTTAAACTTAGAGCTTCTTACGGACAAACTGGTAATAATGCAGGTATTGGATATTACGCATGGCAACCTTCATATAACTTAGGTTGGAATAATGCTGGTGAAGCGGGTATCATACAAGGTAGTCTTGGAAATACAGCTTTAAGCTGGGAATCAAATAATCAATTTGATGCGGCTTTAGAATTTGGCATTTTGAAAAATAGAATTTCTGGTGTCATTGAATATTTCAATCGTGAATCAGATGATTTATTGTTTGCCGTTCCACTTCCTCTTTCTACAGGTGTGGCTTCTCAAACCAGAAATATTGGTGCCATGTTCAATCGTGGTCTTGAGTTACAAATAGACTTAGTTCCTGTAAAAACAAAAGATTTTACCTGGACATTTAGCATTAATGCCACTACTTATAAAAATGAAATCACCAGAATGCCTGAAAGCAATCCTGAAATTATTTCTGGAACTAAAAAGCTAAAAGTAGGTAGTTCGTTATATGATTATTGGTTAAGAGAGTGGTATGGTGTGAACCCTGCAAATGGTGATGCAGAATATCGTGCTGCTAACTTTGTTGCTGCTAATTCAAGAATTACAGAAAGTGGCGACACCGTTACTAACAGTTTGAATAATGCCCGTTTCCGTTATAATGGTTCTGCCATTCCTGATTTCACAGGCGGTATTACCAATACTATTGACTACAAAGGTTTTTCTATTTCTGTATTATTTATTTATCAGATTGGTGGTTACATTTATGATGCCAATTATCAGGGCTTGATGTCTTCTGCTGGTTACGGTGCCTCTAAGCATGTGGACATCTTAAATCGCTGGCAAAAAGCTGGAGATATCACCAATGTACCCAGAGCAGATTTAGGTCGTGCGGTTGATTTCACAGGTTCTTCTGATTATTGGTTAATCGACGGAACTTCTTTAAACCTAAGAAATATATCGTTAAGCTATAACTTCCCTTCAAGCTTTCTGAAAAAGGCCAAAATTCAAGGCATGCAGATTTTCATGAATGCAGAGAATCTTGCCCTTTGGAACAAACGCAAAGGAATGGATGGCTTAGGCGACTTTAGTGGTGTAACAGGTAACACCTATTCCTTCTACCGCAATTTTGTAGGCGGATTAAACTTAACCTTCTAAAAAATTGAGACATGTTAAAAAATAAAATATTAATTCTTTCCCTCGTATTTATAGGTCTCTTTTCAAATGCTTGTGAAAAAGACTATTTGAACACCACCCCAACGGGTAGCGTGGATGCAGGATCTGCTTTTGCAACTACTAAAAATGCAACTGCGGCTATAAATGGTATTTATCGTGGATTCATTGTTCGTTACCAGGGATCTCAGGGTTATTTCGGTTACCCAGCCTTGATGCTGATTAATGATATCCTTGCAGAAGATCTTGTTTTTTCAAATGCAGCAAATGGCTGGCATTTTAATGAGCAAAGATGGCTTTCTCATAGAAGTGATGTAGGTACGCTGTCTATTATGCCTTATGAAATGTATTATCGCTTAATAGGAAATGCCAACGTAGCCATTGCCAATATTGATAATGCGGTGGGAACACCAGCAGAAAAGAATCAAGTTAAAGGAGAAGCCCTTGCTATTCGTGCATTCTCTTATTTTAATCTGGTTCAATACTACGGTAAAAGATATGATGCCAGCAAAAAGCCAAATAGTTCTCCTGGAGTTTCTTTGGTTTTAGAACCTACAAAAGAAGGCGTTGCCCGCGCCAGTGTGGAAGAATGCTACACTCAAATAAATAAAGATCTTGACGAAGCAGGAAAATTATTGACTGCTGCCCGCGCTGCTAAATCTCATTTTAACAAAAATGTAGTTCGTGGCATGCAAGCGAGAGTAGCTCTCGTTCAACAAAACTGGTCTGCTGCAGCTGCTTTTGCTGCTGAGGCAAGAGTTGGAGGCGGTTCTCTGATGTCCATTGCTCAATATCAAGATGGCTTTGCAGAAATTGCTAATCCAGAATGGATGTGGGGATTTGATCACTTAGAAGATCAGACAGAATATTTTGGTGCTTATCACTCTTATATTTCCAGCAATTATAACTCAAGTGTTAATCGCCAGACCCCTAAAACCATTAATAAATTAATTTATGACCGAATTCCTGAAACAGACGTTCGTTCAAAAATGTGGGTTAAGGCACCAACAGCTACCAATTCAATTGTTCCTCCAGGCGGTGTAAGAGCGCCATATATTGTGCAAAAATTCCGTTTGCCAGGCGTACCAAGTACCAGTGCCATGGGTGATGTTCCATATATGCGCCTTGCTGAAATGTTCCTCATCGAAGCAGAAGCTAAGGCTCGTGGCGGTGATAACGCAGGTGCTGCAAAAGCATTATTCGATTTGGTTAAACAGAGAGATCCAGCGTATGTTACTTCCACAAAAACAGGAGCAACATTAATTGAAGAAATCATGTTCCAACGCCGTATTGAAATGTGGGGAGAGGGACATCGTTTCCTTGACTTGAAACGTCTTGATCAACCATTAAATAGAAATGGTATCGGTCATAATGCAGCTGTAGCTGTTATTTTTGATGTACCTGCAGGTGATGCTCGCTGGGAGTTTTTAATTCCAAGACGCGAATTGGATGCAAATAAATTATCTGTTCAAAATCCTTTATAAATTGTAAGGATTTGACCAAAACGCCGGATCATTTCAAAATGGTTCGGCGTTTTTTTTATTTCCTCATCCCGATAATAACGCCAAAACGCCCTGTCGTTCCTTTTTCATGACGGTGAGAAAAAAACAAATGGTTATCCTTTACTGTACAAAAAGGAGATACGGAAATATGATTTTCTAATAAACCTGAGTGAATCAATGCCTCAACATTACAAGTTTTAAGATCAATAAAATATTTACATTTATCTTCATTATAGATATAAAATTCTTTTTTAAAATGGAGAGCAACATCTTCATCTACTTCAAAAAAAGGCTGAGTGATACAAGTGCCAACATAAGCCAAACAATCGAAGGGGTTCGTATTAAAAACATCCTTCATTTTTTCTAAAGTCTGTTGTACAATGTTATTTACAGTACCTCTCCAACCTGCATGAATGGCTGCAACCACTTCGTTTTGAGGATCAAAAAGAAGGATTGGGGTACAATCAGCGACTAGTATTTGCAGAAAAATATCTTTCTTATTTGTAATGAGCGCATCAAATCCTTCGTAATAGCCTGGTTCTATGACATTTAAAACTTCATTTCCATGACATTGAAAGGAACTGGCTATTTGCGACCCATTAATTTTAATATCTGCATATAAAACATCCTTATTATTTTGAATATGATCCTGACGGTCATTCGTAAAAGCGCCCAAATTCAAACTACTGTAAGGTTGTGTTGATACACCTCCCAATCTGGTACTTTCAACAGCCAGCAATTTGTTATGAAACGAAAAAATTTCTATAGGTTGATATCTCATTATTTCATCTATTGGAGCAAAAATAATACCTTTTACAAGAGATTTTTTTAAATCTTAACGTATAGTTTACAATTAATCCTTAGATTTCGGATATTTTTAAGTACTCTTTTATAATTATCTCTTATGGATGTCTATATTATATTGGTGATTTTGTTAATGGTTCTTGCTTTCGCTGATTTAGTCGTTGGGGTAAGTAATGACGCCGTTAACTTTCTAAATTCAGCCATTGGATCTAAAGTAGCTTCGCGAAAAAATATTATGATTATTGCCAGTTTTGGCATTCTTATTGGCGCCTTATTTGCGGGCGGCATGATGGAAGTGGCAAGAAAAGGAATTTTCAATCCTCAAATGTTCAATTTCCATGAGGTAATGATCATTTTTCTTGCAGTAATGTTCGCTGATATTATATTGCTTGATATTTTTAATACTTATGGCCTTCCAACCTCTACCACGGTAAGTATTGTGTTCGAATTACTTGGAGCTGCCATGATAGCTGCTTTCATTAAACTTTCAGTAAATGGTGAAAATGTAAATGAAATATTAAGTTATATAAACTCCAGTAGTGCCCTGACTATTGTATCTGGTATTTTCATTTCTGTAGGTGTTGCTTTTGTTTTTGGATTAGCCATAATGTATATAGTACGATTATTCTTTACTTTCAATCCAGCAACCCAAACGCAATATCAGGGAATCATCTGGGGTGCTTTATCATTGAGTAGTATTACTTATTTTTTGCTATTCAAAGGACTTGAGGGTGCCCTTTTTATTCCAGCCTCTTTTATTGCGTGGACTAAAGAAAACACCTCTGAAATGTTCATGATTAGCATACTCTTATGGGGGATTATATTGTTTGCCCTTGCCAAATTTGCCAAATTTCAAATATTAAAAATAGTTGTACTGGCTGGAACCTTCGCTTTGGCTATGGCATTTGCCAGCAATGATTTAGTCAATTTTATTGGCGTTTCAGTTGCGGGATTTGAAGCTTATGAAACTTGGAAAGCGAGTGGTGTAGATGCTGATAGTCTATTGATGGTTTCTCTTTCAAAAGCATATCCAGCGCCAACTTATATGCTTGTCATTGCAGGTATTGTAATGATTGTTACCCTTTGGTTTTCTAAAAAAGCGAGAACAGTTACCGAAACAGAAGTTAGTTTGGGCAGACAAGCAGATGGGTTAGAAAGATTTTCTTCTAATCGTTTCGCGCGTGGTTTGGTGCGCTTAACTTGGAAACCGATGAAAAAAGACAACCATCAGACTTCATCTGGTTTTAAAAAATGGATATATAGCCGTTTCACCCCATTTAAACCAAAAGGATACGATCATCAAATTGAAAATCCACCAGCTTTTGATTTAGTGCGAGCTTCGGTAAATCTATCCGTTTCAAGTTCATTGATAGCCTTTGCTACTTCTCTTAAACTACCTCTTTCAACTACTTTCGTTACCTTTATGGTAGCCATGGCAACGTCATTAAGTGACAGAGCATGGGGAAGAGATAGTGCCGTTTTTAGAGTAAGTGGTGTACTTAGCATTATTTTAGGCTGGGTATTAACTGCCTTTATTGCCTTTGCAGTTTCTGGATTTTTTGCCTTCATTATGTTTAAATTTGATATGTATGGGGTAGGATTTTTGGTTTTATTTACCATATTTTTCATCGCTTTCACTATTCGTTTGCATAATAAAAAAGAAAAATCAAACGCAAATATTCTGGAATCTACCATGAAAACGGAGATTATTCCAGCAAGACAAATCATAAATAGCACTTCTGGTAGCCTTGCCGATAGTTTGGATGCCGTAGCCGATGGTTTTGTAGCCGCCATTGAAGGCTTATTAACAGAGGATAGAAAAAAATTAAGAGAAGCTTTGAAAGCCATGGAAAGGCTTGAAAAAAGTAACGAAGAATTTAAATACACATTCTACAACTCTATTCGACGCATCCAGGAAGAAATGTCTGAAGGTAGTCGTCTTTACTTAATGGCTTATGATATTGAACAGGATCTCGTTCAATCTGCTGTTTTTGTTACTGAAACAGCCAGAAAGCACGTTGAGGATATGTTAGGCGCACTTGACGAAGTACAAGCAATTAATATTCGCAAAATTAGCCAGGATCTTAGTTTATTTTTTAAAGACTGTTCCCAAATTACCAGAAGCAGAAATCATTTACAATACGATGAAATTAAGGCAAAGAAAAAAATTCTTTTAGAAGAAATAGAAAATTTAATTACCTATCAAGCAAAAGGTATCAAAAATGAAACCTATAGCGCAAGAAATAGTATCCTGGTATTCAATATATTATTGGAAACAAAAGATTTGATTTCCATTTCTGCCCGTTTAGTTAAAATGTATTGTCGTTTGGAAAGAGATTATCCACAAGTGGATTCCCTTTTTGTCATAACTTCAGAAGATTAATTTCTTTGAAATGAGGGAATCGGTAACAAGTCAGCTTTTTGATTTAGATCATACGCGTTTCCCTCATTTCTTTCAAGAAAAACCCTGGGACGTTTTAACCTTGTTGGAAAATCAATTTGACGCATTTATTGCGGAAATTAACACAAGCTATACAGAGTGGAAGCCTGGTATTTGGATATCAGATAATGTGTCCATTGCTCCGACTGCTTTTATTGAAGGACCTGCCATTATTGGACCAAATACAGAAATTCGGCATGGTGCTTTTATACGAAAAAATGTCATTACTGGAAATGGATGTGTCATAGGCAATTCCACGGAAGTTAAAAATGCACTTCTTTTTGATGGGGTGCAAATTCCCCATTTCAATTATGTCGGTGACTCCATCCTTGGATTTAAAGCACATCTGGGTGCAGGTGCCATTCTTTCTAATTTTAGATTTGATGGGAAAAATATTGCCGTCAGAACGGGTCATGCAAAATTTGATTCGGGTAGAAATAAACTTGGTTCCCTTATCGGTGATCATGCAGAGATTGGTGCCAATTGTGTTATCCTTCCAGGATCTATCATTGGTAAAAATGTCCAGATTTATCCCCTAGTCAGCACTGGCGGATATATCCCTGCACATACTATAGTTAAAAAATCCATTTTTGGCTAAACAGGTAAATGCACCTTCCCCATCATGTTATAACCGCATTTTATCAACGCTTCGTTTTTATGAAAAATGAGTATATTTAACATAAAAATGATGCGCTATAGTGAGATTATGGATGCTCCCACCTTCCCAACCTTCGAACCCGCCGAAAGATTATTGATGGGTCCTGGACCATCACCCATTTATCCTTCTGTACTTCAATCTCTTGCAAAACCTACTTTGGGGCATTTGGATCCTCAATTCATTAAAATGATGGATGAGGTTAAGCAAATGACTCAATATGCCTTTCAAACCTCCTATCCTCTCACTTTTATTGTCTCAGCACCCGGTTCTGCAGGTATGGAGACCGCGTTTGTCAATTTAGTCGAACCAGGTGAAAAGGTAATTGTTTGCAGAAATGGTGTTTTTGGTGGAAGAATGGTGGAAAATGTGCTGCGCTGTGGTGGTATTCCTGTTATTGTAGATCAGGAATGGGGAAAACCTGTTGATCCTGATAGCCTGGAATCTACCCTAAAAGCTAATCCAGATACAAAAATAGTAGCTTTCGTTCATGCTGAAACTTCTACAGGTGCTGCCAGTGATGCCCAATTACTCTGTGAAATCGCCACCAGATACCATTGCCTCACCATAGTAGATAGCGTAACCGGTCTGGGTGGAATTCCCCTCTTTACAGAAAAATGGGCCGTTGATGCCGTTTATTCCGGAAGCCAAAAATGTCTGTCTTGTATTCCCGGATTATCACCTGTCGCTTTTAGTCCTCGCGCTGCTGAAAAAATTAAAAACCGAAAATCTAAAGTCCAAAGCTGGTTTTTAGACCTTAATCTGGTGATGGCCTATTGGGAAGATGGCCCGCAAGCAGGACAGCGTGCTTACCATCATACCGCTCCCGTAAATAGTTTATATGCTTTGCACGAGGCTCTTCGCTTACTTTGTCTCGAGGGATTGGAAAATGCATGGAACAGACACCGGGAAATGCACTTGCTGCTATTGGCTGGGTTACAAGATCTTGGATTTTCCTTCCTGGTCGATGAACCTTTCCGCCTCCCTCAGCTAAATGCCGTTTTTTTGCCTGCTGGCGTTGAAAATGAAGCAAACCTTAGAAAAAAACTCCTCCTCGAACATCATCTGGAAGTCGGTGCTGGATTAGGTGCCCTCAGTGGCAAAATCTGGCGGATTGGCCTCATGGGCTACGGTGCAAATAAGGAAAATGTGGATCAATGTCTCAACGCTATCAAAAAAGTAATCTGACCTATAGATATGTAACACTCCTTTAAATCCTGATTCAAAGCCCTTTTATTCTATAGTCAAAGTAGCTACAGCACCCGCATCCAGTGCCATAGGAAAATGATTTCCCTTATGGTTCACGTAAAATACTTTTCGTTCCAAAGAAATATTTTGCATAACCAATACGACGTTACCTGAAGGACCTGAAAAGGTAACTTGCTCAATATTAGCAATACCATTGCTTTCAATACGTTTAAATCCCGGCCTCACAAATGGAGCAATCTGACCTATAATGTAGTAGGCAGGATTTTTGGTTACCTTATCGCCCTCGATAGTTACCGCACCTAGACATTTGGTGCAGCCTCCTCTGTCTGTATGTGGCGTATAATCGCTATTGGAAGTAAGATTCCATTGAAGCACCGTTTTTGCCCAATTATTTGGTCCACCAATGACCAGATTCCGAATATGCCAACTATAATCACCTGCAAAATTTCCTGGTCCACCAATCCATTGCTCTGTAAAATATAAGTTTTTTGCAGGATGGGCGTCATGTACCTTGGTTAAAGCACCAATCTCCCCTTCATAGAGGTGAAAAGCAGAGCCATCTATATATTTTGCTGCACCAGGATCGTCTAATATAGACATTGGGTAATCAGGTCTATTTGCATTATGATCATAAATGATAATCTTAGTGTTAATCTTATTTTTCTCAAAAATGGGACCCAAATGATTTTTTACAAATACTTTTTGCTCCTCGGCCACCATCAGGAGGCTTGGATTATTCCCCGGATGTAAAGGTTCATTTTGTATGGTTAAAGCTGAAATATCTATTCCATAAAGGCGCATCGACTGAATATATTTAACTAAATAACGGGCATAAACATCATAATATTCCGGCAATAAACGCCCTCCTCTGCTGTCCTGATTATCCTTCATCCACGATGGAGGTGACCAGGGAGAACCCATAAATTGTATGGCTGGAGAAATGGCCAAAATTTCTTTTAACACAGGAATAAGATATAAGGTATCGTAACCTAGGGAAAAATTCTTTAGCGCTAAGTCTTGCTTTCCCTTTGGTAAATCAAGATAAGACCAGGGATATTCATCTAAATCAGAAGCACCTACACTGAGCCTTAAATAACTGATGCCAATCTC
>Ga0114975_10001435_pt1 | contig 16948 bp, 13 predicted proteins | sample S_130626_EF_Meta_FD_87031 | JGI IMG/M metagenome (GOLD analysis project Ga0114975, IMG submission 87031) | Freshwater microbial communities from Lake Simoncouche, Canada to study carbon cycling - S_130626_EF_MetaG | ecosystem: Environmental > Aquatic > Freshwater > Lake | place: Lake...
GTTCCGTGATGCCGATTCGTTCGGCGAGGGCCTCGCCCGATTGTTTTGCGACGAAAGCGAGCGGAAGAGAAACCCCGAGAAGGAGCACCAGCGCGAGTGCGAATCGCTTCCGGAACGTTTTGTTTGCAACGGCAACAATCAGTCCTAAAGCGGCCAGGGGCACCAACACGACCACAAAGTGAAGCACTAAAGGGTGAACCGGCAGCCCGCCGATCGTCTCAAATAAGTCATCCATATTCCACGAACTTAGTCACTAATTCTCCGAAAATCCTGAACCCCGGGGTCTCTACGCTTGCGCCGTTCTGTGGCTATTCATCGGAGTGTGATGGCGAGCACGAACTGCCCGCCGCCGGGGCTGATCTGGGTTGCTAGGTTGAGGTCTGGGGCAAGCCTCGAAAGACGGTCGAGTAGCCAGTCCGACGCAACCGCCGCATCATTTTCGTCGGGGCATCGCGCCACAATCTCCCGCCCGCCCTTTGCGCGGAGTCGTTCGACCGCTTCGAACAGGGGCGAAGGGTCGACGACGAACAGATCGGGCGACCACGATACGACGGGTGCGTGTTTGCCTTTCATCGTGTTACACGCCCTGTGGGCCAGCCGTTCGACGTAAACCGCACCTTTCTTCACTCGCGTTGCGGCGTAGTTGTCCACGCTCGGACCGAGGTCGGAGTTGATCGATGCGTCCGGGTCCACCGGCTTGTCACACAGCCAGCACATCCAGTGGTCGGCATCCCCGATAGAAGTCAAATCGCTCATGGTGTGAGCCTATCCATCGACCGCGCCGTCAACGAGAGCCCACTTTTCCCGACAATACTAGGTGTTGCACGGGGTAAAAAGTGTTACACTACCTTTATGCCAACCGCTCGCCCTCGACACATGGTCACGGAGTCTGATCGACTCGCCGAAGCACTTGACGTTGCCGCCGAGATGTGGCCGGACGAACGTGCCGAACGGGGCGCATTGTTGCGCCGTGTGATTGACGCGGGAATCGAAACGCTGCAGCGTGAGGCAATCGAACGTCGCGAGACCCGAATTCGCGCAGTTAGTGTGGCTGCCGGTAGCTTCGCCGGTTTATGGCCGGCGGGCTGGCGCGATGAGTCGCGGGACGAATGGCCGGCGTAGTTGTTCTTGACGCAGGGGCACTCATCGCACTGTTTGACTCGACCGACCGCCACCATCCGTGGGCGCTAGAACTATTTATCAAGACCGCCGGAGATGACTTGATCATGTCCACGTTGACCTACGCCGAGGTGTTGGTCAGGCCATTGAGAGAGGGTCGCGCTGAGAAGTTCGAATCAATCATCGGCGGGCTGGGGATCACACTTGCGACGGTGACCGTCGTCGACGCGCGGCAACTGGCAGGAATCCGAGTTGCGACCAACCTCAAGATGCCCGATGCCGTGGTTCTCGGCGTTGCAGAGCAAAATGTCGGGGCCATTGCGACAACGGACGCGTCGCTCGCCCGAGCAGCCCGCGAGCGCGGGGTGACGGTTTACCGCCCGTAAACTTGAGGGTGGATGAAAGGCGCGAACCCAATGACCGATGCATTCAGCAAGGAAGAAAAAGCCGCGATGCGCGCCGCTGTCGCCGCGGCGCGAAAGAAATTCACCCCGGAACAACATGCGGCCGAGGTGGTCGACAGCTACGCGGCGATGTCTCCGGCTGATCGCACAATCGGCGAAGCCGTTCACCGCATAGTGCTCGATGCAGCACCGACGCTGGAACCAAAGACGTGGTACGGAATGCCCGCCTATTATGTGGATGGCAAGGTCATCTGTTTTTTCCAGGACGCGGGCAAGTTCAAGACTCGCTATTGCACGTTTGGATTTCAAGAGGCCGCACAAATCGATGACGGCTCCATGTGGCCAACCTCATTTGCCCTCACAGCGGTCACGCCAGCGGTGGAAAAACGAATCCGCGAATTGGTCGTGCGCGCAGTTCTCTAGCCCGTCGCGTTCCGTAGTGCGACACTTTCGCGCGTACACTCACTAGGGGAACTGTCCCCTCTAATGAATTGAGAATTGTGGCCACCTCACGCAACCGTTGGATCGGTCTTATCTTCGTCTCGATGTCCATTTCTTTGGTCATCATCGACGGAACCATTGTCAACACCATCTTCCCGTCGCTCATCAAGGACTTGAACCTCTCCTCGACCGAGGTGCAGTGGGTTCAGGAAAGCTACGTACTGGTCTTCGCGTCTCTGCTACTCGTGTGGGGATCTCTTGCCGATCGCATCGGGCGCAAAAAGCTGCTGATGATCGGTATCGCAATCTTTATTGCGTCGTCGATGTGGGCGGGTGTGGCCGACTCGGCGAATGTGCTGATTCTCGCTCGCGTCATCCAGGGAATTGGTGGCGCGATGGTGTTGCCCACGACCCTGTCGCTCGTCAACGCCAACTTCCAGGGTAAAGAGCGCGGTATTGCGTTCGCCATTTGGGGCTCCACTATCGGTGGAATGGTCGCTGTCGGTCCCGTTCTCGGCGGCTGGCTTGCTACCGACTTCTCGTGGCGTTGGGCGTTCTTCATCAACGCTCCCCTCGGCGTCATCATCCTCGCCGGTCTTGCACTCTACGTCGTGGAATCCAAGGTGGCACAACGCGCCGGTGGAATTGATGTTGTCGGGGCCGCCATTTCCGTCGTCATGTTCTCGACGTTCGTCTTCTCGCTCATCGAAGGCCGCGTTTACGGCTGGTGGGAGATCAACACCAAGAACCAGTTCGCTCTGGGCGACTTCGAGTGGCCGACCACCGGTATTTCGGTCATCCCCGTCTCGTTCGCCATTGCCGTCGTGTCGACCGTTGTTTTTGTTCTGTGGGAGCGTCGACGCGAACACCAGCACAAGAATGTTTTGCTCGACCTGAAGCTTTTCCACATCGCGTCGTTCCGCAATGGATCTATCGCGGCCGCCATCATTTCGATGGGTGAATTCGGAATCCTGTTCGCCATCCCGCTGTGGTTGCAGAACGTCATCGGGCTCAGCCCGATTTCGTCGGGACTCGTGCTGCTCTGGCTTGCTGGTGGAGCGTTCGTCGCATCCGGCGTTGGAGGGGCACTTAGTGGGCGTCTTCCCGGGGCCCGCGCGGTGCAAATTGGTGTTCTTCTCGAACTGACCGGTGTTGCCGGTGTTGCTCTGTTCGCCTCACCCGAGGCCGGTTGGGGAATCATCGCACCGTTCCTGTTCGTTTACGGAATCGGTATTGGGTTGGCCACGGCTCAGTTGACCGGTGTCATCATGATCGAGGTCCCGCCGGAGCAAATCGGTCAAGGGTCGGGTTCGCAGTCAACGGTTCGCCAAATCGGTTCGGCGTTGGGCATCGCAGTCCTGGGCACGCTTCTCTTCACGGGAACGCAGGCATCTCTCGAATCGAAGCTCTCCGAGACCGACATTCCCGCAGACCAGCAGGCACTCATCATCGACGCGGTCGTCGATTCGGCGGGTTCAGCAATCCCGGGAATCTCGGATGCACTCGTTGCAAACCGCGTTCCGCAGGACATCGCTGACTCGATTCAAGCCGATGCGGGCGACGCGTTCACCGACGGCGCAAAGCTCGCCGCCTGGTCGGCCGCTGGCTTCCTGCTGCTCGGATTCGCGTCCACCTTCAACCTCGGTGCGCGCACGGAGTCGAAGCCGAAGTCCAAGCCAAAGGCCAAAGCCTCGAAGTAGTCGTATTCACGCCTAGTGCGTGAGACGGCCTTCGAGCTTTGCGCCTTCGACATCGACGTCTGGCAACAGGCGGTCAAGCCACTTCGGCAGCCACCACGCCTTATCGCCCAGCAGGGTCAGTGCAGCGGGGACGAGCATCAGACGTACAACAAACGCGTCGATCAACACGCCCACCGCGAGGCCAAGGCCAACCGGTCGAATCATCGTCGTGTGACTAAAGATGAACCCACCGAACACGGAAATCATGATGATCGCGGCAGCAACGACGACCGAACGGCTGAGGTGGATTCCGAAATTGACCGAATCCTTGGCCGTGCGACCGTGCACGAACGCCTCGCGCATTCCCGACGCGAGGAACAACTGGTAGTCCATCGCGAGTCCGAACAGAATTCCGATGAGGATCGTCGGCAGGAAGGACAGGATCGGCGCCGGGTCGTGAATGTCGAACAACTGGCTCAGCCAACCCCACTGGAAAACGGCCACCGTTGCCCCGAGTGTTGCAAAGACGGTGAGCAGGAAACCAAGGCTGGCGAGTACGGGAACCGCGATTGAGCGAAACACGAGCATCATGAGGAGCAACGAGAGTCCGATGACGGTAAGCAGGTAAATCGGCAGCGCGTCTCCGAGCTTTTTAGACACGTCGATGTTGATGGCGGCCATACCGGTGACCTCGATGTGCGAACCGCCATTGTCGGCGAACCATGCATCAAGATCACGAATGTCCTTGACGACCTGTTCGGTCGACACCGCGTTCGGGCCGTCGGCGGGAATAACCCGGAAAACGATGGACTTTCGGTCATCTGAAATTCCTCCGGGAACGGCGACAATCACGTTCTCAACTGACACCAGTCGCGTCACGATCGACGCCTGATAGGAAACTTCGTCGTCGGTCGAAACGGGCGCCGGCGCATCGGCCACAACAACCAGTGCCCCGTTGACACCTTCACCGAATGCCTCAGCGGTGAGCGTGTACGACTTGTAACCGGCCGAATCAAGCGGTTCTGATTTTCCGTCGGGCAGCCCCAGTCGGATACTGCCGAATGGAATTGCCGCAATTGCGAGGGCAGTCAGGGTTGCGACCACGGTCACCCACGGGTGGCGAGTGGCGAACACCGGCTCGGCGCTGACGACGGCCTCCGGCTCGTGGTGGTCGAGGCGATCGGCAAGTGCGCGGCGCTCCTTGCGCGACAGAATTCGCTTTCCGATTATAGACACAAGCGCGGGAGTGAGCGTCACGGCGATGAGCACCGCGAACAGGATCGCCATCGCGCCCATCGTTCCCATGGCACCGAGGAAACCGATTCCGGTGATGTTGAGGGCTGCGAGCGCAATCATCACGGTGAGACCGGCAAACACCACGGAGTTTCCCGACGTGCCGTTCGACAGTGCGGCCGAATCGGCGACTCCCATTCCCGCCCTCATCTGGCGGCGATGACGGTTGATGATGAACAGGGAATAGTCGATTCCGACGGCCAGACCCAGCATGACGCCGAGCAGGGGCGTGGTTGACGTGAATTCGAAAACGGCGGACAGTGCAAACGTGATTGCCCCCGAAATTGCGACCCCGATGATCGCACCCAGCAAGGGAAGACCGGCTCCAATCAACGTGCCGAGCATGACAAACAGTGCAACGGCGGCGACGGCGAGACCGATGATTTCACCGGGACCCAACAGGGAGTCGAGTGAGCGAAGCAAATCTTGTGAGACGTCCACCTTGAGATTGTCGGTGGAGACATCCATCAGGGTGTTCGCGACGGCGGCTCGGAATTTCTCTTCAACCTTGGTGATGGGTGTTTCGAACAGTACGGTTCCGATGGCGGTCGCGCCGTCTGCTGACACGAGCCGGAATCCCTTTGCTGCATCGATGAGAGTCTGTGCCGGCGCGATGTCGGCAGCCTTGACGTCGAGTTCCGCCTGGCCATCATCCAACTTCTTTTCAGCGGCGGCGAGGTCAGTCTGGCCTTGCGTGATCTGCTTGCGGCCGACCTCAATCTGCCACCAACCATGCTGGATGGCTTTCTTTCCGGCAGCGATTTCGACCTTCTTGCCGGCAATCACCTCGAGGCCCGCAATTACTTCGGGTAGTGAGGCTTCTGCTGTCGCTAACTCGCCAGCGGTGAATGAGCCCGGGTTTGCGATGACATATTCAAGTTGGCCCTTGGTCGCAAGTGCGGATGCTTCTCGACGAAGCAATTCCTTTTCACCAGCGAGCAACGTTTTCTGGTTGGCAACTAAATCGTCAACCCCCGCATCAAGGCCTTTTTGAGCCTGGACAAGTTTGTCCCGGCCATCGGAAACCTTCGTTCGTCCCTTATCAATTTTTGCCTGCGCGGCCGCAATCTTGTCCGGTGCCTGCCCGAGCTCGGTGCGGCTGTCATTGAGGGACTGTTGTGCGACGAAGGGGTTGATTGATTCGCTAACAGCGGTCAGCCCGTCAACCTTGGTCAATGCGTCGGCGATGACCGCTTTTTATGCCTCGGTGAATGGCAAACCGTTCGCGGTGTGGAAGATGACTTGGCCCGACCCACGACTCGCGTCGGGGAAGGTCGATTGCAGCTTGTCGATGGTGACCTGCGCTGGTACGCCGGTGATGGTCATGGCGCTGGTAAAGACCCCACCAGACGTGAGGGCAAGAGCGATGGTGACACCGAGAACGGCGAACCAACCGATGATGACGGTCCAGGCGCGACGGGCAGAGAATTTTCCGAGAAGGTACAAAAGCTGAGACATTATTTCCTGACAAAAAGGTCGCGACGGATTCCACGAGTACTTCAATATTGACATCTTTTTCAGCGGCCGAAAACCAGACCTGACACGCTCGTCATTTGGTTCTAAACTTGTAGCCAGCCCCTCGCGTGGCGCCATCCAGGCCAACTCCTCCAGGACGGAAACGTAGCAAAGGTAACCCGGCTCTGGCGGGTGCGCGAGGGGTCTTTCCATTGTGGGGGCCACCGCCCTCCAATCCACGCGCCGCCCACGAATGGGAGTGGTGACGGGTAATCTCGAAGAGTGGCAGTCGCTCTGTATCGTCGTTACCGACCCGAATCGTTCGAAGAACTCATCGGGCAATCCCAGGTAACCGATCCGTTGCGCGCCGCGCTTCGCAATAACCGCGTCAATCACGCCTACCTGTTCAGCGGGCCACGGGGATGCGGCAAAACGACGTCCGCACGAATCCTCGCGCGCTGCCTTAATTGTGCCGAGGGTCCGACGGACACCCCCTGCGGAAAGTGCGATTCCTGTGTCGAGCTCGGCCGTGACGGGATGGGCTCAGTCGACGTCATCGAGATTGACGCCGCGAGCCACAACGGTGTGGACGATGCCCGCGACCTTCGCGAGCGTGCGGGATTTGCTCCGACGCGTGACCGATACAAGATTTACATTCTGGACGAGGCACACATGGTCACGTCACAGGGTTTCAATGCGCTGCTCAAGATCGTTGAAGAACCCCCGGAGCACGTGAAGTTCATTTTTGCGACGACCGAGCCCGAAAAGGTCATCGGAACAATTCGTTCGCGCACACACCACTATCCGTTCCGACTCGTTCCCAGCGCCGTCATGCTCGATTACATCACGGAGGTGTGCGCTCAGGAAAAGGTCACCGTCGAAGACGGCGTGCTTTCACTGGTAATCCGCGCGGGTGGCGGATCTGTTCGCGACACGCTCTCGCTGCTCGATCAGATAATCGCCGGTTCGGACGACGGCCACGTCACACGCGAACGCACCAACAACCTGCTCGGGTACACCCCGAACGAACTTCTCGACGAATGCATCGACGCAATCGGCCGGGCTGACGCGGCACTCGCATTCGCCGTCGTCGATCGAATCATCCAGACCGGAAATGACCCTCGTCGGTTCGTCGAAGACGTTCTGGAGAGATTCCGTGACCTCGTCATTGTCGAAGCCACCGGCGACGGCGCACACGCTGTTTTGCGCGGCGTTCCCGCCGAGGAAATTGAGCGCATGACTGCACTTGCCACCCTCTACGGAGCACGCGAACTTTCCCGCGCGGCCGATGTCGTCAACGAAGCCCTCTCCAACATGACGGGCACGACACCGCCGCGTATTCACCTCGAACTCATGGTTGCGCGGTTGCTCGTCGACGGAGGCGAACCAGAGACTCCCGCCGAACGGCAAACCCGGGTGGCCCCGCCTGCACCCGCAGCAAAGGCTCCACCAGTCGCTCCTCCTGCAGTCGCGCCTGCTGCAGTCGCAGCCGCTCCGGCAAAAGCCCCGGCAGCACCGAAGTTGGCGGATGTGAATGAAGCGCCGAAAAAGGCTCCGACGGAACCCGTTGCCGAGCCAACTGCCGAATTGACGACCACAGCGTCCGAATCGGGGAGCCTCGACGAACTGATGGACATCTGGAACGACGTGCTCGAGGAACTCAAGGCGAATCCCGCGGTGTGGGTTGTCGTCAACGCGGCGACACCGACAGAGCTCAACGGCGATATCCTCACCATCGAATTCACCGAGCAGATGTTCCTCGACCGCTTCAAAGAGAAACCTGAAAGCGGCAAGGCCGTCTTCGAGGAACTTCGCGAAGTCATTGTCGGTGCGCTCGGTGTTCGATTCCGATTCGTTCCCCGCGTCGGATTCGGTGCAAGCAGCGGACCGGTGACCGCACAAACCCCGCGGGTTGCGACCCCCGAGACAAACCCCTTCATGCAGGCCGCCGCCGCGGCTGTGGCGGAGCGTGAAAACGAGCCGACACCGCAGCCCCACGTGGACGAGCAACCGACCACTCCCGTTGCATCGGTCAAGCCAGAGGACGAAAAGCGCGGCGAATCAGTGATTCGCGACCTGCTAGGCGCAACGCTTGTTGCCACTATCGACGGCGACGCGGCATCCGAAACGGCCGAGACCTCCGACGACGGCCGTGCGTCTTCGCTCTTCGACCACGAGTCGACCCCGGACGCCTGACGATGTACGACGGAATTCTTCAGGAACTCATCGACGAGTTCGGGCGACTGCCCGGCGTCGGGCCCAAATCTGCTCAGCGCATCGCCTTCCACGTCATTCAGACCGAAGCGTATGACCCGAAACGCCTTGCCGAACTTCTCGCGACCATTCGTGAAGCGGTCAAATTCTGTGCCGTGTGCGGAAATATTTCGCAGGAAGACGAATGTTCAATCTGCCGCGATCCCCGGCGCACACGGGACACAATCTGTGTCGTCGAAGAGGCAAAAGACGTTGTCGCAATCGAACGGACCCGCCAATTCCGCGGGCTGTATCACGTTCTCGGTGGGGCCATTTCACCAATCGACGGCATCGGCCCCGACCAGTTGCGAATCGGCTCGCTTCTCGAACGCTTGCGCGATACGAGCATCATCGAAATCATCCTGGCCACGGACCCGAACGTCGAGGGGGAAGCGACGGCGACCTACCTCATCCGCCTGCTCGAGCCTCTGGGGATCCGTATGACCCGCCTCGCCAGCGGTTTGCCGGTCGGCGGCGACCTCGAATATGCGGACGAAGTGACCCTCGGACGGGCCTTTGAGCACCGCACTCGTGTCGGCAGCACCGCTTAAGCGGTAGAATTTCGTATCGGGCGGGCGACGAAGCCATCGCCCTTTGTTGTTCCCCGACTCGAAAGAACATCTGTGTCTCTGATCGTCCAAAAATTTGGCGGTTCGTCCGTCGCTGATGCCGCGAGCATCAAGCGAGTGGCGCGCCGAATTGTGGCGACCAAAGCCGAGGGCCACGACGTTGTCGTCGCCGTTTCGGCCATGGGGGACACCACCGACGAGCTCATCGAACTTGCTCATTCAGTGACGGAAAATCCTGACCCGCGCGAAATGGACATGCTGCTCACCACGGGTGAGCGTATCTCCATGGCCCTACTCGCCATGGCAATCAAGTCGCTGGGTGTCGACGCGCGCTCGTACACCGGCAGCCAAGCGGGAATGATGACCGACTCGCAGCACGGCGCGGCGCGAATCGTGGATGTTTCTCCCGACCGCCTTCGCGAAGCCCTCGACGAGGGCGCGATTGCAATCGTCGCGGGCTTTCAAGGGTTCAACCGTGATTCGAAAGACATCACCACCCTTGGTCGCGGTGGCAGCGATACGACCGCTGTCGCACTCGCCGCAGCCTTGAACGCGGACGTTTGCGAGATATACACGGACGTCGACGGCGTCTTCACCGCTGACCCGCGGATTGTGCCCAAGGCGCACAAGGTTGATATCGTCACGTTCGAAGAGATGTTGGAGCTCGCGGCCGCGGGCGCCAAGGTGCTGCACATTCGCGCTGTCGAATACGCGCGTCGCCACGGCGTGACGCTGCACGTTCGCTCAAGTTTTGCGGACAAGGAGGGGACGCTCGTCGTCGCCACGAGGGGAGACAAAATGGAAGAGCCGATCATCACCGGTGTTGCCGGAGATCTCAGTGAAGGCAAAATCACCGTCGTCGGTGTGCCCGATGTTCCGGGCAAGGCCGCCGAGATTTTCACGATTGTGGCCGGCACCGGGGCGAACATCGACATGATTGTTCAGAACGTATCCGCCGCTGTCAGCGGTCTCACCGACATTTCGTTTACCCTCCCGAAGACGGACGGCGACAAAACACTAGCCGCGCTTCGCGACGCTCAGTCTGCTGTCGGGTTTACCGACCTCGCCTACGATGACAACATCGGCAAGCTGTCGGTCGTTGGTGGAGGCATGCGCACAAACGCAGGGGTATCTGCGCAACTCTTCACCGCGTTGTTCGAAGCGGGAATCAACATGGACATGATCTCGACGTCGGAAATCCGCATTTCGGTTATCACGCGCGGAGAAGACCTGAATCGTGCCGTCGCAGCCGTTCACACCGCTTTTGGTCTTGACGGTGACGTCGAGGCCATCGTCTACGCGGGAACGGGCCGCTGATGGGCGCCCGCATCGGAGTCGTCGGCGCGACCGGGCAGGTTGGGGCCGTCGTTCGGCAGCTACTTGCAGAACGAAACTTTCCCATCGACGAGATTCGTTTCTTCGCCTCGGCCCGCAGTGCCGGAAAAGTTATTCCGTTTAGCGGACGGGACATCGTCGTCGAGGATGCCGAGACCGCCGACCCGACCGGACTCGATATTGCCATCTTCTCGGCCGGAGCGACGTTGTCGAAAGCGCAAGCGCCTCGGTTTGCCGCAGCTGGTGTGACCGTCATCGACAATTCGAGCGGGTGGCGGATGGATCCCGACGTGCCACTTGTCGTCTCTGAGGTCAATCCGCACGCCATCGACGAAGCCGGCAAGGGGATCATCGCGAACCCCAACTGCACGACCATGGCCGCTATGCCTGTCCTCAAACCACTCGATGCCGAAGCCGGTCTCGTTCGCCTGCAGGTTTCCACCTATCAAGCCGTTTCCGGTGCGGGATTGTCGGGTGGCGAGGAACTGCTCGACCAGGCTCGTGCCGCCATGGCCCAGGACACCATCGGTCTCGTTCACAGTGGTAGGTCCGTCGATTTCCCCGCACCCGTCAAATTCCCGAGGAACATTGCGTTCAATGTGATCCCACAGGCCAGCTCATTCGTTGACGACGGTCAGGATGAAACGGACGAAGAAAAGAAACTGCGCAATGAATCACGCAAGATCCTCGAACTTCCCAACCTCGCGGTGTCGGGAACGTGTGTTCGCGTACCCGTGTTCACGGGTCACTCATTGTCGATTCACGCGCAGTTCGCAAACCCCATCACCGCAGCCCGCGCGAAAGAAATCCTTGCGACGGCACCTGGTGTGAAAATGGTTGACGTTCCCACCCCGCTCGATGCGGCCGGAATCGATCCGAGTTTGGTTGGTCGTATTCGACAGGATCAGTCGTATGAGGATGGAACCGGCATCGTGTTTTTTGTTTCCAACGACAACCTGCGCAAGGGTGCCGCGCTCAACGCGGTTCAGATTGCCGAGATCGTCGTCGAACGCAAGGGGCTCGGCTAGCCCTTCCTCGAATCGCCTAGTGCGCGTATGGACAATTGAACCGCCGCATAGACGATGAGTAGCGCGAGTAGCGGGTTCGCCCATTCCGCGGGCAGAGAAACTGACGCCCACACGCCGAGCGGTGCTGCGGCCGCGGTGGCGATTCCGAGGGGAATCGCACTGTTCCACTGGACGAGTCCGGCTCGACTCGAACTGATGGTTCCCGACACAGCTGCGGGGACCATCGCGATGAGCGACAGAGCTTTCGAGGTCAGGTCGCTGATCCCGAGCAGAACGAGAATTGGCACGGCGAGAATTCCGCCGCCGACACCGAGAAGGCCCGCGGCGAAACCCATCAAAGCCCCAATCGCGACGAGCATGACGACAGTGGGGGCTGACCAGTCAAGGTGAGCCGCACGCTCGGGGACGCTGACGAAGACCATCGTTGCGGTCAGAGCCAACATTCCGATAAAGATCCAGCGGACAATCGAAACATTCCAGGTGCGCAGAGCCCGGGCACCGATGGGTGCCATTGCCGCCGATCCAACAGCAATTACCAACCCAAATCCGATTTGCGTCCAGGGGACGGCACCCGATGCGAGATAGACGGTTGCCGCTATTGCGGCGGTGGGGATGATGGCGACGAGGCTGGTTGCTGAGGCCTGTCGCTGGGGGAAACCTGCGACAAGAGCGAGAAGCGGGACCAAGACGATCCCACCGCCGATACCGAACATCCCCGACAAAAAGCCGGCAACGACGCCAATTGCAACGAGGACGAGAAGTCGCGGGGTCGGGGTGGGCACGAAATCCAGCATAACGGCGGGGAATAGGATGGAGGGGTGACCAAGGTAGTTGACGCAGTCCTCGTGGGTGGGGGGATCATGAGTGCCACCCTTGCGACCCTTCTCCACCGACTTGAACCGACGTGGTCGATCGGCATCTACGAGCGCGCGAGTTCTCTCGCCCCCGAATCGACCGACCCGTGGAATAACGCGGGAACAGGTCACTCGGCACTGTGCGAACTCAACTACACACCGGAAATGCCCGACGGGTCGGTGGCCACAGCGAGCGCAGTGAAGGTCAATCAACAGTTCCAATTGTCGCGCGAGTTATGGTCGGCACTCGTTGACGATGGCACAATTCCTGACCCCAAAGCGTTCCTCGTTCCCGTCCCACACATCAGTTTCGTCTGGGGTGCGGACAATGTGAAATATCTGCGCAAACGCTTCGATGCGCTGAAGAAAAGCCCCCTGTTCCCCGGCGCCGAATTCACTGATGACCCCGCCGTGATTCATCGCTGGGCCCCCTTAGTCATGCCCGGACGGTCCAAGGGTGAACCCGTTGCGGCCACCCGCTTTGTCGACGGTACGGATATCAATTTCGGTGCGCTTACTGAACTGCTCGTCACGCCGCTGGTCGCCGATGGCGTGGAAATGAACCTGTCGCACTCGGTGACGCGCATCCGACGACGTCGGGACGGACTATGGCGCGTGTCGATTCGGCACGAAGTCGGCAAGACTCCCAGCGAGGTTCTCGCCAAGTTCGTATTTGTCGGCGCCGGCGGGTATGCGCTTGGCCTTCTCCAGGGTTCACGCATCCCCGAGATTCGTGGCTACGCGGGCTTCCCCATCTCTGGTCAGTTCTACCGATGCGACAACCCCGCAATTGTTGCCCAACACAGCGCCAAGGTTTACGGCCGCGCATCGGTGGGGGCTCCGCCGATGTCCGTTCCGCACCTCGATACGCGGGTCGTCGAGGGGCAGTCGAGCCTTTTGTTCGGGCCTTATGCGGGCTTCACCCCCAAGTTCCTCAAGTTCGGCAAGATCACCGACCTCCCGTTCTCGATTCGCTTGGGCAACATCATCCCGATGCTTGCCGTCGCCGCAACCAACCTCGGTCTCGTGAAATACCTCCTCGGCGAAGTGCTCGCCGGTCGCAGGGACCGACTTGCCGCGTTGCGCGAGTATTTCCCCGAGGCCTCGGCCGATGATTGGCACGGGTACACCGCGGGTCAACGCGTCCAAGTGATCTCGCGCGACCCCGACAAGATGGGCGTGCTGAAATTCGGAACCGAGGTCGTCGCACACAAGGACGGCTCGATCGCCGGTCTGCTCGGGGCTTCCCCCGGGGCTTCCACTTCGGTCGCCGCAATGCTCGACGTTCTCGACACCTGCTTTCCCGACAAGAAAGCGGACTGGTCGAAGAATCTCGCGAAGCTCGTTCCGTCGTACGGGGTGGATCTTGCGACTAACCCCGCTAAGGCGGCCGCGTCGTTGAAGCGCACCGCGACGGCACTCGGCATTCGGTAAACCTTCGTCCCCTTCAGCCTCACGGTTATCGGCGACGTCGACGTTCCCACCGAGTTCACGGCAACGGTCGGGGCAGTTGTGATTGTCGTGGTCGCAAGATCCCGTCGAGCGAGTACACCGGTCCCGCTGGAATTCACCCCTAGGGCCCACGCGACGGAACCCGTTGCGTCGGTGATCCACGGCGAATCGATGGTGATTCCTGCAGGTGCAGGGACAGCGAAAGCCACGACGGGCTGTTCGACACTGGCGACGGCGGCCGGTGTTGGGCCGAGACTCAGCCCCGCAAGGGAGGTCGCGATGATGGCGGTGATTTCGGTTGCGACGATGAATCGTCGACGGTTTGTTGATAGTGACATGTGGGATACCTCACCACTCACAGCAACAGTCCGTTCGGAATTGTCCACAGGCAGAGTAATTTGGTCGTTGGAGGTGTGATGTCGGATCTGATTGACACGACCGAGATGTATCTCAAGGTCGTCTTTGAGCTCGAAGAACAAGGGCAGCCCGCCTTGCGCGCCCGCGTCGCCGAGCGCCTTGACCAAACAATGCCCTCCGTGTCGCAGACCGTCGCTCGTCTCGAACGAGATGGGCTGCTCACCCTGGATGACCATCGAATCGTTGCCCTCACCCCCGCAGGGCGTGAAATCGCCGTTGCGGTGATGCGTAAGCACCGAATCGCCGAGCGTTTCCTTTTCGACATCCTTGGTCTCGACTGGGTGGATTGCCACGAAGAGGCGTGCCGGTGGGAACACGTCCTCGGGGACGAAGCCGAATCAAAACTTCTCGCGATGCTGAAGACGACGGACGTCGACCCTTACGGAAACCCGATACCGGGTCTGGGCGATAGTGCAAACGTGTCCCGCATTAGCGGAGTGCCGATATCTACGCTGGGTGAGGGAACCTACGCGCTCGTAGCGTTGGGAGAAAGCCTGCAGGCGGATCGATCCCTGTTGACCGACTGTGCACGCGCGGGACTAATCCCTGGCGCGACAATCACGGTGACCGAAGAAACGAATTCATGGCACATCGCCGGTCCGAACGGTGAGGTCGCCTTGGACGGCCACGATGCCGCCCACGTCTTTGCAGCGGCCTGACGCGAACGGCGCTCGTGAAAAACAGCCGGCGCCACGGTAATCCGTGACGCCGGCTGGCTTATGGGTGGGGTCGTTCTAGGCGTTGCCCACCACGATGAGGCTGTCACCGGCGGCGGGGGCGAACTCGTGTCCCTTGACGGGGTTCAGCATCACACCCTGGGCGCCAGACGACCGGGCTTCGGCGGCGACGCGGTAACCGATCACCGATTCGTTCTTGGCAACGCCGGCAGCGACCAGTTGCGAGAACGCGACGGCCTTTTTCAGCGGGGCGTACTCCTCGATCGGACGCATGTTGACGGAAGCGCCGTCCGCATCGAACAGATCGGCGAAGACGGGCGACAGAGCGGGGTTTTCCGAGATCTGCGCAACAACGAGAGCGGCCAAGTTGTCGCTGATGACGAGGTCGTCGACCGCGGCGACGCGTGCAAGCTCCGCCTTGCGGGAATCGAGAATCTCGGCGACCAACCGGGTCGGGTGAACCTTGTTCTTGGAATCCTCGAACAGGGTGTTCATCTGCAGCATGGTCAGCATTGTCTGCGCGTCCGCTTCCGATTCGCTGATCGCGTTGCGGTATCCGAGAACAATAACCTCGTCGTAGTGCTTGGCTTCGGCGGCTGCGATGAGCTCGTCGATGTCGCCGGTGGAGGCCGAGTAACTGACAGCGAGACCGGCAAACTTCAGAGACTTGAGCTCTGCTGCGTCAACGTACTTGGGGTTCGCAACGATGTGAACGGTCGAGCCCTTGGGCAGGAAGCTGGCGAGTTCGGAGATGACCGAGCGCCCCATCGATGACCAGCCGATGACGAGCAGGTGTTCGGCCGAACGCTTGACTGATTTCGAACCGCTGACCGTCGGCGCCTTTGCCTTGGCAACTCCCGTGTAGACGATCTTGTCGTCGTCTTCGGCGATAGCGATGAACTGTGTCCCTTTGCTGACCTTGGTACTGGCCTTGGGATTGAGGTGGATGCCGCCCTTCTCATCGCGCAAACCGATCACCGAAGCGCCGTTGAACGCGAGGAGGACATCGCCATACGTTTTGCCCTCGAGTGCAGGGACCGAAGCGAAATAGATCTCGTCGCCGGCGAAGTCGAGCAGGTCGAGAATAACCGTCGAGAGTCCCGGCTGACGTGATGCCTGGGCGGTCACGCGCGCGATGACGTCGTGCGAACGGACAGTGAGAACCTGACCCCGCGTTGCGCTGGTCAGCGCTTCGCCGGTTTGGGCATCATCAACCTCAGCAACGATGGGAATACTCGAGTCCGAAACGACCGACTTGACGGCCAGAACGGTCGAGACGACGGTTGCGTCACCCGATTCATCGGCGTCGAGGATGATGATGGCTTTCGATCCACCGACGTTTGCACGGACCAGATCGCCGGGATTGGTCGGGTCGCCCTTGCGCGTGATGATGCGCAGTTTGCCGAGGTCGCCGGCGCGCGATGAAATTTCGTCTTCCATGAGCAAACGGTCGACGTCGGCAAAGATGACGACGGTCGGCTTGCGCAGGTTAGAGTTTGCGACAGCGAGTTCCTTCAGAATCGGGAAGACACGGTTCGACCATCCGAGGATGAGGGTGTGTCCGCTCGAAATGACGGGGGACTTACCCGCCTTGAGTTTCTGAACGGAAGAGCTGATTCCGGTCGCGACGAAACCGATGACGATCGCATTGACAGCGGTGCTGGACGCCCACGCCAAAAGGCTCGAAGTGCGGTCCGCCCAACTCAGGCGAGCGACGTCACCGAGGGTCGTCCACATCCGACGGTAGAACAACTCCCAGAAGTCGGGGTTCTCCTGCTGCGCCCCCAAAGCAGTCGCCTGAATCCAGATGTTGAACGCGGTGTTGAAAATCGACAGGACGATGAGCAGCAGGAATGCATAGGCAACGAACGCGCTCGCCTTCGACAGGGAATTGTCGAACTGGTAGCGCAACCATTTGCCGAAGCTAGTGCGGGTGCGGGTGGGGACGTCAGGTTCGCCTTGGGCGCCCTGA
>Ga0114975_10001437_pt1 | contig 16939 bp, 16 predicted proteins | sample S_130626_EF_Meta_FD_87031 | JGI IMG/M metagenome (GOLD analysis project Ga0114975, IMG submission 87031) | Freshwater microbial communities from Lake Simoncouche, Canada to study carbon cycling - S_130626_EF_MetaG | ecosystem: Environmental > Aquatic > Freshwater > Lake | place: Lake...
ATTATAGAATTGAAAGCATAACTTGATATTTAAAAATTCATTAAACCGTAATCCCTTTTTTATTGCTGAGATATCTGCGAATCATAATGGATCTTTAAAAAAAGCAAAAAAACTAATTGAAGCCGCAAAAAAATATGGAGCTGATGCTGTAAAGCTCCAAAGTTACACTCCTAGTACAATTACAATTAAAAGTAAAAGAATTGAATTTTTAATAAAAAAAGGTTTGTGGAAAGGTAAAACATTATGGGATTTATATAAAAAAGCACAGACACCATTTGAGTGGCACAAGGAACTATTCGATTATGCAAAAAAATTAAAAATTACTTGTTTTAGTACTCCCTTTGATGAGTCTGCTGTTGATCTTTTAGAAAGTCTTAATTGTCCATTTTATAAAGTTGCTTCATTTGAAATGAATCATATTCCTTTAATTAAAAAAATAGCTCAAACAAAAAAACCAATAATTATTTCAACCGGCATGGCAAACCTTAAGGAAATAGACGTGGCCTATAAAACAGCAAAAAAAAATGGCGCAAAAGAAATAATCCTTTTATATTGTGTTAGCAATTATCCTTCAAAGATTTCAGATTTTAATTTTAATAATATTAAGATTTTAAAAGAAAGATATAATTGTAAAGTCGGTTTCTCTGACCATTCCATAGACAATAAGGTTGTCGCTGCAGCAATTGCAGCAGGAGCAGAAGTTATTGAAAAACATATAGCTTTAGAGGGACAAAAAGAAGGTTTTGATCTTGCTTTCTCTTTAAAGGGAAAAGAAATCAAAGAATATGCGCAAGTTATTAAAGAGACGTCTTTAATGTTGGGGAAAAAATATTTTTTTAGAAATAAAAGTGAAAACCAGAGTTTGCAGTTTAGGAGATCTATTTATGCGGTTTCTGATATTAAAAAAGGGGAAAAGTTTACTAAAGAAAATATAAGAGTTATTAGACCGGGGTTTGGAATTCAGCCAGTTTATTTTGAAAAACTGCTAAATAAAAAATCTCCTTATAACATAAAGCGTGAAGGCCCCTTAAAGAAATCATTATTAAAAAAATTAAGAATTTTTATATGAAAATTATTCCTTATGGCCGTCAATATATAGATAGTCAGGATATTAGACTTGTTTCTAAGGCCTTGAAAGAAGATTTGATTACAACAGGTCTTTATGTAAAAAAATTTGAGAACAAAATTTCGAAATTTTTAAAAGTGAAATATGTAGCATCCTGCCATAGCGGAACTTCTGCTCTTCATTTAGCTTTAATGGCCATAGATCTTGAAAAAGATGACGTGATAATTATGCCTGCTGTTAATTTTATAGCAGTTTATAATATGGCGAGGTTAATGAATGCAAAAATTTTTTTAGCAGACGTGAATCCTTTAACAGGGCAGATGACTCCAGAAACACTTTTAGAATGTATAAAGAATAATAAGTTAAGAAAAATTAAAGCAATAGTCACAATGTATTTAGGAGGGTATCCTGAAAATACTATTGAATTTTATAAGATTAAAAAAAAATTTAATTGCTATTTAATAGAAGATGCCTGTCATGCGCTTGGTGCCAGATATTTTGATAATAAAAAATATTCACCTATTGGTTGTTGCAAACATTCTGATATTTCGACATTTTCTTTACATCCTGTAAAAACAATTACCTCTGGTGAGGGTGGTCTAGTAACTACAAATAATAAATTCTTTTATGAGAAAATTATTTCTTTACGATCACATGGTATTGACAAGGATAAAAATTTTCATTGGAAATATAATTTAAGCAAATCTGGTTTTAATTATAGACTCAGTGATATAAATTGTGCCCTTGGTTTAGGACAATTAAAAAAAATAGATAAATTTATAGATTATAGAAGAAAAATATTTAATATTTACAAGGCTGGCTTAAATGGAATTGTTAATTCTATAAGCCTTCCTCTAGAAAATAGCAACAAACCATCCTATCATCTTTTTTTGATATCAATAAATTTTAAAGAAATAAGATCTACCAAAGATGAATTGTTAAAATTTTTAAAAAAAAACAATATATTTTGTCAGTATCATTATATTCCTATTTATAAGTTTAAATTATTTAAAAATAAAATAGATTTATCTTTTTATAAAGGAGCAGAATATTATTATAAAAATAGTTTTAGTTTGCCGATATTTTATAATTTAAAGGAAAATATGCAGAAAAAAATAATTAGTAAAATTCGATTATTTCTAAGTCAGAATTAAAAAATGAAATTTTATAATAAAAATGATTTAGCATTTTATGGTGGGTCAAAGTTAATTAAAAAAAATTTTAAAAAGTATAATTCAATTGGCAAAGAAGAGTTAACTGCTGCGACTAGAGTAATTAAAAGTGGGAAGTTATCTTCTTTTATTGCGGGCGATGGAAAGAATTCTCAGGGAGGTTATTATATAAATAAATTTGAGAATTACTTAGCAAGATTTTACAAAGTTAAGCATGCAATAACGCTGAATTCATGGACATCAGGCTTAATAGCAGCTGTAGGTGCTATTGATGTAAACCCAGGGGATGAAATTATCACTACACCTTGGTCGATGTGTGCTTCTGCAACCGCTATTTTGCACTGGAATGCAATTCCTGTTTTTGCAGATATTGATAGAAAAACTTTTAATATAGACCCTGAAAGTATTAAAAAAAAAATTACCAAAAAAACAGTGGCTATTATTGCTGCTGATATTTTTGGTCAAAGTTGCAATATTGATGGTATAAAAAAAGTAATTAAAGGAACCAAAATAAAATTAATAACAGATTCCGCCCAATCTCCCTATAGTTTTTATAATGGAAAAATTACTGGAACACTGAGTGATATTGGTGGCTTCAGTTTAAATTATCATAAACATATTAATACAGGAGAGGGGGGCGTTGTAGTTACAAACAGTGATTTATTAGCTAAAAAAGTACGATTAATTCGCAATCACGCGGAGGCAGCCCTAAAAAACGATTCTAAGAAAAAATTAATAAATATGTTGGGATATAATTTTAGAATGGGAGAAATCGAAGCTGCAATAGGAATTGAACAATATAAAAAATTAAAAAAGATAATTAAAAATAGAAATAAAGTTATAAGTTTATTAAATAAAAAACTTAAAAAAATACCTTTTTTATTAACACCTTCTGCTCACGAAAGTTTTTCTCACAACTATTATATTTATCCTATTTTATTAGATTGGAAAAAAATTAAATATAGCAGAGCTTTCTTAGTTAATTGTTTAAAATCAGAAGGTTTGCAAGGTTTAGTGGAGGGTTATATTAATATTCATTTGCTCCCAATGTATCAAAAAAAAATAGCTTATGGAGCCAAAGGTTTTCCATGGTCAATTTATAATGACAAAATTAATTATAAGAAAGGAATATGTCCTGTGGCAGAAGAGATGCATGATAAAAGTTTTATAGCATTTCAAATTTGTTTATTTGAGATATCAATTAAAGATGTTGAGTTAATTTTTAAAACTTTTGAAAAAGTGTGGAAAATATTAAAAATTTATTAATAAATAAAAAAATATTAGTAGTCTCCCATGACGTTGGAGGAGCAAATTTAATAAAAGGTTTTATAGATTGCTACAACATTAGACCCGAATATTATTTAAGAGGCCCTGCATTAAGTATTTTGAAAAAGAAAAAAAAATATAGTTTCATAAATAATATTAAAAAATCAGACATCATCATAACAGGAACCGGATGGCAAACAGATCTAGAATATAAAGCAATTAAGTATGCAAAAAAATTTAATAAAATTTGTTTAACATTTATAGATCATTGGATTAATTATAAAAAAAGGTTTGTTAGAAATAAAAAATTAATTCTTCCAAATATAATATTGGTTTTTGACAAGACGTCACAATTAAAGATAAAAAAAATTTTTAAGAACAGAGTCAAGGTTTTTAAAATCAAAAATTTTTATTTTTTAAATTTTATAAAAACAGTAAAAAAATTTAAAGTTTTGTCAAAAAATATCTTATATCTCTCTAGTAATTATGACGAGGCGTTAAAGAAGAATAATATTGATTTAATTTTATTAAAAAAATTTCTACATAAAATTGCTAAGTTAAAAAAATATAAAAACTTTGATATAGATATAAAGCCACATCCTACGGAGAATTCGAGTAAATATTTTAGATTTAAAAAAAATCATCTAAAGATAAAAAATATTATTAGGTCAAAAAAACTTGAAGATATTATTTTAAAATATAAAGTCGTTGCCGGAACAGAGACGACAGGTTTAGTCCTTGCAAAATTATGTAAATTAAAAACTATTAATAATATTTATAAAGTGGGTGTAAAAAAAAGTTTACCTAGCAAATATATAACCTTGAATATATAAAGTTTATAAATAATAACCAAGTGTATTATTAATATAATATAATTAATTTTTACTAAAAATGAATAAGTTTAGAAATAAATCAATTTTGATTACAGGAGGAACGGGTTCTTTTGGTAAGAATTTTATTTCGTATTTATTAAAAAATAAATTTCCATTTTCGAGAATAATTATTTTTAGCAGAGATGAATTTAAACAAGATCAACTTCAAAAAGAATTAGATTTTAAAAGTAATAATAATTTAAGATTTTTCTTAGGTGACGTTAGGGATAAAGATAGATTATTATATGCTTTTAAAGAATTAGATTTTGTAGTTCATGCGGCCGCATTAAAACAAGTTCCGGCAGCAGAATACAATCCTATAGAGTTTATTAAAACAAATGTTATAGGTGCGCAGAATATTATTGAGGCTTCATTGCATAACAATGTCCAAAAAGTTTTAGCTTTATCAACGGATAAGGCCGTTGCTCCAATAAATTTATATGGCGCTACTAAATTATGTGCTGAGAAACTTTTTATATCAGCAAATAATATTACAGGAAAAAATCTTACAAGATTTTCTGTTGTTAGGTATGGAAATGTTCTTGGAAGCAGAGGTTCTGTTTTGCCAGAATTTTTAAAATTTAAATCTAAAGGTCATGTTTTTAATATTACAGACTTAAGTATGACAAGATTTAATATTTTAATGGATGAAGCAATTAATTTAGTAATTTTGGCTTTAAATAATGGATTAGGTGGTGAGATTTTTGTTCCAAAATTAAAATCATTTAAAGTTACTGACCTAGCTAAAGCACTAGATAGTAGCTGCAAATTTAATATCATAGGTATAAGACCAGGAGAAAAATTACATGAGGAATTAATTACTAAAGCTGAAAGTTATAATTCTTTTGATTTTGACAAATATTTTATAATTCTTCAAGAGAAATTTCAAAAAAGATATGGAAAAAAAATTATTAATAAAAAAATTAAATTTTTCTATTCATACAATTCTGAAGAAAATATTTTTTTAACTATTAAAGAGATAAAATATATTTTATCTAGATTTTTGATAGATTTTTAAAAATGATTTGCGCAATTATTCCAGCAAGAGGTGGCAGTCAAAGAATAAAGAATAAAAATATAAGAAAATTTTATTCAAAACCTGTTTTGTATTGGACTTTAAGAACTTTGCAAAAAAGCAAAATTTTTTCAAAGATAGTTTTAACAACAGACAGCAATAAGATTAAAGTAATAGCCAAAAAATTAGGATTTGATTGTATAATATCTAGGCCACCTAATTTAGCTGATAATTATACCCCAACAAGACCAGTTATTCAGCATGCTATTAAAATTTTGAAGCAGAAGTTCAATATTAAATATGTTTGCTGCGTTTATCCATGCAATCCCTTTTTATCTTCTGTAGATTTAAAAAAAAGCCTGACAGTTTTAAAAAAAAATAAAAATAGTTTTGTAACATCAGTCACTGAATATCCGCATCCAATACAACGCGGATTTAAATTGAAAAAAAAAAACAAAATTAAATTTTTTGATAAAAAATATGCGTTAAAACGAACTCAAGATTTGATTAAATCTTATCATGACGTGGGTCAATTTTATTGGGCCTCCATAAATACCTGGTTAGAAAAAAAAGAAATTCTACCTAATTCTATTGGTTTTCTAATATCCAAATGGCGCTCAGTTGATATAGATAATTTGGATGATTGGAAAAAAGCTGAATTTTTATTTAAGGTTTTAAAAAATAATGAAAAAAATAATTAACTATTCTTTAATTGGATGCGGAAATATAGCTGGTAATTATAAAAGTAAACAAGTTTTAAAGGGAGTCTATACTCACGCAGATGCGTTTTCTAAAATTAAAATCTTTAAACCGTTAGCGTGTTTTGATTACAATTATAGAAGAGCACTAAAATTTAAAAAAAAATGGAGTTTTAAATACGCCTTTAACAATTTAAATTCTTTAGCAAATTTAAGCAATGAATTAATAATAGTTTCCGTTCCCACATCTTCTCACTATAAAGTTCTACAAAAAATATTAAAAATTAAAAAAAAGCCAAAAATAGTTTTTTGTGAAAAACCTTTAACTTTAAATTACAAGCAGTGTTTAAATATAAGTAAAAAATTTAATAAAGCAAAAATATTGCTAGCTGTTAATTTTCACAGAAGATGTGACGAAACAACGTTGGCAATAAAAAAAAATATAAAAAATAATTTATATGGAAAGTTTAGAGTTGGTTATTCTATTTATAATAAAGGCCTTTTAAATACTGGATCGCATATTATTGATTTAATAAATTTTTTTTTTGGTGAAACAAAAATCGTTAATATAGGTAAAAAAATATATGATTATAATAAAAATGATCCATCCATATCTTTCATATTAAGAGTTAACAATGGAAATATAAATTTTATATGCTCTAATAGTAGAGATTCTAGCATGTTAGAGATCAAATTAATTTTTTCAAAAAAGATTATTGAAACTTATGATGGAGGCATAACTTGGATTGTAAAATCAAATAAAGATAAAAATATATTAAGTTACGATTATTCTTTTTTTAATTATAAAAATAATTTCCTACAAAAAAAATATAAATATCATTTTATCAATATTGTTAAGAATATATTTGATGCAATAATTTACAATAAAAAGATTTTTTGTAGCAGTAATGACGCTTTAGCTGTTCACAAAACTATACATAAAATATTATCTTATAAAAAGTAAAAATTATCCGTATTTTTTAATTTGCTATTATTATTTATTTAATTTTATTTAATTAGATCTTTTAAATAAATTATATCAGTTAAATGTCTTTTTTTATTAAGAACCGGTATTAAATGTAAATTAAATTTTTTAAACAATATTTTAGCCTTAGCCATATCTCTTGACTGCAAGTATTTAAAAGATGTATTCATTATTTCTTTTACATTCGATTTGAGATCTTTTTTATTTATTATAAAATTAATAATATCTTCAATATCTATTAGGCCTATTATTGTTTTTTTTTTATGAATTAGCACAGTTTTTTTTTTATTATTTTTAATTATAATAATTGTGTCTAAAATTGCTAAATTATCTCCTACGACTATATCTTTAAAATTTTTTTTCATTATTATTTAATAAGTGATCTTTTTGTTTAAAAGTTTATTATTTATTTTAGTTTTTAGCAAAATATTAATAATTTTTTCTGAAGATTTACCATCGCCATATAAGTTTTTAATTTTTTTAGATATCTGGAACTTTCCTGTAATAATTTTCTCAATTGCTTTAGTAATTAGATACTCTTTTTCACGCGTTATATTTATAATATTTTTATTTTGTAATCTTTTATTTTGTCGATTGCCAAGATTTATAGACGGAACTAAAAAAGTAGCAGCTTCAATTATACCTGAGCTTGAATTCCCAATAATAAATTTGCAATTTTTAAGCAAATTTAAATAAATTGTACGAGATAAGTTTTTATAAATATGTGTATTATTGTCTGAATTATTTAAGATTAGATTATTCAAAATTACCGATCCAGCATCATTATTTGGCATAATCCAAATTTTAGATATATTTTTTGGCAGCTTTTCTAAACTTTTTTTTAACTCATAAAAATTTTTTTCTAATTTTTCTAATTCGTCAGTATTTGAGTGATAAATAATTAATATATAGTTTTTAATTCCTTCTAAGCCTATTTTTTTTAAAAAATCTTTATTTTTATTTTTTAATATAACATTAAGGTCATCCAATTGAGGTGCTCCTACCTGTTTAATTCGAAATTTTTCTTCCCCAAGTTTTATTAATCTTTGCGTTGCATCTTTGCTTGCTGAAAAATGCAAATGTGATAGCTTCCCAATAGCGTGTCTTGCCATTCCGTCGATACTTCCAGAAAGCTCTCCAGCTTGAATATGAGCTACAGGTGTATAAGTATATGCACCAACAATTGCTGCTCCTAACGTTTCTCCTCTGTCGCCAGCGATTACGATCCAATCAGGTTTTAGTCGCATTATAACGTCAGAAAAAGAAGAAATTAAAACACCCAATGATTTAGTCATGGTAAAGTGGTCATAACCATCGAGAGCCATATAAATTTTATCTGTGACTTTAAAACCATCTCTCGTGATTTCGTCAATGCTTTTTCCAAAATTCGAAAGAAGATGCATATTAGTGGCGCAAATATTATATTTAATTTTTTTTTTTTTGCACTTTTCTAATATAGGTCTTAAATACCCCCATTCACCCCGCGATCCAGTAAAAAAAAGAAGTTTCATTTTAAATTAAATCTGAATTTTTGATTAACTTATTTTTATCAATTTTTTTTTTAACAATCTTACCAAGATACTTAAAATAAAGTCTTGAAGATATTCCTGTGCCAGGTCTTTTAGACCATATATTTTTTTCTGACAATTTGTTTCCAGGAAACAAGTCTTGTGTTGAAACAATACTTCTCTTGGCCCATTTTTCGATTTGCCTTTCTTTTTGGTATATTCTTTTTTTATCATCTAAACATTTTTCTATTATTCTTATTCCCTGAGCCAATTCTTTAAGTTGATCAAAAGAAATAGAAACTTCTCTATCAGGGCCTATTGATTTGTAATTTATAAAAACATGCTTTTCAATAATGCGAGCACCCAATGTAACAGCAGATAAACTCGTAAAGATATTATTTGTATGATCAGAATGACCTACAGTAAATTTATTGCAGATTTTTTTAAGTTTTGGAATAAAACCTAGATTTAAATCTTCAAAATTTGGCGGGTACTCGCTAGTACAGTTCATTACTGCAATTGAATTATTTCTTCTCCATTTATTAATAAATTTATTCATAAATTTAATATCTCCAATTTTTGACATACCGGTAGATAAAATTATTGGTTTATTAAAATTTAAAATTTTTTTTATAAACGGCAAATCGGTAAATTCTCCAGAACCAATTTTAAAAGTATCAAGTCCCATCTCGTTTAATTCCATAGCTGCTTTTAAACTAAAAGGTGTACATAGATATTTGATTTTTTGTTTTCTGCAAAAGTTCATAAGTAATTCATGGTGAGAAATTTTTAGTGCATATTTTTTTAAAAATTTATATAATGAAATTTTAAAGTTGCTAGACTTTGGTACCATAGGTAGCATTTCTTCATCTGGTATATGATGTTGAAATTTTATTGCATCAGCGCCAGATTTTTTAGCAAGTATTACAAATTTTTTAGCTAGATCTATATCTCCAAAGTGATTGTCGCATGCCTCAGCGATTAATAAGACTTTTTTTTTGGCTTTTTTTATAAACATTTAATTAAATCTTATATATAATAAATAATTAATAAAATAATAATTTATATTTTTAATTATATCTAATTATACCTTAAATACTTTCTTAAAAAGAACAATTCTTTATTAAGAATAACAAAAATTAGATCTCGATTAAAATAAAAATTTTTTATGAAAAATAATTTTGAATTTTTAACAAACTCTAATTGTTTAGTAAAAAACGGTTCAACAATTCGTTTGCCAGAAATTCTAATAAATAAGAATTTCTCGGATCCATTATTTTTTATAGACGAAGGTTTTTATAATTCAGGTACTTGGAAAAAATATCATAATAAATTTAAAAAATATTTTAAAATTAAAAAAATCATAATTTCTGGGAAAAATGAACCCACATATAATTCTTTAAATTACTATTTAAAGAAGACTAAAAAATTTTATTTTAAGACCATAGTTGCTATAGGAGGAGGTAGCTGCATGGATACCGCTAAAGCAATTGCCGCATTAATAAAAAATAAAAAGAAACCATTATATTATAGAGGTTTTAATAAATTAAATAAAAAAGGCTGTCCAATAATTTGTATTCCAACAACAGCTGGAACCGGCAGCGAAGCTTCTTATAACGCCTCTTTTGTAGATGAAATAGAAAAAAAAAAAATGGGCATTAATGGAAAATTCATGTTTGCCGATTTTTCGATTCTTGATGCTGTAAATACTGTAACTTGTCCAAAATTTTCCGCTATCGGTGCCGCATTAGATGCATTTGTTCATAGCATCGAGGGTTATACGTGCAACAAAAGTAATATATTTTCAGACATTTTAGCAGAAAAATCTATAAGTTTGATTAGTAAGTCAATTCTAGATTTGACAAAATCTAGACCAAATTTAGACAAAAGATTAGATTTATTATTTGCTGCGCATTTATCAGGTATTGTTCAAATGAATTCTGGAAGCGGAATAGCATCTGCAATTTCTTATCCATTAAGTGTTTATTATAAGGTTCCGCATGGTATCGGAGGTGGAATGTTTGTTTTGGATATCATTAAATATAATATTAATAATGGTTATAATAAGTATAAAAGTTTATCAAAAATATTAAATCTTAAAAATTCAAAAGATCCAAAAAGTTTTTTAAATTATTTTATTAAAATATTTGATAAATTAAAAGTTCCAAAAAAATTAAGCTATTTTGACTTGTCCTTAAAAAATTTAAATTTTATTTTAAAAATTATGAGAACACAGCAAAAAGCTTTTGATCAAAATCCTATAAAAATGAATATTAAAAGTAAAATTTTTAAAAATTTAATAGTAAAATATTTATAATATGCCTGGCTGGGAAATTATTGGAAAAGAAGAGAAAAAAAATTTAATAGATATTTTTAAAAATTCAAACGGTGTTCTTTTTGCGCATGGATTTAATGAAAGAAGAAATAATATTTTTAGAGTTAGGGCATTTGAAAAACAAGTAGCAAAATTTTTAAAAGTAAAATATTGCGTTGCAACCACTTCTGGCACAATGGCACAATATGTTGCGATGAAAGCTTTAGGAATAAAAAGAAATGATGAAGTTATAACACAAGCTTTTACTTTTGTTGCAACCGCAGAGAGTATAATAGAATGTGGCGCTAAAGTGCGTTTTTTAGACATTAATAAATCTTATAATTTAGATCCTAATCTTATTGAGAAGAATATTACAAAAAAGACTAGACTAATAGTTCCAGTTTCGATGTTGGGTAATCCTTGCGAAATGGATAGAATTTTTAAAATTGCTAAAAAGAATAAGATTAAAATATTAGAAGATGCTTGCGAATCTTTTGGTGCAAAATATAAAAAAAAATATTTAGGCACAATGGGAGATATTGGAGTTTTTAGTTTGGATTTTCAAAAGATTATAAGTACAGGTGAGGGTGGTTTAATAGTTACAAATAATAAAAAAATTCATAAATTTTGCAAAGAATTTATTGATCATGGACACGAGTCTAATAAAATATTTCCTAGAGGTAGAGACACCAGAACAATACATGGATTAAACCTTAGAATGAATGAACTACAAGCAGCGGTTGGAATAGCTCAGTTAAAAAAATTAAAATATATAATTAAAAAGAATCAAGAAAACAAAAGCTTATTAAAAAACAATATTATTAACTATAATAATGTTATTTCTTATAGAAAAATTGTAGATTCAAAAGGAGAATTGGCTGATACTTTAATCTTTCAATTTAAATCTAAAAATCAAGCGCTAACATTTGTAAATGAATTTAATAAATATGGTTATAGTACTAAAAATTTACCAGATGCAATTGACTGGCATTTTTCTGGAACGTGGAGTCACATGAAAAACAGTATTACAAATTTTAAAAAAGGTTATAGATATACTAAATATCTCTTAGAAAGTTCAGTTTCAATTCCTATTTATGTAAAAACTTCTAAGAAAGAGATTTTAAAACAAGCAAAAATAATAAATTTAATTTTAAAAAAAATATGAGTAATCTCATATTAATTCCTGCGCGATCAGGGTCAAGAGGTATAAAAAATAAGAATTTAAAATTAATTAATAAAAAAGAATTAATTCATTACACAATTAATCTGGCTAAAAGGGTTGTTGGAAAAAATAAAATTATAGTTTCCACAGATTCGAGAAAAATTTTATCTATCGCAAAAAAATATACGAGAATCGAAACTCCATTTTTAAGGCCTAAATATCTTTCTTCAAATAAATCAAAAATTACAGATGTTGCTATACATTTATTAAATTATTATGAAGAAAGAAATATTTTTTTTAAGTATTTAATATTATTAGAACCTACCTGCCCATTTCGGTCAATATATCAAATTAATCAAATGATTAAACAAACTATTAAATCTGGCATTAAATCTGCTTTTGCAGTCACTAAGGTTTGGCATAATCCAAACGAATATATTAAAATAAAAAATAAAAGAACCATTTTTTATTCTAAAAAAATTGAAAATAATCGACAGATATATGATAAATATTATTTTGTATCAGGCGCTATATATATTATAGATGTTAAAATATTTAAAAAATACAAAAAATTTATTTTTAAAAAATCTATTCCTTTTGAATTATCGCAAGAAACGTTGATAGATATAGATGAGTTTTTTCATTTAGAGATTGCTAAATTGTATATGAAGAAATTCAATTTTAACAAAAAAATAAAAATCAAAAGATTAATTTAAAAAATATAATTTTTTAAAATAATAAGAATAAATGGAATTAAAAATTTGTACCAATGATATTGAGTGGGATAATTTTTGCTTAAGTTCAACCGAAGGTAGTCCATTTATGATGTCCTGGTTTATTAATTGCAATAAAAGAAAATTTGTTAGATATTTTTTAATTGAAGATTCCAAAATATTAGCTGCTTCATTATTTTATTTAAATGAGATAGGCAAAATAATAGATAAGCCGAAGGGAAATTCAGTATATCATAGTTTTTGTTATTCAGAGGAATTTTCATTAAAAAATAATTTAAGATCACAAAGTAAAAGATTAAAGATAATGGAGGATTTAATTATTAATTTATTAAAAATTTATAATTTTAATATTTATTTTTCGTTTCATCCCAAGATTGTTGATCTAAGATCTTTAACTTGGATTAACCAAAATAATAAAAAAAAAAAATGTAACGTGTCTTTGCGTTATACTGCTATAAAAAATTTAGAAAAAATTAAAGACATTAATGATTTATTATTAGATATTCGCGTAGTTAGAAGACAGGAATATAACAAATCTTTAAAAAAAAATTTTATAATTTCAGGTCATGTAAGTTTAAGTGAATTTTTAGATATATATAATAAAACTTTTTTTAAACATCATATTGTTATTGACGAAGATCAAATAAATTTTTTAAAAAATTTTTACAAAAGTTTAAATGATAGAAATAGTTTTGTTATTGCGCTACGAGATAAAGAAAATAAATTAGCTTCTTTGGTTGTTTGTATTATAGACAATTATACTGCATACGGTCTTTTTGCCCTAAATAACCCTACTTATAAAGATTTAGGAGCTGGATCAAGATGTGCCATTGAAGCGATATTATATGCAAAAAAAATTGGAAAAAAGTTTTACGATTTTATTGGCGCCAACAGTCCTAACCGGGGTGATTTTAAAATTAGTTTTAGATCAGAATTAAACCCTTATTATGAAGCTGAAATTATAAATCTTTCATAAATGAAATATATATTAACTACTAATTTAATTAGTACTAATAATAAGTTTTATTATTTAGGAAAATGGGCTGTTAAAGAAGAATATTTTTTTAGTAATAAAAAAATATTTGATTTTATATGGGATGATAAAAAAGTTTTTTTACAAGATTCTTATTATATTAGATCTCTCTGTCTAAGGATTTTAAATAATATTTATAGATATTTAAATAAAGCTCATAATGTTAAATATTCAAAAAAATTCTGGAAACAAATTTTGTTTTTGTGGTTGTATCATTATGTCAGTTCATTATATTTTAGATGGAGGACAGTCAGTGAGGTAGATAAGGAATATACTTTTATTATAGCAAAAAATATTCATCAAAATATTTTGTTGCCAGAAGATAACACTCAATCATTTATAAAAAAAATACAGGATGAATTTTGGAATCAAAAATTAATAGATGATATTATTATAACACTTAATAAAAAATATATTTATAAAAAAATTAATAAAAAATATGTAAAAGAAAATAATTATTCTAAACTATTAAATAGTTTAATAGTTTTTATATTCCCCACAATTCTATTTAATTTTATTAATTATTTAATCAAATTATTACCAAAAAAAAAAATTCAATTAATTGATACTTGTTATAACAAGTATTTCTTTATTAAATTTTTTCCTAAATTTTTTTATGATTTTATTAATGAAAAGCTTATTAGTAAAATTAATAATTTTTTAATTAAATATAGTAAAGAAGACATTACGGCAAGATATAGATTTTCTAAATTTTTTGAAAAAAACAAATTTCTAACAACAGAGTTTGAAAAATTTTTAACAAAACGAATTATTGAAGAAATTCCCAAAAGTTTTTTGGAGAATTTTAAAAATTTTACTAACCGATTCATACAAACACGAAGATCAAAAATTATTATAACCTCTTATGGTTTGTATGATGATAATTGTAATAAATTTGATATTGCTTTAAAGCAAGATAATAAAAGTGCAATTTATTTATTGGAACATGGAGGTTCATTTCCATATTTAAAAGATTATTTAGATTTAGATAAAATTTATTTAAAGAAAATTTCTTGGTTTAAACACGGCAAAGAAAAAAATGTAGTACAGTGTAAGTTAAATCCAATTTTTTTTAAATATAATAATAATTATTTAAATTATTCAAAATATAAAAATAATAATTTATTAATTATTGGTGGAGGACATCCTAAATGGGTATATGGTTGTCCATATGGAACACAGGCTACCCAAAGACTTGAGCAGGTAGTGTTTTTAAAAAATTTTGTAAAAGAATTAAAAAATGGAATAAAAGAAAAATTATTTTTAAAACCACATCATTTTTTCAATAAGAAACATGGCGGTATAGATTATAACAAGTTATATGCAAATATTATTAGTAAAGAAAAACTAGTAAATAATAAACTTCATATGTTATTTAATTCAACAAAAATAATAGTTTGCACTTATCCAGAGACTACTTTTTCCGAATCTATGGCGACTGGAATTCCTACAGTATTAGTTTTTAATAAAAGTCGTTTTTTTTTTCATAAGGATTCAGAGGAAATATTGAATGATTTAATAAATTGCAAGATAGTCTTTACGAATCCAAAAATAGCAGCCAAGCATATAAATAGTATATGGGATGATCCACTGAATTGGTTTCATTCAGTTAAAGTTAAAAAGGTAAGAGATACATTTTTAAATTTAGCTTTAAATAAAGACGTGTCTATGAGTAATATAAAAAATAAGTATCTAAATATTTTTTAAAATATAGCAAAATTTTATATTTGTGATGAATCAAAAAGTAATAAATTTTATAAAAAAAATTTATATAGTATTTTTTTCAAAAAAAGTTTTTTATAAATTAAAAAAAAAAAAATATATTATATTTAATAAAAATTCAAAAGATATAACTTTTTTTTTTAAGAAAAATTTTCAAATTTTACCAACCATGAGTCAAGAAATTAATTTTTATATATTATTTAAAATTTTTTTTAAATTTAAATTTGCAACATTAGATTATTATAAAGAATATATCCTGAGTATTCAGCCAAAAAATATTGTTACATTTATTGATAATGATTTAATTTTTTATAAGCTCAAAATATTTTTTAAAAATATTCGTTTTGTATCCATTCAAAACGGAGTAAGATTAGAGAGTCCATTAAGTTCAAAAGTAAATAAAAATAAATTATTTTGTGACTTAGTATGCTTGATTGGTAGACAAGAAAAAAAATTTTATAAATCTATTAAAACTAAATTTGCTGTTGTTGGATCAATATTAAATAATGAATCCTATAAAAATTTTAATATAAATAGAAGTAAAAATAAAATAATAGCGTTTATTTCTCAATACAGAGCCCCAGAAAATTTTTTATTTAAAGATTCGGATTATGAGAATTATTACAATGATAATGAGACTGTTCTGTTACCTATCTTGGCGAGTTATTGTCAAATTTATAATTTAGAATTAGTAATAATGGGGTGCTGTTATGAAAATTCTAATAAAAATTTTTTTGAGTATAATTATTATAAATCTATCCTTGATAGATTTATTGGTTTAAAATGGAATTTTTTATACAAGAAAAATAACTATTCTAATTATTATTTTTTAGAAAAAGTTTTACTGGTAGTTTCTTTTGAAAGTACACTGGGATTAGAAGCTTTATCAAGAGGCATTAAGGTTCTTAGATTTCAAAGGGAAATTTATCAGTACTCTAAAAATTCATGGATATACAATAATAAAAATATTAAATATTTTTCTCATAATTTTGATAAAGAAATAATTTTTAAAAAATTACATAGTATTCTTAGTAAAAATAGGCATTACGTATTAAAAAGTTATAATAAAATTAATTTAAGCAGTTTGATCAAATTAGATGCCTCTAATAAACTTCTTAAAAAGTTATTATTTAATTAAGACTAGTAAATTATTTGTAATAAATTTTTTAATAAAATTATATTCTAAATATTGGCAGAACTAAAATATATAAAAAAAAAATTGAATCTTTAATTAAAATTTTTATGATATATAAAAAAAGGGTTTCTATTATAGTCGCAACATATAATTCTGAAAAATATATTGACGACTGCATAAGAAGTATTTTATCACAAACATATAAGTTTTGGGAATTAATTATTATTGATGACGCTTCTACTGACTCAACTTTAAAA
>Ga0114975_10001441_pt1 | contig 16924 bp, 16 predicted proteins | sample S_130626_EF_Meta_FD_87031 | JGI IMG/M metagenome (GOLD analysis project Ga0114975, IMG submission 87031) | Freshwater microbial communities from Lake Simoncouche, Canada to study carbon cycling - S_130626_EF_MetaG | ecosystem: Environmental > Aquatic > Freshwater > Lake | place: Lake...
CTTTGGAAGTTGTTTTTGTCATTTCTTTTGAAATTTTTATTACTGTTTTTTTCAAATTTATTTTTGTGTCTTTTTTGAAACTGCTTTATTTGCTTGTTTGCGAGCCATGTTTTAAAAAAATTTAATGGTTACTTTAAAGTACCTACTTGATAAAAGTAACTAGGTTTATATTAAAAAAGAAGATTATTTTTGATCTCATAAAATAAGTTCGTAATCCTTGGCCCCAATGGGACAAGGATGACGAGGTGTTTTTTGAGATTTTAAACAAAAATAAATTTACAAACTTTTTAAAAACCAAAACTCACAAAATTATGAAAAAACTAAAATTACTTTCAGTTTCAATCGCTGCATTATTTCTTGCCAGCGCTAACTCTTTCGCGCAAGAAGCTAATCAATATAAAATCGATCCAAACCATACCAGTGTTACTTGGTCGGCAAACCATTTTGGATTTTCTAATCCATCAGGCAAATTTTCTGATATTGATGGCAGCATTACTTTTGATGAAAAAAATCCGAAAAAATCTGAAGTTAGTGTAACTATCAAAATTGCTAGTCTTAACACAAACCTTCCGAAATTTGATCAACATTTAAAAAGCAAAGATTTCTTTGACGCAGAAGCTTTTCCAACCGCAACTTTTGTTAGTAAGAAAGTTACTGTGACTGGCAAAAACCAAGCTAAAGTTGCGGGTGATTTTACTTTGAAAGGCATTACTAAACCTGTTGTGTTGAATGTGAAATTTAACAAATTAGGTGCGAACCCGCTAAGCCAAAAACAAACTGTTGGATTCAGCGCAACTGCAACAATTAAAAGATCAGAATTTGGTGTGAATTATGCCTTACCAAATATTGCTGATGAAGTTAAATTAGTGATTGAAGCTGAAGCTAATCTTTAATTACTCTCCGAAGGGAGCCATTAAGATATCTTTAAATAGTAAAACGCCATCAGCGGCTATTGCTAAAGGAGTTAGAGCAACATCTTCTATGTCTTTAGAGAAAGTGCGATTTTGATGAATTTCAATTTCATATTTATCTTCTAAAGCCACGAAGTAAGCATTTACGCTTTCTGAGCCAAGATAGCGTTTACCGCTAATCTCTAATTCCATAACTAAATCTCCTTCGTTGGAGTTTTTAAAACCAAGGTTTTGCAGCAAATAAACTTGCTGCTGAGTTAAATTTAAATCAAAAGTTTTTAGGCCAATATGGCCATAAATATTATTTTGATTATCAAGTTTCAGGTTGGTGATTTCGGGGTCGATTAGAATTACATTGTCGCGATCCAGCGCTAGTAAATCTTTGATAACCCCGTAATTGTCGGTAAAAATATAATGATATTTTTTGCCCAGAAACACTACGAAGCGACCATCATTACTTGCTAAAAAACGATCAAAACTTTCTTTGTAACCACTTTCCCAAAGATATGAAGTAATCTCGCAGGAAGTGCTTAAAAGAAGGGTCGCGATCAATATAAATTTTTTTAGACTAAACATATTTACGAAAATTTTTGCGAATATTTGAACAGCTAAAATTATTTTTTATTAAGTGGCCTTGGATAATTACATTTAGTAACTAAGTAGTAATTCGCCACCAATCTTACAATTTCAATTAAAAATATTTTATGAATTTTAAAACAGTAAAAACATTAGCGCTAGCTACTGCTTTTGTAGCAAGCACAAGCTTTGGCGCCTTCGCCATGGATAGTGAAATGATCACTAAAAGTGTAACTTTTCATTACGGAGCATATTCTGAAAGCCAATATAGCAAGCAGGTGGCTGTGGTGAACTGGGATAGTAAAGAAGGGATTGAGAGATTTGAAAGAACTTCTTTCAAAGGCGATTTCTATCGTTTAGCTCATCATTATAAACCACAAGTTAATCCTGTCGCTTGCGGACAAGCTGCTGCAACTATTGTACTTTCTTCAATTTACGAACTTAACAATACACCACTTCCAATCATTGAAGAATGGCCGATTGCTTTTGGCGACAAGAAATATCCTTTGCAATATCGCTTAATTAACGACAGCAATTTCTTCAACGAAACCACTGATAAAGTTTTGGATAGAAAAGTTATTTCTATGAAAATGACTAAGAAAGACGGCACTTTCGGCGGTGGAATTGATATCGACGAATTGCAAAAAATGATCAAAATTCACGGAGTGAAATCTAAGTTAGTTAATGTTGAAAAATTCAGCGATGAAAATCTTATCGAATTTAGAAACTTAGTGAAAACAGTAGTAAATTCTGATAAAGAATTTTTGCTTCTTAACTATGATCATTCTTATAAAAGCCTGATGGGTGGACATTTTTCACCTGTTGCAGCTTATGATGAAAAATCTGATTCAGTTTTAATGCTTGATGTTGCCGCTCACAGAAATCCATGGATTTGGATTAACTTAAGCGATGTTTATCACGCAATGAATACTAAAAATTATGCACAAACTGGTTACCGTGGTTACTTGCTTGTGAGTACCAAATTGAATAAATAATTTAGAGTTTTTAAGTAAAAATGACTCGTTATTTTTGGCTTTTGTAAAGGCCGGGAATAACGAGTTTTTTTAATGCAAAACCGTCGTTTTTATTTGACTTATCTTGAGTTAACACTCTCCAGCAAAAACTTCCCCATCTCCTCAACCAAAAACTCGTCATTAAACTCCAAATGCCCAGCTCCTTCCACCGTAACAAATTTTTTATTCACCTTAAAAGCGTTAAATAAAATTTGTCCTTCCACATAAGGCACAACGCTGTCAGCAGTGCCGTGAAAAATTAAAACTGGAGAGGAAACTTGTGGCGCAAACTTCACCGAATCAAATTTATCTTTAAGCAAAAGCCTTACAGGCACAAACCAATAAGTTCTCTGTCCAACTGAAACTACTGAAGAAGGAGGAGATTCTAAAATTAAAGCATAAGGGTTGGAGATTGCGGCAAGCTGCGTGGCAATTGACGATCCTAGAGATTCGCCAAAGAAAATAATATCTTGCGGCTGGTAATTTTGACTAAGTAAAAAATCTAAAGCGGCCCGCGCATCAATCATCATTCCAGCTTCTGTTGTTTTGCCGTTGCTTCCAGCATATCCGCGATAAGAAATTGCTAAAACTCCGAAATCTTCTTCAGCAAAAGCAGAAAATCTATGAGCGCGATCTCCCATATTTCCAGCATTGCCGTGAAAATATAAAATCACTTTTTGCCCAGATTTAGCGGGTTTATACCAGGATAGAATTTTTGTTTTATCTGAGGTGATGAGAATCTTTTCTTCAAAACCATCTAATAAATAATCAGCTATCGGCGCAATTTTACCAATTGGGTAATATTGTAAGTTGCGTTGAAATATAAACATAAAAGCCAATAGGCCCAAATAAACCAAGATTGCGTAAAGCATGAATTTTTTTGGAAATGATTTGTTCACGAATGTTTTAAAAATTTTAAGTTCTGAAGGTTAAAAGGAAAGTTTGGTAAAATAGCCTTATAAGAATTCTGTTATAAATGCGTAAACATTTTTATGTAAATTTTTTCACAGAGTTTTCAGATATAAAAAAATATTGAATTCCATTAATCATAATTATTACTGGTTTTTAGTTTAGGTCTTTGTAGGTTTTTTACGCGCTTTGGTGTCGCAATTTCTCAAAAATAATTCTCAATTCTTATGGGCCTTGTAAATTTTATCTCTAAACAATTTGTTGATGTAATTCAATGGACAGAAAGTGAAACGGGCACTTTGGCTTATCGTTTTCCGATGTATGACATGGAAATTCAAAATGGCTCGCAATTGATTGTTAGACCAACTCAGCTGGCGGTGTTTTTTAATGAAGGCCAATTTGCTGATAAATTTGGCCCAGGGACTCACGAAATTAAAACGCAAAATATTCCGATTTTAACTTCGCTAAAAAATTGGGATAAGGCTTTTGAATCTCCTTTTAAATCTGATGTTTATTTTTTCTCTTCACGCGAACAGTTAGATCAAAAATGGGGAACAACTCAGCCAATTACAATTCGCGATAAAGAATTTGGGCCTTTAAGAATTAGGGCTTTTGGCAATTATTCATTTGTGGTTTCTGATCCTTCAATTTTTTGGCACAAGCTTTGTGGCACGGCAGAAAAATATTCAGTGACAGATGTTGAAGGCCAATTAAGAGCGATAATTCTTACGGCAATTGCTGAATTTTTAAGCAAAAGCGATGTGGCATTTATCGACATGGCGGCTAATCAAGGAACATTCTCAAGCAATCTGCAAACAGCAATCGCGCCAGCATTTCAAAATTATGGTTTAGAGCTAAAAAGCTTCTTCGTGCAAAGTCTTTCTTTGCCTGAAGAACTAGAAAAACATTTAGATAAAGTGAGCTCAATGCGCATGGTTGGTGATTTGCAAAAATATACCCAATTTCAAGCGGCAGATTCTATTTCAATTGCGGCGGCAAATCAAAGTGGCGCAGCTGGAGCTGGAGTTGCTATGGGAGCTGGAGTTGCCATGGGTCAGACCATGATGCAAAATATGTCAGTAAATTCTACAGCCAAAATTTCTGAAGAAGATCCATTCAAAGCTCTAGAAAAATTAGGTGAACTTTTGGCTAAAGGCATTTTAACCCAGGAAGAGTTTGCTGCAAAAAAAGCCGAATTATTACTTAAAATAAAATAATTAATGAAGAGCTGCAATTGCCCATCATGCGGTGCCAAGATTGATTTTCAGTCTTCTCTATCAGTTTACGCGGTTTGTAAATATTGCCAATCGATGGTGGTGCGTCGTGATTTAGATGTGGAATCAATTGGTAAAATGGCGGCTATTCCTGATGATATGAGCCCTTTGCAAATTGGCACTCGAGGTAAATTTTTAGGAATTGGTTTCGGAATTATTGGCCGTATGAAATTATCTTGGAGTGATGGTTTCTGGAATGAATGGTTTGTAATTTTTGATGATGGTCGCAAAGGCTGGTTGGCTGAAGCTCAGGGTGCTTATGCAGTGAGTTTTGAAATTGATAAAAAAGAATTCGCGGGACTTAGAAAATTAAAAAATATTGTTTTAGATAAAGTAATTGGCAGCAATTTGGTTTTAGAAAAAAAGATTTTGAAGATTGTCGATATTAAAGAAGCAATTTGTGCGGGCAGCCAAGGAGAATTGCCGTTTGCAGCGCCAGTAGGCCGAAAAACCACTTCAATTGATTTGGTTGGTGAAGATGGAGATTTTGCTTCAATTGAAGTTGCTGAAGGTGAGTCTGCTCGTGTTTATATGGGTAAATATGTTACTTGGGAAGAATTGCATTGTGAAAATTTTAGAATTTTGGAGGGTTGGTGAGTAAAAAGAAATCTCCCTTCGCACCCGAGAGTGATAAGATTAATTCTGAAGTGCCTTTAGAAAATATCGCAGAAAATATCAAATTTGTTCCCGCTAATCCTAAGGTTTTTAACTGCCCATGTTGTGGAAGTGCAATTTCAATTAAGGCCGTGGGACATTCAATTACAGCGGTTTGCACTAGTTGCGAATCTATAATCGATTTGCAAAATGAAAATTACCAAATTGTAAAAAAAGCCAAATACGCAATTAAAGAAACTCTCATTGAAATTGGCGCAAGAGGCGAATTATTCGGCGTTAAATGGGAAGTGATAGGATATGTTTTGAAAAGTGATGGAAGCTTTTACCAATGGGAAGAATATCTACTTTATAACCCTTATCATGGCTTCAGATTTTTGATTCAATCGCAAGGCCATTGGAATTTTGCGCAAGTTTTGCAAAGAAGCGTTGCTAAACTTGGTCGCGCAAAAATTAGTTTTAATGGGCGCAAATATCTCAAATTTTTGCAAGGCTCGGCTATAGTTAAATATGTTAAAGGTGAGTTCTATTGGCGAGTTAGAAAAGGTGATGCGGCCGATGTTTCTGACTATATTTCTCCTCCTTACATGCTTTCTACTGAAAGTGTAAAAAGAGAAATGAGTGTGTCGCAATCTGTGTATATTGAACCAAGCGAAGTTCAAGAGTCCTTCAAAATTGCTGAAATGCCATTAAAATCAGGCGTGGCTTGTAATCAACCAAGGCCATTTAAAAATGCTTTTGCGATTTATTTAACTGCAATTATCGCTTTTTTTGTAATCACTGTGATTCAATGTTCGATGAAGGATGCTCGTGATTATGCTCAAGTTGTAGCAAAAGATTTTCTCTTTCGTGGAGATGGTAAGAACAAGGATTTCAGAATCGCTAAATTTAATTTGCCCAAAGATAGTAATGTTGAGATTAAAACTTTCACCAATGTTGATAATGATTGGGCAGAGATCGGATTTTCTGTGGTTAATGAAGAAAGTGGTAAAACATATGATATTTCTCAAGCCATAGAATATTACCACGGATATAGTGGTGGAGAGAATTGGAGTGAGGGTAATCAATATGAGAGAACTATTATTTCACCGCTTCCAAAAGGTAATTATGACTTATTGATTTCTTTTGATTCGGGAGTTTTTGAGAAGGGAAGAAATTTAGAAGCCAACATTTCAATTAATCGTGATGTGATGCAATGGGGTAATTATTGGATTTCATTCTTACTAATCATGGCCTTTCCGATTTTTGTTTTTTTTATGCGTTCTGGTTTTGAATCAATGCGTTGGCAAGAAAGTGAACATGCTGAAAACAAAGAAAGTAGCTGGGAATATGTAGATGATGTCTTTAGTGGAATTTTGTTAATTACTGATCTTTTTTCGAGTTAAATATGTTAAGATATTTTATTCCTTATTGTATTTTTGTGGCGCTTTTAATGAGCTTTGCAAATCGTAATTATTATTCTTTATCAAGCTTTGGCAGTAGCAGTGCAAAAGCTAATAAAGCTGCCAACCATTATCATAAATAAACTAAATATTGAAGGAGAAAATATGGAAATCATAGAATTAATTGAAATGAAATATGTGGTGGGTTCTTTACTTTATACAGGCATTGGAATTGCTGTTTTTGCAATCTGCTTTTTTCTATTTGATGCTTTAACGCCAAAGGTAAGTATTTGGAAAGAGTTGATTGAGAAGCAAAATATTGCTTTGGGAATTTTTCTTTGTGGAATTTTCTTGGGAATCGCAATCATTATTGGTTCGGCTATTCATAGTTAATTTTTACATATTGTCATTTCTCTCTAAGCTAGAAATGACAATATGTGTTTTGTAAATAAAATTTTCTAACTCACTCACTTTGGCACTTCTCCTCTTCATATCCGTATTTGTTATTGCAACTTGCGGACTAATCTATGAGCTCATCGCCGGCACTCTTGCTAGCTATCTTCTTGGCGATTCCATCACTCAATTTTCTACCATCATCGGCTGTTATCTTTTTGCCATGGGCATTGGCTCGTGGTTTTCGCGCTATGTGAATCGCAATCTTTTAAGTTTCTTCATCAATGTTGAAATTATAGTAGGTCTTGTTGGTGGCTGCTCGGCGGCTATTTTGTTTTTGTTATTTGATCATGTTTATTCCTTTCGCCTTTTGCTCTATTTTGTAGTTGGCGTTATCGGAATTTTAGTTGGCATAGAAATTCCGTTATTGCTGCGCATTTTAAAAAATCGCTTCGAATTTAAAGATTTAGTTTCCAAAGTTTTTACCTTCGATTATGTAGGCGCGCTCTTTGCCTCAATAGTTTTTCCTTTGGTTTTGGTTCCTTATTTAGGCTTGGTAAAATCTAGTTTTCTTTTCGGAATTTTAAATGTGATGGTGGCCATTTGGCTAATTTACGCTATCAAAGAAGATATTCCAAAACTTCATCTTCATAAAAGCGCTGCATTTTTTTCCTTAATTTTTTTGATGCTGGGTTTTTGCTATAGCGAAAAAATCATGAGCATTTCTGAAAGCTCGGCCTATTCGGGAAGCATTATCTATGCAGACTCCACGCCTTATCAAAGAATTGTAATCACAAAGCAAAAAAATGACCTTAGGCTATTTCTAAATTCTAATTTGCAATTCAGTTCAATTGACGAATATCGCTATCACGAAGCTTTGGTTCATCCAATTTTATCAGCTGCTAAATCTCCCAAAAATATTTTAATTATTGGTGGTGGCGATGGATTGGCTTTGCGTGAAGTTTTGAAATATCCCAGCGTTGAAAAAGTGACTATGGTTGATCTTGATCCAGAAATGACGCATCTTTTCTCTACAAATCAAATTTTGGCGCAGCTGAATGACAATGCTTTGTTATCTTCAAAATTAACCATCATTAATCGCGATGCATTTTTATGGTTGAAAGAAATTAGCCAGAAAAAAGACCGACCAATTTTTGATGCTTTAATTATTGATGTTCCCGATCCTTCAAATTTTTCAGTGGGCAAACTTTATTCTTTATCTTTCTTCAAACAGCTTAGAAGCATAATGAATCGTGATAGTTTGATGGTGGTGCAAAGCACTTCGCCTTTGGTTGCCAGAAAATCATTTTGGTGTGTGAATAATACTATTGAAGCCGTGGGTTTTTTGACATCGCCTTATCACGCTTTTGTGCCATCTTTTGGCGAATGGGGATTTGTGATTGCTTCAACTAAGCCTTATAATCAGCCCTTAAGCTATCCACAAAATTTGAAATATGTGAGTGTAGAAACGGCTAAAGATATGTTTCATTTTGCAAGCGACATGTCGCAAATAAATACCAAAATTCAAAAACTAGATGATCAAGTTTTGGTGAGATATTTTGATGAAGAATGGTCTAAATATTTGATTTATTAGGGCATGAAAATAACTAGACGAAATTTTATTTTGGGTGGCGTTTCATCCGCAGTTTTAGCTGCTTCCACTTTGGGTTTTAACAAAATATCGGCTAAAAAAGACAATTCAAAAACCACAGATAATTTCGAAAATATTGCCGGAGAAATTTTAGGCGCGTCCTCTTCTTTGGCTCATAAATTGCGAGAAGGAAATTTTCCTGAGCCAACAATTTTCACAAAAAAAGATGTCGTAATTATTGGTGGTGGAATTTCTGGATTGGCGGCCGGCTATCAATTTTCTAAGGCTGGATTCAAAAATTTTACTCTTCTTGATTTAGAAAAAGAAGCAGGCGGAAATTCTGCCAGCGGCAAAAATGAAGTTTCGGCCTATCCTTGGGGCGCGCATTATGTGCCTTTTCTTACTGAAGAATCGGTGTTGGTAAAAAAATTATTTGAAGATTTAGGAGTTATCACGGGCTATAAAAATGGCTTACCAATTTATAATGAATTTTATATTTGCGCCGACCCCGATGAGCGATTATTTATGTATGGAAGATGGTGGGAAGGCTTGGTTCCGGCGGCTGCAATTGGTGGTGAAGAAGAAAAGCAATTTCAGCATTTTTTTGCTTTGATGGAAAATTATAAAAAGCAGAAAGGAAGAGACGGAAAAAAAGTTTTTGCTATTCCTCTGGATAAAAGTTCTCAGGATAAAAAATGGCTAGAGCTGGATGAAATCAGCATGACAAGCTGGATGAAACAACTTGGATTCACCTCCGAAAGTTTGGCTTGGTATATTGATTATTGCTGTCGTGATGATTTTGGGACTACGGCCAAAGAAACTTCGGCTTGGGCAGGAATTCACTATTTTGCGGCGCGCTGCGGCAAAGCTGCTAATAGCGATTCACAAGATGTTTTAACTTGGCCAGAAGGAAATGCATGGCTTGCAAAAAAATTAGCAGAGCCAATTAAAGATAATATTTTGACTAAAGCTTTGGCTTACAAAGTTAATAAAAAGAAAAACGGCGTGGAGATTGATTATTTTGATGTTGAAAAAAATATCTCAGTAAGAATCTCTGCCAAAGCTGTGCTGATCGCTACTCCGCGCTTTGTGGCTTCGCGATTAATTTCTTCAAAAAATCAAATTTCCGCTGAAAATTTTTCTTACGCACCTTGGGCGGTGGCAAATATTACGCTTGATAAAATGCCCGAAGGAAGAGGATCAGCTTTGGCTTGGGATAATGTGGTTTTTAAAAGCGAGATGCTTGGATATGTAGTTGCGACCCATCAAACTCCACAGATGAATCCAACTAAAACTGTGATTACTTATTATTGGCCGCTTACTCATTTAAGCCCAGCGGAAGCCAGAAAAGAAGCATTTTCAAGGCCAATTAAAGAATGGCAGAAAATTATTTTAGGCGAATTATTTAAAATTCATCCTGAGTTAAAAGGTGCTGTGAAGCATCTAGATATGTGGCTTTGGGGCCATGCTATGATTAGGCCAACTCTTGGATTTATTTGGGGAAAAGACCGAAAAGCTGCATTAAAACAACAAGCTCCAATATTTTTTGCCCATTCTGACATGAGTGGAATTTCAATTTTTGAAGAGGCTTACACGCGGGGTGCAGAAGTGGCGGGAGAGGTTTTGTCTTTTGTTAATTCTAAAAATAAAAATGCATCATGACCCAAAAATCTCAGCCTTGGATCTTCTCATCCGCCTTCGATTTAAGTTTCATAATTGCTCCAGCAATTTTAGTTACTGCCATTATTTTAATTTTTGGTAATCAGCTTGAAGTCTTGAAAGACATGCCTTTGTGGCTATGGTTTTTTCTGATTGTGGGAGTTGATGTTAGTCATGTTTACAGCACAATTTTTCGTACTTATTTGAATAGTGAAGAGCTAGAAAAAAGACAGGCTTTATATATTTTAACTCCGTTATTTTCATGGATTATTGGCTGCCTTCTTTACGGCTTTGATGCCCTAATTTTTTGGCGAGTATTAGCTTATTTAGCAGTGTTTCATTTCATTCGTCAGCAATATGGATTTATGATGATTTATGCTAGAAATGAGAAAGAAATTTCTAAGTATTGTAAGCTGCTAGACAAAACAGCCATCTACATGGCGACCATTTATCCAATTATTTTCTGGCATTGCAATTCACGAGAATTTAGCTGGTTTATTAAGGGAGATTTTTTCTCATTCGACGCGCCATATTTCGCTGATATATTTGGCGTGATTTATTTGATTATTTTAGCTCTTTATATTGCCAAAGAAGTAATTTTTTATCAGCGTTTTAAAACAATAAATATTCCAAAAAATTTATTACTTTTGGGCACGGCTTTTTCTTGGTTTTTTGGAATTGTCTTTTTTAACAGCGACATAATTTTTTCGGCCACAAATATTATTTCTCATGGAATAGCCTACAGTGCGTTAATTTGGGCTTATTCTTATAATCAAACGCGTCTAAAAAATCCTTATATTTTTTCATCAATAAAAAAGTTATTTAGTTACAAAAATATACCAACTTACATCGCAATAATTTTATTTTTGGCCTTCATCGAAGAAAGCCTTTGGGATGGATTTATTTGGCAAGAAAATGGCGCAATATTTAAAATTTCTGAATTTTTGCCCGCAGTTTCTTCGCCGCAAATATTATCTTGGCTAATCCCGCTACTAACACTTCCACAAGCAACTCATTATGTTTTAGATGCTTTTATTTGGCGTTTAAAATCTGAAAAAAGTTGGAAGGAAATTTTGTTTCTGAATCGCTAAATATTTTATAAAATGACCAATTTAATCGCTCCGGGTTTGCATCTTTTAATTGATTTTTGGGGCGCAAAAAATTTGCAAAATCAAAATTTAATTCAGAAAGCTTTGGTAAAAGCGGCTGAAGCTTGTGGCGCAACCGTTTTAGAAGTTAAGATTCATTCTTTTGGAGAAGATTCTGGAATTACTGCTGTAGCAATTCTTGCTGAATCCCACATCACTATTCACACTTGGCCAGAAATAAATTATGCCGCTTTGGATGTTTTTGTTTGTGGTTCTTGTGATGCACATAAAGCCTTGCCAGTTTTGCAGGAGTTTTTTGAGCCAACAAAAATTCAAGTAAGTGAGCATAAAAGAGGTTATACCAAAGTAAAAATCTATTGATCGCATTAGCTTCGTCTTTTTGGTAAAAATTAAAACTTAAAAAAACCAGTGTTATATTGATACAGCAAGTTTTTTTAAGTTTTAATTTTCCCTCAAAAATACTTTGCTACTGCGATCAATAGATTTTTAGTTTGGTACAGGAGCATCGGGCGCCAAAATTTTATCTTTTGTTGCGGGTTGGGACACTTTGGTTTCAATGAATTCAATCTTGCTGGCTTTTTCTTTCTAAGTTTTTTCGGATATTATTTGGAATTTATCCAGCTAAAAAAGCCTCAAGTCTTGCTCCAATTGATGCGCTTAGATATGAATAAATATTACAATTTATCCGAAATTTTTTTAGGCCCCGCAATATAATTTTGCGCTTCTTCCTCAGTAATTTTTTCATTTTGTAAAGACTGAATTACAGTGCGCAAAACTATAGCCTGAGCATGATTAGGATTGCTAAGTAAGGCAGTGTTACAGTCTTTAAGCGCAGATTTGTAGTCTTTTAAAGAGAATTCAGTCAAGGCTTGTAAATACATAGTTGCGCTATCCACGCCGTTATTAGAACTTAATATACCATTGCTATTAGCAGATATTACATTGCTGCCATCTGAATTTTGAAAGCATTGTGTAGAAGTGGATATTTTTCCATCAGTGCTTTGAACAGTGCAGCCTGATTGACTAGACCAAATAGGATTATTCAAAGAATAGCTGCCATTGTTTAAGGAGTTATTGTAATAATTCACATAATTGGTAATTGGCATTCCATTGATGTAATAAACTCCATTCGAAGTGCTGGTTGAAAGTGTATTCCCAACTGGCACATCATTCACGAAAAAAAATCCATTAAGATTATAAATTGAAGCTATCACGCCATTGGCGTTTATTTGCCTTACAAATTTTCCGCCATTATATGAAGTGCTAGAGGAAGTTTTATTTTTTGAGAAGATATTAAAACTGCTGGTGCTTGCTTGAATAGGCCAATTAGGGTTGTTTGAGAAGCTGATATTATTTAAGGAATTATTGTAGTTTACATAATTGGTAATTGGCATTCCGTTAATGTAGTAAACTCCATTTACAGTGCTGGTTAAAAGCGCATTTCCAATTGGCACATCATTTATGAAGAAAAATCCATTAAGATTATAAACTGATACTGTGACGCCATTAGAATTTATTGTTTGTATAAAATTGCGGGTATTAGATTCTGCTTTACTTGTTTGAGAGTTTTTTGAAATGCCAGTTTTGTTTGAGATCTGAGCAAAAACTTTAGTCGAAAAAGCCAAAGAAAATATAAAAATAATGCTGAAAATTTTGGTCATTTTTGAAATGAATCTATTTAGAAAAATAAAGAATTTATCAAAAAATATCCGATCTTCTTTTTATTTAGCCATTCATAAATCAGATCATAACTAGTTTTAATTTGACTTATCTGTTGATAGAAAAAATGCTATAGCTTCAAGAGTTTCTTCAAAAATAAATATCCGAATTTTCATAAATTTATGCAAAAAAAATCTTTTAAAGCCTTCTCTTTAGTAGAGCTTTCGGTGGTGATTGTAATTATCGGAATCCTTATTGCTGGCGTTACTCAAGGCAGCAGATTAATTGACGAATCAAGAGTTAAAGTAGCTAAATCTCTTACAGCAAATTCTAGAATTCCTAGTTTAGAAGGTTTGGTGGTGTGGTATGAACCAATTTTGGATAGCAGCTTTGCGAAAGGAGAAGCGGTAGATGGAAAAATTATTTCGCAGTGGAATGACAATAATCCGCAAAATAGCACAAGATTAAATGCTAAAGCTGCACAGGCTACAGATTCTAGCAAAATTACTTATAATGCGGTGTCTGGCGCAAATAGCACTAACACTTCTGGTCCAACTTATGTTGAAGATGGTATTAATCACATTCCGACTTTGCGTTTTACCAATGCCGCGACCACTTATGTTTATTTGGCCGTAGATGCTGCGATGAGAAGTCTTGGACGGCAAAGTGCGACATTATTTGTGGTTGTTAGATATCGCAGTGGAAGTGGATTTTTTATAGATAGAGTTTGTCAAACAAATGGAGTTCCGACCACTCCTTGTATCTCTAGTTCAAATTTAGGTTCGCCTTTATTTGGACTTCATGTAGGAACTGATGGATCTTTATCTCCATATGTTAGGTCAGATAGTGGTACATTTCCTAGTCTTGTCGGTGGATCGGGATATGATAGTGGATATGATCTAGTTGCAGGAAAAAGTTATATTCTGACTTTGCAGAGAGATTATAATAATAATTTTGTGCTTTATGTGAATGGTAGTTCAGCCTATTCTGCCAATTCAACCAAATCTGATACTGCTGGTGAATCAATGAGTTTAGATCCTTATAAAATTGGTCGCCATGCAGAGCTTGCTGAAGACACTGATATTGATATTTCAGAATTAATTTTCTTCTCAGGCTCAATGAAAAAAGGTAATCGCGAAACCATCGAAGATTATTTAGGCAAAAAATACGGCATCGCGGTAACTTATAACTAGTGGCATAACTAGTGGCATAATTAGTTTTAATAATTAATTAAAGCGAGTTTTGCAGGCGATTATTTCTTTCCTTTTTTCAGCCACCACATTGCAATTCCTGTAATTGAGAAGAATAGCGGCAAAAATCCAACTAAAAAAACTATCACAGACCAAATAAGTCCAAGTCCTCTTCCTTCATGCAAAGGTGATTGCCAAGAAATTATACTTTCAGAAAGTGAGTAATTATTGGGTTCGCGTTTCTCAATTATTTTTTTGCTCCAAGGGTCAATAAAAGCTGTTGTAAAAGGTGCGCCGTCTTGATGGTTTTTTTCAGCAAAATTAATGCGGAAAGGCTGGTCTGGTTTTGCAGGAATACTTGAAGAAACGAATTCTAAATTTTGTCCTAAAACATTTTTAGCTATTTCAATTGCCTCATCAATTTTCAAAGCTTCAACCTTCAAATCTGCGGCTAATGGTTCAGCCTTAATTGAATTGGCAGCTACAAAATTTTTACCATAAAAAATTGTCGCAATAAAATTTCCTGTGCTTTGCGGAAAAGACAAATAAATGCCGCTGAAGCTAGAAATAAGAATAAAAATTGAAGCCCAAGCCCCAATTGAAGCGTGTAAATCGCGATGAAGTTTTTTGCCAGTTGAGCTTAATTTAAATGTTAAGATGCGACGAAACATTTCTTTGCTTCTCATGCCTTTTTTAGGAAACCAAATTACTAGTCCGCTGATTGCCATGAAGAGCATCGCAAAGCCGTAATAGCCAATAAAATCGCGCCCCAAAGGCCCTTGAATTAAAAGGTTGGTGTGAAATCTTTTTATTGTATTTAAGGGATCATCTTGAGGATTTCTAACTAGCAAAATTTCCAAAGAAGCTGGATCAAGCGCCACTTCTAAATTCACATTTTTCTCATCAACTTTTTTAGAAAAACGCACCGTTGCCGCTTCGTCAATTTTAATAAAATTCGCTTTAAATCCTTCAGGAGTTTTATCTTTTGCCGCCGAAATTATTTCGCCAATTGGGCGAATATTTTGTGAAGAAAATTCATGATCTGAAAAAGAAAATCTGCGAGAAATCTCGTGATCAAAAACTAAAATAGCGCCACTCAAACCTTGTAATATCAAGGGCAGGCAAAGAACTAAAGCTAGGTAAAGGTGAATTTTTTTTAGAATTTTTCTCATAGTCAATATTGTGAGATTTGTGTTCGTGGAATTCTTATAAGTTATTTTTATTTCGATTTCATTATTTGGCTCGGTGTAATTCCAGCGCAGGCGGGAATCCAGAAGTGAGTTTCCTCAATATTGCAAATCATATCGGATTCCCTCCTGCTCGTGAATGACCGCAGAATTAAGTATTCGCCCAGCGTCTCAATAGATTTTTAGTTTGGTATAAGGGGAAATCCCCATGGAAATTTAACTAGATTGTTGATTCTACTGGCTTGAAGTCACTTTCCTTTTTCCAGAAATTTAACGGCTAAAAGTCTAATAAATTCTGGAAATAAAAAATAGATACAAGGCTTACAAAATAAAGGATTTAAGCAGAATCCTATTGGCATTATTCTACTCTAAATATGCAGTTTTACCCAAGCTTATGGTGTCAAAGCTCTTAAGTTTGTAATTATTTGTTTAAAAATCTGCCACTAAAGATACCTTAAATGCGCGCGGAGAACCAGGTTGAATATTGTTATTATTATGAGCAGTCTGAATGTACCCGCGATCGAAAATATTTTCGACATTAAGCTGTATGCGATATGAAGGATTTATCTTGTAATAAGCAGCCCCATCAAATCTGGTAAACCCTTTCAATCTAACCGTGTTATCGACAGTCGCATATTGATCTGACTGACTAACGGAGCCCAAAGCCGCCGCCCATTTATTGGTAAGATCATATTTATTCCATAGCGAGAATGTATTGTGCGGCACTAATCCAACTTTTTTCCCGGCAGCGGCGCTAGATGTTGTAGAAGTTATGACGGCATCTTGATAGGCATATCCACCAATAATTTGCCATTTATCTGTTATCTTTCCGGTTGCGGCAATTTCAATACCGCGGGTGCGAGATTCTCCGGTAAGAACAAAGAAACCAGAATTGTTGGGATCATTGGCGCGAGTATTAGTTCTATCAAGCTCATAAATAGCTGCAGATAAATTAAGTTTCGGATTTACATCCCACTTGGTACCGATTTCATAATTTTCCAATTTTTCTGGCTTTAAAGTTTGGCTTGATGCGCTCAAACTATTAAATTGATCGCCTGCGCTAGGTAAATATGAAACGCTATAGCTAGTATAAATTGAAACTGAGTCTTGTGGCTTAAGCGCAATTCCAACGCGAGGCGATATTAAGTTATCAGTGCGTTTGAAACTTTGGCCATTACGATTATTAAGCAGATCAATCTCAAAATTATCATAACGCAAACCACCAGTTATTTGCAGATATTTATTAATATCTATCTGGTCCTGAAGATAAGCGGCATAAACTCTGACTTTTGAACTATTATCATTGTCACTTCCTGATGTGCGATATGTTATGGGAGCAAAGCTGATAGGATTGCTTATTGATACAGTTTCTGTTGAGGAAGTATTATTAAAAAAACCGCTTTTTCTTAGTATTTTAGAATCTTGTCTGGTGATTTCGGTGCCGATTAAAGCAGTATGA
>Ga0114975_10001443_pt1 | contig 16903 bp, 10 predicted proteins | sample S_130626_EF_Meta_FD_87031 | JGI IMG/M metagenome (GOLD analysis project Ga0114975, IMG submission 87031) | Freshwater microbial communities from Lake Simoncouche, Canada to study carbon cycling - S_130626_EF_MetaG | ecosystem: Environmental > Aquatic > Freshwater > Lake | place: Lake...
ATCAAGTATTCTAGATGGTTTCAAAAAAAATATACCAGGCATCGCAGACGCAAAAGGAAAATTCTCAGACCTAGCAAAAGACAAATTAGGAGACACATCAAGTATTCTAGATGGTTTCAAAAATAAGATACCAGACGCCGAAAACGCAAAAAGTAAATTCACAGACCTAGCAAAAGGCAAATTCAAAGGGCTTATTCCTTAACCTCTCCCGCGTAGTTCCGCGACTTCCTCTCGCAACTCGTTTATTTCTTTTTTAAGCGCTTTTATACATTCAACGAATAATGGTGCCATCTTTTCATAGCAAATGGTTAAAAAATTGTCTCCACTCTTTGATACGATATTATTATAACCATCTCTCACCATATCAAATGGTGCCAGTTTTACAATCTCTGGAAGTATGCTTTGAACCTCCTGTGCACTCAAACCAACATCCGGTGTTTTTGTAAATCCATAGGTCGTTGCCAAATCATTCGGTGTAAAATGAAACCCGTTTATCCTATTGATCAAATCTATAGGATTCTCTATATTAGATGTGTAATTTTTGAGACGATTGTCAGAGAATGATGTTGTAATACCCTTTGAACATATGATCGCCCCATCCACCGTAAGTGTATCTATGTTGCTCATTGTCCCTACAGAAATGTTTTTGATACTAAACGCATATGTCGGGCGAATCGCCCACGGTGTCTCCTTGTTATTTATTAAATATGCCAAATTATTACTTGCACTCAAAGTATAATTACTATTATTCAAAGTATTCGTTTGTATCATAGTATTCAGTATCCCTACATTACTATCAAGTCTCTTCGCAATCACATTGCTCGTCTCCAAGACATAATTACTCATATCCACTAAAACATACCTATTATTGCTAATAAAGGTGCCTGTATTGCTAATAAAATTACCTGTATTGCTAATAAAATTACCTGCTACCATTACATCCCCTTTATTAGTTATCGTAAATACCGTGTTGCTACTATTGGACCCTTGAATAATGTCATTTATAATATCATTCTGTTTAATCACCAACGCACGCGACGTTGTGTTCGCATTCATTATCTCAAGACGTTCCGTCGTATAGATTTCAGTTTCAAGCATTGTACTAGCACCAAGAACAATCAAATTTGAAGTGATTGTTAAATTGCCATAGACGCTAAGATTATTATCATACACGTTGTTTGTAATGAAGCGTTTCATCGCTCCTCTATTCTCATTGATCATATCCGTCGTCAAATTCGTCATCCGTCGCGCAATAAGGTTGCTTGTGATATTCACATAATTACTCATATTCGTATTATTCAAATCTGCCTTCGCAACTAAGAGATTGCTCGTGATCATAACGTAATTACTCATATTCGTATTATTCAAATCTGCCTTCGCAACTAAGCGATTGCTTGTAATATTCACATAATTACTCATATTCGCGTTGTTCAAATCTACCTTCGCAACTAAGCGATTGCTTGTAATATTCACATAATTACTCATATTCAAATTATTCAAGTTTGCCTTCTCTACTAAGAGATTGCTCGTGATATTCACATAGTTACTCATATTCGCATTGTTCAAGTCTGCCTTCGCAACTAAGCGATTGCTCGTGATATCCACATAATTACTCATATTTGCGTTGTTAATATCAGCCTTCTCCACTAAAAGCTTTTTCGTGATATAAACGTAATTACTCATATTCATATTGTTCATCGATATAGTTTCATTTAAAATTTCAACATTTTCCATTAGCGCAGATGTATTGAATGTCCCAAGGTCTGCTATTTTCTTGTCTATCCCTTGGATTACATTACTACCGTGAACATCAAATATATTCCCGCTGATATATAAATCATTGCTCGTACGTACATCGCCGTAATACTGGATATTACCAACCTTATCAATGAGTAATAACGGGTGCTCAATTTGATTGTCGCGGTAATTAAATTTCATATTGCCCTCATAACAATAAATTTCAGTGTTTAAACTACCTCGATCAAACGATTCGTCTTTGACAGAACTTGTAAATATAATATGCGGCTTCAGATTCGTTTTATTATAGTTCGATAATTGTATATTTATATTGCTATTTGGAACATAGCGTTTGTAATATTCATCCATCACCACCGTATTACTCAAACTTGCCCCGTAAATCGAAAATTCGTCCAAAAATATATTGGAACCCGTATAAAATAGTTGGGTATTATACATGCTATCAACAAACTCATTTGATGTGCGGATATTTAGAATGTTCGTCTTGTAATCCGCGTAGCGGATATTAGACGTATGATTGATAACACTACTGTTATTTGTCTTCGTGTTTGGAATCGTATTCGAACTGTTGATACGCATCCTATTCGTTCGATGGATCGCAAAGTTGCCTTTAAAAGCATACGTTAAGTCAGTGCCCATCGTGTAATTATAACAGACGACATTGGAAGTGGTGGATTCAATATATATGTTTGACAACGAATAGTTGTCATCTAATTTTATTAGATTTTTATTGACAAATACCTTGGATATATTCTTCGTGTTGATATTCACCTTCGGAAAATAACTATAGATTTCGTTACGAACCGATATAATATTGCTCGTCCTACCCCGTGCACTATCTACAATCATAGCATAATTTGATGTGAAAAACGTATTGGATGTCGTTATACCCGCCAAATATGACGGCACATTATAGATGTTGTTAAAGATACATGATAATTTGTAATTATTACTTACAATCTTATTATTTAGGATAATGTCAAACACATTAGATGTCTGGTGATTCACAAGTTGCATCTCATCCAATCCAATAACCTCATTTTGACTATCAGACAAATTCGGCGTAATACGAAACAGCACACTATCGTTTTCAAGCAAATTCTCTTTATTGAATTCAATCCTATACGTTGGTATTGTGTTTACTTTGATGTTTCGCACACTATACCCTGTGTTCAAGATATTCGCGTTCGTCTCTGTAAATTTATATGTCAAATTAATATTGGAGTGCAACGATAGATAAGTAATATCCTTTGTCCCATGAAGCGTTTTATACACAACCGCATTCTTATTGTCTATATTACTCCCGAATATGTCATATGTCGGTACATACTCCGGTGAAATACTATTGCGAATTGACGTATTAAATACCTTTGTATTGTTATTCCATCCGTTCACAGCCCTATCAAATACCATATTACTACTATTCACGATCGCATTCGTGTAGATATAATCCTTCGTGTATCTCGCATTAATGAGCACAGGTTGCTCATCATATTCACTGTTGATCGTCATCGTTTGCATAGGCATCGTTTCATTGAAACCGTATCGAACGCCATCTCGCAAATTTAAACCGGTTGTATAAGGGTCTATCGTTAAAATATTGAACATGTTGTTATTTTCCGGTTCGATACCCGCGTTTAACACGCCAACATCCAGTGTAAAACGATAGTTGTTCTGTTCGTCTCCACTACAAATCGTGGTATATTTATTGCGGTCTCCTTCGATATTTACCATATTGATCTTCACAGGATAATAACTGTTGGTCAATTGCAATCCGTATTTATTGTCGTCATCAATGTGCAAACTAATATTACTATTGTATCCACTTGCTCCCTGTCCTAAATGCATATACGTTTTTGAAAAACTGTTGTTGAACTCTACGAACGGATGATAGAAGTCATTATTACTGTCGTTCTTGTAATAACTAAATGTCAAGTTCGTATTTTCGGTATTCACAATATTATTATTAGACACCAAGATTTGAACCATATTTTTTATGTTCGTATTGCGATTCCTGTCATAACCGACGTTAAAGTCATTAAATCTATAAATACCCATCTCAATCGCAGAATAATCATGGCTGTTATGAATGGTATTATCCATAATATAATTGGATGAGTAAGTGATAAACTTGGCAGTTGATAGTCTGTCGTTGTTCTGCTTCACGACAAACGGAATGTCTGTATTCACAATTGAATCAACCACGATAGACTGTGTAGGTTTAAAGATGATGTTTTTGCCAGAATATTCAATATCGTTATAATCAATAACGTTTTTATAAATAAGATTGGATACTGCTACTACATCAATATACTTTGATAATTCCGTAAGTCCCTCTACTCTTTTGAGACGCACGTTGAAATTATTACTACCGTTATCAATAATATTAATATTTCCATGAACATTCAAGTCGCCGTGAATAGATACCGCGACATTCCTTTCTTCGTTCAAATATTCATATGATACATCGGGTTTATTAAAATCAACGTGGTAATTTGAGGTTAACGCATTGTAATACATAGACATCCCAAAATTCGTCGGTTCGATCGTCTTGTCCGCATATCCTATCTGTAACGGACCGATTCTCGCGATGTCTCGCGAATCTATATCATTGAACTTGTGATTTTTATAAATGAACCATCTCTCCAAATTGCGATCATTCCTTAAATCCCTGTCGTATTCGCAAATGTCGATTCCGCTATAATCGGCGTTGTTGTGAAGTCCACCGCCGCGAACCCCGCGATATATGCGGATCACCGAATGATTATAATCCTCTATATTCATATTGCGGATCTGTAGAGGCATACGAACGTCTTCCCCACCCCACCCAAGAGAAATCTTCTTATTTGTATAAAAACTACCCGGATTATTTGTGGACTGTAGCGTCTCAATCAGTTTGTCATTTTGATAATAGATGTCACTATTGATACCCTGCTTCACATTCAACCCTTGCAACTTCGCAGAATACGTAGAAATATTATCATAATTGATACAATATTTATATGTATTTTCATTGTATATGCTAAAATAATTCTTGGCACCATTATACACAAACGCGCTCATCTTTGTAATCACATCATCCCTGTAAATGAAATACTCCGTCCCTGAAATCTTGCCATTAATATCCAAATGAACTCCGTCATGTGGTAATTTCCTATTTACGCTCAGTCCCGTATTCGTAATAGAGAGCATTGGCGGGTTATTAAGTAGATTCGGTCGCAACACATTATTTTCCAACGCGGATATATCAAACGACGGGTAAAAGTAGATGTTGTGCTTCTTATTAGGAATCTTGCTGGTATTTATTAACAGACTGTTATCATAAAAATCAAGATACGAAAGTCTCCCGATGTTTGCGATAAATTTATCCTCATTCACCTTCTCTTGTAAAATGACTTCAAAGTTATTATTTGAACTGTGTGTTTTAAATACATTCACTGTACCTGTGAATCCTTCGCCTTTGTTCGGTCCCACACTCAATTTGTTCGGGAAACTGATATTGCGGTTCGCGTCAAGATTCGCGATATTACTATGAACATATGTGAAAAAATACTTGTTATTGCCATTATTCGTAGTGCTCGTGATCGTCGTATATCCTAATGTCTCATCGCTTATATTAATTGGATTCACGCGAATACCTCCAATCATCAAGTCATTCACAATATCCAGGCGATTCATTGTAAGCGCTGTCGTATTGACGAAATTCGTAGTTCCGCGAAATGTCGCGCTATTCGTGACAAGCATATCCTGGACATTTATATTTTGTGCTCCAACTGTGCCTGTCGCGTTTATATTCTTGGTAGTTAGCGTTTCCCGTATATCCAACATATTAAAAGAATAACTAAGACCCGTAAATGTTCCTGCGGTAATCTGCGAAGGACGAATACTACCCGCACCATTTGCGCGAATATATACCTCGTCTATATGCTTGTAATCGTTCGCGAAATTATCAAAAACTATGATATCGTCAAATTTGGAAACACCCTTCACATCCAGTCGCGTAGGATTCGTAAACGACTGATTGCTACTTATACCATTCATCAAAATATTCTTATAATATACCACGTCATCCGCCTTATTTTTACCGATACATACATTCCCATTATAATCAATCGTCATCGCCGCATAATCGCTGTCCTTTGTGTAACGCGGAATCGCCTCCCTTGTATATAAGGCGTTGATTTCATCTGCCGATTTATTTACGTGGAACTCGAGAGGCATCCCTTTCGTGGTTGAAATAACTGCTGGCGATATATTACTACCACCAATGATACCGATGCTTAATTTGGACAGTTCGTTTGTGGCGTAATTATATGTGTCGTTTCGCAAGGCAATATGAACGTTGTTAAAATCATTGTTTGGCGTGGAGTTGATATTCAAAGGATGTTGGTTATAATTTGTGTCCACTAACCCTCCCAAGGTTAGATAATTCGGTGTATAGATATTATTCACAGGATACAGCCGATCATAGAGGTTGTTAAAGTAGGTTACGACACCTGTTTTAAAAGGCTGTGATTCAGATAATATATTAATATTTTTTATTAAATCAATGATCGCATTACTACCAATCTCCCCGCTAATAGATATGTTACTGAACTGAATACTATGCGCGTTGATTATGCCGTCACAGTGGATATTGCGATTCACGTAAAGCGACGTGTTCGGCTGCCTGTAATTGGACGTGATAAATCGCGACGTATTGATGGCGACGCCTTCATGATTTACATACATATTCCACTTTGTGTCGATAAGATTACTATTATTATTCGCGTTACCTTGACCATCGCCAACTACTAAATATTCGTTATCATTCAAGTTTAGACTTTGGATGTTTTGTATTGTATTAATACCGATGCCCAATGAATCTATTTTGACAATTGGTTCGGTATCCTGAATAATAAAATCATCCATTTTACTATACTATTTAAAAGAAATAAACAATTAATATTTATATAATAAAAAACTGATATAAAAACGAGTAGTTTTGAAATATACAAGATGAAACGCATTCAAGGGATACATAATAAAACGCAGGAGATCGATATTACCAACCAACCTTATAATAATAAGAATGTTCTCTTGCAAAGTAGCGATCTTGTGGCGATATTCAATGCGAACGGATTGGCAAATATTGCGTTTAAAAATATTGATTTGTATCGCGTTGCGTTCGTTCATAAATCCTATTGTACAATGAAAAACATTGACTTTGACAAAAGTAATGTGAATTGTCCGTCGGATTGCCTACCGCTCCAAGATATGTCCTACGAACGCCTAGAATATCTTGGCGATTCACTAATCGGTATGATTGTCGCTAACTATTTATATACTCGGTTTCCCGACCAAAACGAGGGCTTCCTTTCAAAGATCCGAACAAAAATAGTGAATGGACGGATGCTTGGTTATTTGTCCGAAAAAATAGGATTCCCTAAGTTTGCGATCATATCCAAGCAGGTTGAGGAATCTGGAGGCAGAAATAATTTTAAAATTATGGAAGATATATTTGAGGCATTTATTGGTGCCTTGTTTCTGGACTTTCAAACCGAGAGCGATAAGGTTCAACTACCGAACACGATTACGATCACCCCGTTTACTGGCGCGGGATTCTTTATTGTTGAGAACTTTATCATTTATATTATAGAGAATTATATTGATTTTTGTGAACTCATACGGATCAAGAATAACTATAAGGATATGCTTGTATCGTATATGATGCACAACCTCCAAGATTCGCCAAAATTCTACGAAGTGAAGGTATTGATGAAAGATAATGTCCGCATATTCACTTACTGTATTAAAGACCGTAACCACGCGATAATCGCGACATCTACGGGGAGCAACAAAAAGGAGGCGGAGAACAATACCGCGAAAGAGGCACTCCTTTACTACAACGTAGATATATGCGAATATACTTCTAATATTGATTAGCGCTACAATATGCTACCTTATTTTATGATATATATAATCTGTTTCTTTTTGCATGTTATCAATTATATCTCTCAAAGATTTAAGTTTTTTTTTAAAGATTTCTTCAAATAATTTTACGAAGACACCATTACTAATATTTGTCAATTGTTTTTCAACCTTAGATATGCGTGCATTTGTTGTATTATACAGGATATGTTGTGCATAAGATTGCGCATAAGAAGCAGGCATCCCATTATTGTATTTTAAAATATTTTGATGCTCCTTCTTATATATATCCGCCATTTTATTATCTATTTTTTCAAAATATTTGAAAATATTTTCAAAATATTCATATATATTTTGAAAGTTATTACTGTTAGCATATATATACTTATTGATTAGCGGTGTATATTCTTTATCATCTCTGTTAAATCTAAGATTAGGAAAAAATACATATCCGCCTGAAAAATTGCTTACGACTATATCATCATTAAAGAGATTAGTAATAATATCTATAATATCAGTAATCATCTTGTTTAGGGATTGTAATTTATCTTTTACTCCCCTGATATTAATATTGCGAGCAAAATAGATAACCTTTCTAGTTAAACCGGTGTACTGTAGATCAATTTCTCTTACCTTTCCTTTATCATCATAATCATATAATATATGGTTCCTATATCTTATTATATCATTTTCACTACATTCTTGAGCTCTTTTGATGTCCGTCATCATTTTTAAGAAGGTTTTTATATCCCTTGGGTTTTTGATTAAATATTTTACAAATAAATATAATTCTACAATATTTTTTTTATTTGTAACCTTAGTGTCTCTTGTTAAATACATATATCTATCTTCATCTATAAATTTTATTAATTCTTTTAATTTACTTACAGCATTCTCTTTAAATTTAAATAAATATGATATTTCATCACCAATAACTTTTATTAAATCTAATATTACATTAGACAACCCTTTAATCGTTTCATATATCAAATCAACATAATATATCGCTAGAAATTTGTCTGGTAATCCTAACTTTTTATTAGCAACAATTTCTACTTGTTCTACAGAACCTACATGATGTATTTTATTTATTTTATTTTGAGTAAGCCAAGCAAGCATTGTGGGTTTAGTTGGTAGCGTTACCCTTGCGACAGGTGTGCTGGGTTTTACTGGTGATAACTTGGGTTTTTTAGGCAACGGAGATGTTGGTAATTTAACCCAAGCGTTCTTCGGTATAGGAACAGGATGACTATCCATTCTATATTATATGTATATTTATTAGACAAAATCTATAATTTATATAATAAAAATATACCATATAAACAAAATTTACAAATTTATAATTACTTATACATTATGGATAAACTGAATATCACGCACCTTGTTTTGTCCGGTGGAGGTATGCGTGGTGTTATCTTTATAGGCGCAATACGATACCTATATATTGAGAACTTGATTCATAAAATTACGCATATCGCCGCAAATTCCATCGGTTCCTTTGTGGCATTATGTATCGCCTTCAAACTAACGATTGAAGAGATTGAAGAGATCCTTTATAATTCAAAAGACGACAACGAACTATGCTATATCCCTACAAAGAATTATTATCGCCTGATATCCAAATTAGGACTCAGCTCCATCTCGCATTTTATGGAACATTTAAAAAGACGATTGCGAATCAAATATCCCGATATGTACGCAGAAACGGGAGTGGAGACGATTACATTTAAAGAGATGTCGAAAAAATTCGGTGTCAATCTCTATTTCTCTACGACGAACATTAATCGCTGTGAAAATCGCATTTTTTCCATTGAGGATACACCCGAGATATCCATATTTACAGCCTGCGAAGCGTCAATGTCTATCCCGCTGCTTTTTACTCCGATCGTGATTGATAACGAGTATTACTACGACGGCGCTTTTACAAACAATTTTCCTATTAAAATATTCTCGCATATTTCAAAAGAAAATATTATAGCAATGATTCTATATAAAGAGAAGGCGGAGTATGTTCCGATGACAACGAAGATAAATATATTTTATATTCTACAACAGATATGTAAAATGTTTGAAATATTGCGCGTGAATCAGGTGACAATAAACGAACTGAATGCGGATGATAAGGATTACTATTTTATGCCTAAGAGTATAACGATGAAGTATTCTATGAATGTGATTGTGAATCGTAAAGGGGTGCGTTTAGATTTATCAGCGGAGCAGATAGACGAGATGATACTATACGGATTTAGTTGTATGGCGGAGTATATTGATAAACGCAAGGTGTTATTGTATGAAAAAAATAAATTGAGACTATGCGATACCGCTGAATTGTTATAATACACTTTGTATATAAATTTATATATATATTATTATAGTAAAATGAATACGAACGCGAGTAACGCGAGTGACCCATATATATTCCTCTTAGATTTGGACGGAACCATCATAGGCGATTGTAGTTATCAATGCGATATTTATAATATTCAAGAGATCATTAAAAAGAACATCACAATAAAGAATCATAATATTCATATGGGTAATCTGGTGAAATATAAAACGTCATGTGATAAAATGCTAGAAAATTGCTACGACATGCAATCCAAATTGCTACGACCGCACTTCACAACCTTTATGACCGAGATGAAAAAGAAGTTCGCGAACTGCTACTTTTTTATTTATACGGCATCCGAAAAAACATGGGCAAATAAAGAGATTCTAATTATCGAAAAGAAAAACAACATCAAGTTCAATCGCCCTATCTTTACCCGCGACAACTGTTTAAAAGATTCTTCAGGGAATATTCGTAAATCTGTTCATAAAATACTACCACAACTATTAAAGGCGATCAAGATGCCGAAGACACACGCAATTACGAATCATATCATCATTGTAGATAATAACCCGACGTTTGTAGATTATACTGACAACCTGCTCATCTGTCCTACATACGATTACTTAAAGTTCCATAATCTATGGGAAAATATACCTCAGGAATACGCGAAAATAGCGGAGTTAAAGCAGTTCGTATCTCGGCTCATCTCCAATAAAAAAATGTATATAAGGAACAGCCCGTCCAATACGATTATCTTGGAGAAACTACACAAATGGCTCTATCGCAAATATAAAAAAATAAATAATTATAATACGAAGTTTGCGAACGACACCTTTTGGTTAAACCTCGTTACACTCATCAAACACCACAATATCACCGCGTTTAATAAAAAAAGTGTTAGCATGCTTTCAAAAAGCATATAAGGAAAAATCGCATAGCGCCGCTACGATTATACCATATAAATATTTGACAACTATTATATATTATATATCTATTCAGAATATGACAACGACAACATCATCTGCTTCTGCTACCTATATCAGTTTTGACATTGGGATTAAGAATCTCGCATTATGTATCTTGGAAAAAACAGAGGAAGATATTCACGTATTAGACTGGCGAATCATATCGTTAGCAGATAAGAAAAAAGATATCAAAGGAATTGATGACATTGCCGAGCGTATATATATGGAGCTTGATAATGTAGTCGGTTTCTTAAAGGACAAAGGAATCCACAACATCGACTATGTATTGATTGAGAACCAACCGTCCAACTTAAACGGTATGATGAAATCCATTCAATACATTATTTATTGCTATTTCAGTCTCCTTAAATACTGGGACAAAATTATAGAAAACGTTGTGCTCGTGAATGCGGGACTCAAAACAAAAACACACGATTTTAAACCTGAAATACAGGTTAAAATGGACGAGACACCAAAGACAGCAAAAAACGTAAAGGGGTTCCGACGTGATAAATATAAAATGAATAAGCAGACAAGTATAGAAATATGTAGAAACTACATCAAAGACGATGTCGCATTGTGCGATATCTTTGACAATAACAAGAAAAAAGATGATCTATGCGATGCGTGTCTCCAAGCGGTCGCGTATATACGCACGAATACGAAGGATATCGGCAATAAATATAATAAAGTTGCATTTAAGGAAATAGATAGTTAATTCGCAAACGTCTCCTCGTTGTATCCATCCAACGTTAATGGTGTTTTAAATATTTCTGATAATATTTGCCCGCAATAATTGCGAAACTCCTCGTAAGGTGCCGTTTTTCTATTCGTAAATACGCGGGTGGTTTCCAATGTGATCCCAATTATATTAGAGTCTGAGGGAATCGTATGGCATTTGAAATTGAAATAGAGAATGCGATATTTAATCCCAACATAATTGTTTTTTATATATTTTTCTAAATCTAGCATTTCGTTAAATATCGTATCGTTCAAATCATCTTGGCGATATGCATCTTCGTAGAAGTAATCCTCGTTTATATATACGAAATACTTTGTGTCAGGTTCCGTCATAACATTCTTAAATCGCGCGATCCTCCTTTCGTATTCTTGGATACCCGCATCTATATCATTGTTAAAATGCTTTAATGAAACATTATATTTATTATGAAATAGGTTGCGATGAACGTCGGGGATAAAATCATCAAAGTCGTTCTCTAATATATCTTTGATTTTACCAGGATACAAAGGTATCACCCAGTCAAAAGGGAGCGAATATTTGCGAACACCGCTATATTTACACGCGAGAGCGGATGTACATCTATGTCCGAAGGGTATTACTGTGTATTGTAAGCAAAAATCAAAGATGAAAAGATGATTCGGGTTGTTTATTTTATATGAGAACATTCTTTATTTATATTATTTATTTTATATTCACGGGTTTCTTAAGGGGTATCTTTACAATATTTTCTTTCTCCTTAATTTTGTTATAAGTTCCTTCTTCGTATAAATAACACACACACCATCTTTCGTCTTTGAAAGTTTAATTTGGTTGACTTTACATAGTCCCCTGATGTCCTTCATATTCATATCCGCACCACGATTTAATTTAGTGGGCTTCTTCGTGGGGTTTCGTCGCCCGCCTTCTTTATGTTTTATAATAAAATCAGATACTAAATTAGTTGAAAATTGTATTCCTTTTCTTTCCATTTTTAATAATAATGTGTCAAAATCTTCTATTTTCACATTTTGCGTTTTAGTATTATATGTTTTATATTGTTCAAACAATATATCCATTTCCCCTTTTAAATATAAAAAATATTCAACAATATTTGAAATTATATTTTTCATTTTCTCTATATATTCTTTTTTCTCTGTTATAACTGTTTTTTCTATATGTAATGCAAGACAGTCAATACATTTTAAAATATAAACACTATTATCAGCAAAAATGGGATATTCTTCATTTAATATTCCTGAAATAATTTCTTTAATAATTTGTGCTCTTTCGGTAGCTTTATACTTTGGCGTTGTAAGTTGTACACCCGAATTAAATTGTTCTTTATTTTCAATATCATAAAGACGAAACATAGCATTGTCGAGTTTTTCTTCTAAATCTCCTAATTTTAATGTTCTTGTGTCTTCATGTAATAATGTTTTCACCGTTATGTCGTAATTTTGTAACTTATTTTCTTTTAAAAGAGTTTTAAAAAAAGTCCTTATTCTAAAAAAGAAAGTCCTATAATTCAACGTTAATATATATAGTTCTGATTCTTCTCCTGAACCCACCCCATAATCAGAACCTTTATCTGCATATTCCTTTAATTGTTGGTGTATTTGTTTTTTAATAAAACTTATTTTATCATCATAATCTACGAGATTATTTTCGTCATATTTTTTCATAAAATTCAAAAATTCAATTATACCTTCACATAAAACAACCAAATGTCGAAATTTCCTATTATTGTGAGCTGCTAACATATGTTTATGTTGCCCAACAATACCCCAATTAAGTGCAAGAGGAACTTCGCGATTAGCAGCATTTATTTCATCAACTTTAGCTAGTATAGGATCAGTATTATAAAATACAGTTGGTGGACGCATATACGCCTGTTGTCTTTTTGCTTCTGCAGTATCTAAATCATTTTTCCAACTTTTTACTAACTTTTTTTTATTTCCTATACTTTCTCTAGCTAAAACATCTTTTAAAGCTTTTCTTAACGTAGCCATTGCGTCTGTCGAAGACGAAACTACATTCGTTGGAGTCCTATACGTCCTATACATTTCTATATTTATATAAAGAAAAAAATATAGTGTTTATAAGAATATATATAAAAACACCATTTTTGTAGTTGAAAGTTTAATTTGATTGGCTTTACATTCGTGGGCTTCTTAAGTTAGTTGGTTTATTGGTGTTATGTGATTTTGTCGTCTGCCATATTGTTATTCAAAACTCTATTAAATATGTATTCGTTAACTTTTCCTATAAGATAATAAAATATTCATCCCATAAATAAAAAATATTCTATATATATAGAAACGTAGTGAATGGCAGTTGGTGGCAGTAGTTGTATGGATGGAGGAGCAAAGAAACCGAAAGGCGCGAAGAAAGCGAAGCGTAAATTAACACCGTATAATAAGTTTGTAAAGAAGATGTTTAAGGAATTTCGTATCAAATACCCCGACTATTCCGCACCCGCGATAATGAAAGAGATTGGTATCGAATGGAGAAAGACGAAAGCGTAAGCGTAGTCGCGAATCAGCAGTGGAACGTATTATTTTTATAAATTATATCGTATATAATATAGATTATGGAAGCAAAATATAAGAAACCCTCGAACGCAAACTACACTGTGTATAGCATCGCAAACTGTAAATACTGTGTGATGGCGAAGGATCATCTCAAAAAGAAGGCAACGAAATGCACCACGGTACAATGCGACAAGTATCTCGTATCCTGTAGAGAACGAGACAACTTTTATAAATTTATGAAAGAACATACCGTAATACCCTACATGCACTTCCCGATGATATTCAAAAACGGCAAGTTCGTCGGTGGATTAAAAGAGTTATTAAGTATTTAAGCATTTGGACGACTAAGTATAGTAGCGATTAAAGAAGCGATGGTGAGTAAGCAAAGCGAGCAAAGCGTTGATGGTATTATTCTTGTGACAAGTTGCCAGAAATATAAGAATACCCGATTGAAAGAGTTGATGTTGAAAGAGTCTTACGGAAACTGGAAGGTCATCCACGTTGTCGGTGATTTATTCTTAGACTGTGACTATAAAATGGACGGAAACCTGATGACGATTAAATGCGAAGACTCGTATATTTATAATTTAAAAAAATTCATATTCGCATTACAGTATCTCTATGAAATGTTTGAGATTCGCGACGGTGTATTGCGTTCAAACGATGATCTCGAGTTTAATGAACCACTGCTCATCGATTTTTTAGAAACACCAAAAAAAATCGGAACACTTGACATTGATTTCTTAGGCAGGTCTTCCACTGGACATTCACTCGTTGATCATCCATTCACTTACGAACCGCAATGGGCAGCAACAAATTACCATTTGGTTCAATATTACGAGACGCACCCAGAAGATTTTGAGAATCCTCTACATAATATCAAAGGCGTTGATATTTTGAAATATTCGCGGATGCCTCATATCCCCGCGTTTTTACATGGTCCGCTCATCTATTTTTCTAATAAATCATGTAAAATACTTATGAATCATATGCGAAATATCAACTACGACATCTATCATTACGACGATAAATCAAACTCCTACCCTTATACAATCGATGATCTCACATATCCGCTCGTATTACTTTCAAACGGTATCAATCTCCTTCACGCGAACAACTGGCACAAAGAACTTGAAGGGTCTCCCGCGCATACTACACAGTTTCCTTATGAGATCTGTGGGAACCAAGAGAACAGCCCTGATTGTATCGCGTTTCATACGAATAAATATAAGTAAATTGTAATAATATTACATAAACATAACAATACAATATATAAAATAAAGTAAAAACCGAAATGATCGCCGTGGATGGAATTATTCTTGTATTGAGTTGCCAAAAACATCTACATACACGAATCAAACATTTAAAACTCCCGAAAACTGAATATGCGGGTTGGAAAGTTATCTATGTGATTGGCGATTTGTTCCTGGATTGCGACTATAAGTTCATAGATGACTTCATGATCGTCAAATGCGAAGACTCCTATATTCATCTGCTCAAAAAATTAGTGCTCTCTTTAAAATACCTATACGAAACCTACGATATTAAAGAAGGCGTATTGCGTACCGGGGATGACCTGATCTTTAACGAAAAATTGCTAACAGAATTCTTGAAATCGCCTAAGACGCGATTGATTAGCGAAAGTGGCGATGGTGATGGCGCTATCGGATCTATCGTTCCTATAGATTTTGTAGGCAGATCGCCCGGTTGTAAAAGTTTATTGTCCCACGAAATATCCGATAAAGATATTAAAGTGACGATACGCGATACCTTTATGACCGAGTATTACGCGGTTCATCCAGAAGACTTTGACAACCCTCTTCATAATCTTAAAGGTGTTGATATTTCAAAATATATGAGGCGCCCTCATATTCCCGTCGGAGTATGTGGTATCCTCTTTTATATTTCCAACAAAGCCGCAGCGATATTAATAGACCATATGAATCGTATTAATTACGACATCTTTCACTACGACAAAAATACGGATTCATATCCCTACGCCATTGAAGACTGTGCTGTCTCTTTTATCTTATACTCAAACAAGATTAGTTTTATCCATCGCGAAGATATGTATGACGAATATTATAGGAACCAAAGTTGCGAGAATGTCATCGCGACCCATACAAACTTAAGTAAATATTAAAATATTACACCTTTGTACATTTTAAATGCCGATATTAGTCTTTATAATAAGTGAAAAATATAAGCTAAAATATATAAATATTATATACCATGAAATATTAAGAATTCCCCATAATAGCAAGTATCTTTATATTTTTAAAGTATATCAAGATATTTTTAATCTATAATAATAGAACGTTATATGAAAGATAAGTCTAAAGCATCTAAAAAACAGAAGAGTAAAAAGAGTTATGTCGGTGGAGTGATTACTCATCAGCCTCTTCCTCGAATGCTTCAGCCTCTTCCATCGCAAAGTATGTCTACATCTTCCAGACTCTTACAATCTCGATCTCAAAACCCCCGTCAATCTCTAAGTATATCTTCTTCAATAATCAGTCCTCCTGTTCGTATTACCGAAACAGGTAATAGTAGTTCTCATGAAAGCCCTAAAGCAACCTCAAACCGTAGTAGCCCTAAAGCAACCTCAAACCGTAGTAGCCCTAAAGCAACCTCAAACCGTAGTAGCCCTAAAGCAACCTCAAACCGTAGTAGCCCTAAAGCAACC